>OGIB01000865.1_pt1 | contig 12791 bp, 6 predicted proteins | sample 1571691 | NCBI WGS metagenome assembly OGIB01 (sample SAMEA2582058, study PRJEB24529) | metagenome | biome: Human gut stool | place: China | collected 2011
GAATAGCAGAGACGTTAGGTGAACAGCCGAAAGGACTTTCTATTCAGGCAACAACTATAACAGAATTTGCCAAACCGGTATCAGTAGATGTGCAACGTCGTTTTATTCCGGCTCATTATTTAATGCCGCTTCCTATCAGCGAAATTAATAAGAATCCCAATATGGTACAAAATCCGGGATATGACGAATAATTGTTATACATAAAGATTCTATAAAATGAAAGTAATAAAATATATACTACCCCTCCTCAGTTTAGGACTGATCGTTGCAGCATGTAATTCTGACGATGAAGAAAGTATTGCCGCTACTGAAATTCAGAACTTAACAACACAAAGTGCTCCCGGTTCCATTACGTTAACATGGGAGTATGCTGTCGAAGAAGATGCTAATACTACTCGTTTGGTTGAGATACGTTATTATGACCCCGCTATAAAGAAAAATGTCAAGAAAACGGCAAGCAGATTCAGTAACTCATTTACGATAGATAATGCGCTCAAAAGATATGGAGAATATACGTTCGAAGTACAGCCGTTCAGTACAACCTTTACACCGGGAATAGTACAACGAATAACAGGAATTGCAGAACGAGCTCCGGTTATTGATGAAAAAACATCTACGGAGTTGGCTATAACCATTGATAATTTGACCTTGGGAGGGTTTAAGCCCGATGGCGTTACTACTATTCCGCAGTCTAGTTGTATTGGTGACAATAATGGTCCGGAACGCTTGCTTGATAACAATACTAGTACTTTCTTGAATACTGCATATTCTGGAGTACCTGCAGGAACAACCTACTATTTAGATATTGTATACCCGAAGTCTCAGAAGTATTTGAAGTTCTCGTATATAAATAGAAGCGTCGGTAGCTTTCCGGCAGAAATAGAATGCTCTGTTAAGGTAAGTCAGGACGATGAATGGACCCCGATAAAAACATTGACAACAGCAGCCGATGGGTTACCTGAAGCTGCATCGGCGGCATATTCTTCTGATATATATGAAGCCCCTTTTGAGTTCAATTATCTCCGTTTTCATGTAAAGAAGACTCATACGGGTAAAGTGAATTTTTCAATGGCGGAATTTCGTATTTACAATGTGGAATACTATTTTTATGATCCGGAAGCTACCGAAAAATAAATGAGCCTATAGTATATCTTTAAGGAGGATACCTTTAATGTATCCTCCTTTTTAAAACATTCATATTATATCTATATCATGAAAAAAAAGATTATTATTTTTTTTATGCTGTTCTTTTTATGTACAGTGATAAGCGCTTGTTCCGATGAAGATGGTAAAGGAACTAATACTGCTACATTAGAGATAACTGAACAATTTGTAGATTTCAAGGAGAATGGAGAGTCGCAAACGCTTGTAATTACGACCAATCAAGCAGAGTGGAGTGCTACTGTAGAAAGTAATGGTAAAAGCTGGTGCAGTATTCTTCCTGACATTAATCCGGGGAATCACAAACTTACTATCTCTGTAACTCCTAATACGGGAAAGGAACAGCGGAGTACTATTATTACCGTGAAGGCAGCAGAGTTATCGGAGAAAATAACTGTGCGTCAATTGGGGACGGATAAAGGTATTTTAATTTCCCCTATGATGAAAACTTTTACTGCGGAAGGAGGGAAAATAGAGTTTACAGTAACAGCAAATGTAGAGTTTGAAATAATACCGACTGTCGATTGGATCACGTTGCCGGTCACTACCCGCACGGCAGAATATGTGACTACGGACCATACATATTTTATTCAACGTAATAAAGGGGAAAAGCGTACGGGGACTATTACGGTAAAAGACAAAGCAAGTGATTTATTCTCTGAGTTAATTATATCTCAAGAGGCCTTAGGAGAGTATGAAAGTGGTGAATCTGGTATTCAAGGCGATCTATTGGTTCCGGTTTCCACAGGTAGTGCATTCAATTCTTTGGGCAAGGTATCTCAATTGGGATCTTCAGGATTTCATAGGACTTATGATGGAAGTAAAGAGACCGGATATCATTCTAATACATCAGATGATTTTCCTAACAATTGGCCGTTGACATTAACTTTTGAATTTGCGGAACAACCTAGAATTGATTATTGCGTTTGTCATTCAACAGGTAGTGATAAATTGAAAAAAGCAAAGATATTTGTATCTACTGAGGCAGAACCGGAATATACGAAGCTAATGGATGTCGATTTATCCGGAAGTTCTGCGGCACTTATTAAGTTTCCTAGCCCGATTATTAATCCGAAAGGGATTAAAATTGAAGTTACAGAGTCGTCAGGTAAATATCTTGTAATAAAAGAAATGGAGTTTTATCGTCAGAATTCGGATAATTATGATCCTCTTAATTTGTTTACGGATATTACGTGTTCTGAGTTAAAACCCGGAATTACCGAGAAGGACATAGATGCATGCCCTGACCCGCTTTTCCGTAATGTAGCTTTTTATCTTTCTATTAATAAATATCCGCGTGAGTTTCGTATTCAGGAATATAAAGCTTATCCACATCCGGAATTATTTCGTAAAGCAAACAAGACAAGCGCTGAACACAATTTGCTGGATAATCCGACCGGGATATTTGTAAATAAAGGAAAAGAAGTTGTAGTGCTGGTGGGAGACAGTCATGGATATCAGCTTTCGGCTCGTATCTTAAATTTGAATGTATCCGGAGGGGATGGGTTTAATTATAATTATTCTTATCCTTTGGTAGAAGGGATTAATCGTTTTATAGCGGAAACAGACGGATTGATCTATATTTATTATCATACTCCCGAGTATAGAGATGCATTGCCGATAAAGATACATATTCCGTCAGGGCAAGTAAACGGATATTTTGACTCCGGAAAACATCAACCTTCTGATTGGAGCCGTCTGTTACATGCAGCAGTAGGACCTCATCTTGATGTACTTGGCGAGAAGGCACATTTGATATTTCCGGTAGATAAGTTCAAAGCAAACACTCCAGATGGTAAAGCTTTAATAGATGCTTATGATAGACTGGTGTTGCTTGAACAGCAATTTATGGGATTGGAAAAATATGATCGAATGGATCCGAACCGTGTTTGTTTTTCTGTGATGTATAATGATAGTTATATGTATTCTGCCGGTAATCATACGGGGTATGTTGTCGGTACGATGAATGAATTATGTAATCTGGAAAAGTTTTCTACTACTTCAATCTGGGGACCGGCACATGAAGTCGGACATTCTTATCAGACTAAACCAGGACTTTGTTGGCTTGGAATGACTGAAGTGACTAATAATATTCATTCTTTATATGTTCAGACTTCGTTTGGAAATCAATCACGCCTATTAGATAAGCAGGGTGATTATACAAGTATTTATGAGAAGTCTATGTGTATGTATTTCGTACGTAAACGTGCTCATATCATTACAGATTCGGATGTGAATGTCTTTAACCAGCTAGTTCCATTTTGGCAATTATATCTATATACTAAGGCCATTGGACAAGAAGATTTTTATAAAGACTTATATGAACTCATACGTATTAATACGGATCAGGACACTCCTGGGAAAAGTCAACTAGAGTTTACATTTTTGGCAAGTAAGGCGTCGGGACTGGATTTGACAGAATTCTTTGTGAAATGGGGATTTTTTGAACCAATAGATATTGAAAAATCAGATTATAGTAAAGGACAGTTTGTGGTTACCGAGTCAATGATTGATGAAACTAAACAACGTATTACTGATTTAGGACTACCAAAACCAAAAGGAATTATAGAGTATATCTGCGATAGTAATGTTGATTGCTATAAGACCTTTAATTCTATTATAAAAGGAATTGCTCAAAGAGAAGGTCAAAAAATTGTAATGACCAATTGGAGGAATGTGGCAGTTTATGAAGTTTATTCGAACGGTAAATTATGTTTTGTATCTCCAGCCTCCTCTTTTACTGTAAATGGAAACTTAGGAACTAAAGTTCAAGTCTTCGCAGTATCTGCAACTGGAGAAAAAGTAGAAGTAACATTTTAATAATTATATAATTAATAAAGAACAACATGAAACATTTTTGGACAGGTTTATTAGCCTTAGGGGTAGTCGGATGTACTGCACCACAACAAACACAAAAGGATAATATATCGGGAATTTATCCTAAACTGGCTTTTTATAATAATGAGGGCGAGTGTGGAACAGGTGCTGTGGTTCCTTGGGCAGGTAGTCTATGGGCTATCACCTATGGACCTCATTTACCTTTCGGATCATCTGATAAGTTGTATCAGATAACTCCGGACAAGAAAATGACTGTCCGTTCGGAAAGTATTGGAGGAACACCTGCTAACCGACTGATTCATAAGGAATCAAACCAATTGAATATAGGACCGTATTTTATTAACGAGTCAGGTGATGTCAGAGTTTTACCTTGGCAGGAGGCTCCGGGACGATATACCGGTTCGGCTCGTCATTTGACAGATCCTGCCAATAAGATTTATATTGGTACGATGGAAGAAGGTTTCTATGAAGTAGATGTTAATACTTTGAAAGCTAAGGAATTATATAAAGATAGTAATGAAGCATGGCGTCTATATCGTAAAGACTCTAAAAATACCCCCAAACCCGTAGAATTACTGCCGGGAGCGCATGGTAAAGGATTGTATTCAGGACAAGGAGTGATGGTATTCTCCAATAACGGAGAGAATAGTGCCGCCGCTATGAAGTATTTTGATGCGTTATCCGGTTCATTATCAGAATGGGACGGCAAAGACTGGAAAGTCGTACGTCGTAATCAATTTGTAGAATTGACCGGTCCCGGCGGTATATACGGTAATACAAATCCGGAAACGGATCCCATTTGGGCTACAGGCTGGGATCATAAATCAGTGCTACTTGGAGTAAGAGATTCGCAGAAAGGATGGACCTTTTATCGTTTGCCTAAAGCAAGTCATTCTTATGACGGTGCACATGGCTGGAATACTGAATGGCCACGTATTCGTAATGTAGGAACAGATGACCAACCGGATTATCTGATGACTATGCACGGCCTGTTCTGGCGTTTCCCAAAACTGTTTACTGCTGATAACTCTGCCGGTATTCGTCCCCGTTCAAGTTATTTGAAAGTAATTGGAGACTTTGCCCGTTGGAATGATGAATTGGTGTTTGGCTGCGATGATTCTGCCCAAAAAGAATTTTTAAACAAACGTAAAGCAAAAGGAAATATAGAAGGTCCGGGACAATCTAATTCTAATCTTTGGTTTACATCTTTGACTAAACCCGACGAACTGGGCCCTGCAACAGTAGATGGAGCAATCTGGGAAAAAGAAGATGTGCAAGCAAATGTTTATTCAGATCCCTATATGTTTGCCGGTTGGGAACAAAGTTGTTGCTGGTTGCAAAATGATGGAAAGCAAGATATTACTTTCACATTTGAGATAGATCAAAAGGGAAATAATGTTTGGAAGGAACTGACTGCCGTGCAGGTAGAAGCTGGACAATCCGCTTATCTTCCTTTTACTGCTAAAGAGCAGGGAGAATGGATTCGTGTGAAAATAGACAAGGAAAGTAATGTGTCCGTAAGTTTCGTATATACTACAGTTGATACTCGTTCTTCCGCTTCTTCTTCCATATTCAACGGATTGTCAAAAGTATCGGAAGAAAATACTCTTGGAGGATTGTTATACGGCCTTGGCAAGAATAGAAGAGCTTTAGGTGTATTAGCTTCCAATATTGAAAACGGTAAAGTAATAGAAAACGGATATTATGAGATGAGCGATACTTTGGCATTGGTGCGTAAGGATGATACTCAGACTGCCGATTTTATTCGTGAGAAATTTGCGATGCCTCATCAGGTAGTTACTATTGACGAATCATCGGTTCTGATCGTTGACGACAGACAAAGACGTTGGCGTTTACCGTTGGGAGACGAAAATTACACTAAGTTGATTGGACAGGATGTGGTACGTATTTGTCGCGAAGTGGCTACTGAACGTGACTTATTCAACTGTCATGGTACTTTCTATGAACTACCTGCTGAAAATGCGGATGGTTATGCCAAGATTCGTCCGATTGCTTCTCATAATTTCCGGATTAATGATTATGCCTCTTACCGGGGAATGTTAGTGATGACCGGTATTGACCCTAAAAAGGATAAAGATAATGAACATATCATCGTGTCGGAAGATGGTAAAGCTGCCGTATGGGCAGGTGCTATTGATGATTTGTGGAGTATGGGCAAGCCGACAGGCAAAGGCGGTCCTTGGAAAAACACTTTAGTAAAGGCAGGAGAGGTGTCCGATCCGTATTTGATCGGTTTTTATGATAAGAAGAATTTAACCTTGTCACATAATTCTCAAAAAGATGTAACCTTTACCATAGAAATTGACCCAACAGGTAATGGGAAATGGGTGAATTATACTACTTTGACTGTAAAACCTGGGGAGAAGTTGGCTTATGAATTGAAAGCTCCATTTCAGGCAAGATGGATACGTTTCTCGACAGATTCTGATACTAACGCTACTGCATGGCTGGAGTATAAATAGAAAATATATATGAAAAAGATTCGAATAAATTTATTTATTATTTGCCTTTTAGGTGTATTGGCAGAAGTCTGTGCTCAAGAGAGTACATGGCGGGAAATGCCTTATTTCTTAAAAGGATATGAGAAACAATATAAAAAATCTCCGAAAGAAGCTGCCTTGTCATGGTTTAAAGATGCCCGTTTTGGATTATTTGTACATTGGGGGCCGGCTTCTTTATACGGACAAGGCGAGTGGGTAATGTATAATAACCGGATTCCCATTAAGGAATATGAACAGAAAGCCCGGGAATTCAAAGGAGATAAGTTTAATGCTCAGGATTATGTGAATCTGGCTTTAGATGCAAATATGAAATACATTACTTTCGTTATTAAGCATCATGATGGGTTTGCATTATGGGATTCGAAAGCATCAGACTATAACAGTGTGAAGTATCCTTCGGGAAGAGATTTCTTAAAGGAGCTGTCCATTGCCTGTAAGAAAGCAGGATTAGGTTTATTTATCTATTATTCTGTTGGGCTGGATTGGCATCATCCTTACTATATTCCTAATACGATGTATGACCCGGCACGTCCTCATTATGCGAAGACTCCGGAAGAATATAAATATTCTAAGCCGGAAGACTTTAAACATTATATGAACTTTGCAAAAACACAGATTATGGAACTTTGTACGATGTATGGTCCTATAGCGGGTTTTTGGTTTGACACAGTCGGAGGGGTTTATCAATATTCGGACCTGTTCAATATACAAGAAGTATATGATATGATTCATGCAATACAGCCTCATGCATTAGTAGTGTTTAAAACAGGTGCAAATGGGAATGAGGACTTTATTACAGGAGAACGCCACTTTGGCTCTTTGGCACCGGTATTCAAGAGCGTAGGTTTACCTAAAAAAGTTCAGGATGCTGCAGATTATTCTTGGCAGAACAATAAAGCTAAGCCGGCAGAATTGAATATTCCGATACAAACTTTGGGTTGGGCTTATCACAGTAGTTCTAAGCAACGCCAAAAATCGGCTAAAGAGGTAATAGACTTATTAGACTATTGTGCTAAAGTAAATGCAAACTTATTGCTGAATATAGGGCCTCGTCCGGATGGATCGATTTTGGAGGAGAATGTACGAGTATTAAAGGAAGTAGGGCGGAAATTAAAAAAAGATGGATTTCCACGGCTTAATACTAAAGATTATATGAAGTACCGGGATAGTGCCAAACAAGAACGTCCGAAAGAAAAGGAGAATCAAACGGCTAATTAGGAAATGCCTTTTGTAAAGTAAATAAGAACGTAATGGCAGATATTTGTAGGGAACACTATAATATCTGCCGTTTTTATAAACTAACTATTTAGAATAAATATGATAAAGAGGATCTGTTATTTTTTAGGTATGTGGTTATTGTTATCTGTTTCTATAACGAATGTAAATATTGGAAAACTACCAATAAAATTTCTTATTCTCACCAAATTGTTATAGATTTGAGTGCGAAACTGAAAGTTACGGAAATCTGGTAGCCGCTAAAATATTTAACGGTGGTAACGCTGTTCCAGACAGACGTTTCACTGTTAAACGGTATTACTTCCCTGTTCCCAAAAGCCAAATAGAAGCCAATGCCAATCTAGTTCAAAATGAAGGATGGAATTAACAATACAATTGTAGTGACATGAAAAAACATATTGAACATAACCTTAAACATCCTATTAAATCAAAATATATGAGCACAAAAAAAAGGACAACTCCACAAATGCCTGCTCCTGCTTGCCACAAGTTTAGCGACTTTTACCGTTTCGGCACAAGATAACGAAGTGGCAAAAGCTCAATATACTATCCTTGGGTAAAATTCAGCACAAGTAGGTGTTTCTGTTCCGGCAAGAAATACGCATCCGGGCGCACAATGGTTTCCGAAAGACGGTTTTAAATACATTGTATTTACAACTAAACACCATGATGGTTATACCATGTGTTCGAGTGAATACAGCACTTTCGGGGTCAAGCAAAAGTTGAACGGACGCGATTTGCTCAAAGAGTTCACAGATGTCTGCCATAAAAATGGTATCAAAGTTGGACTCTATTATTCGCCGCCTGATTGTCTGTTTGATGTAAAATACAAAAACTGGGATTATTCCGGAAAGAAAATACTGGACATAAATCATCAAGAGATAGACCGCTTACCAGAGAAACCGATAGGACACGATCAGGCACGCAGGGAAATGGTTGCCAACCAGATGCGTGAATTGCTGACCCAATACGGAAGAGTCGACCTCTTTTGGTTTGACAGGGGAAGTGGTGAAATCTTAAATGATGAAATTCGCAAACTGCAACTGGGTATCGTCATCAATCGCTGAAACGGGGAACCTGGTGATTATGGGGATACAGAAGGGACGCTACCCACTAAACGCTTTACAGGCTGGTTTGAAACCAACGATCCCTGTTGGCGCAATCGTTGGTGGACCTATTCAACGAGTGACCGGATGGATACAGGAGCAGACGTGATTGGGAAATTGGTTATCCTGCGTGCCTGGGGAGGAAACTTCCTGGCAAATATGGGACCTAAAGCAGATGGTAGCCTGCCCGAAGAGGCATTAGAGGCTTGGGATGAAATTGAAGGGTGGATGAAACATTCCGGAGAATCTGTTTATGATGTGACCGGTGCTTCTTTCCCGGAAAAAGATAATCAGCCAACTACGATAAAAAAGGATATAGTTTATGTACATGCGTTCCCGAATTTTCATAAAAAAATTATTCTAAAAGAGGTAAAATTTTCTCCTAAACAGGCAATATTACTACGAACAGGGGAAAACATTCCATTTTCCTATTCTGAAGGAGAAATCCACATCAATGTATCTTCTGAAAAACGCTCACGTGTGGTAGATACAATTAAACTGATATGGTAATATACCAACACAACAGAGCAACTATATGAGATATCAGCTGACAAAAACTGGTTTATTTATTACAATTACCCTGTTATATAATCCATGTTGTTAATCATATAGTCCATTTTTTCAGCATTAACTTCAGTTTATCTTTGTAATTCTATTAATAAAAGACAAACACACATTTGATTACTAATCAAACTTATCATACAATGAATAAACTTTATACTCTTTTTATTGGTACTATTAAGTTTTTCACCCGTATACGGCCAAACACTAGGTCAATCGGTGGAATGGGACTCCCAAAGTCTGATTATGGAGTTAAGTTTCCCTGAGAAGCTAATACTACTCCGGGGGGGAACAGGTCATGTCTTGTGAAATATCTCATAATTAAGTATATATTTTAAATCAAATAAATAGCATGAAAATCTTATCTTCTTTTTTATTTTCCGTTTTATTGCTATGCGCTTGCCAGCCGCAAAGCGACCAACAATCCTTGGAAGGTCAATGGCAATTTGCCCTCGATCCAGATGACAAGGGTGTGAAAGAACAATGGTACAGCCAGTCACTAGGTGATACGATCCATCTCCCCGGTTCTCTGCAGGAACAAGGATATGGATATGATGTCAATCTGAAAACTCAATGGACCGGATTGGTTGTAGACAAATCCTGGTATAATTCCCCTGTCTACGAAAAGTTTCGCCAGCCGGAGAATATGAAAGTCCCATTCTGGTTGAACCCGGATAAACATTATGTAGGTGTAGCCTGGTATCAAAAAGAGATAGATATACCGGTTGCCTGGTCCAATCGTCCAGTAGAACTCGAGCTGGAACGTACACACTGGGAAACAATACTTTTCCTGGATGGTAAAAAGGTCGGGAAACATGAATCTTTATCAACTCCTTACCGTTATACGTTCAAAGAGTTGACTCCGGGAAAGCACACATTGACACTACGGGTGGATAACCGGTTGAACGTGGCAGTAGGTGTTAATGCCCACAGCGTATCCGATCATACGCAATCGAACTGGAATGGGGTAGTCGGGACAATCGCCCTGACAGCTAAACCGTCTTTGCATATAGACGATATACAAATTTATCCGAATGTATCCGACAAATCCATCAAAGCAATCGTTTCATTGAAAGGGGTGGCTGGGAAAAACGAATCCACTCTGAATCTGCAAGTAAAAACCAAAGAAGGCAAGCCGGTAGGCGAACCTCAACAGGTAAAGCTTTCTCCACAAGCCTCTTTGAAACAAGAGTTTGTAATCCCGTTGGGTAACGATGCACTGTTATGGTCGGAACATACACCGAACCTGTACACGTTGCATGTTACTACTGAAACCGATGGTAATAAAGAAGAACAGTGCCGTACATTCGGCCTTCGTGAGTTTAAAGCAAACGGTACACGCTTCGAAGTGAACGGACATCCCGTTTTCCTCCGGGGGACACTGGAATGCTGCATCTTCCCGTTAACCGGCTATCCGGCTATGACAAACCCATACTGGGCAAAAATATACAACCAATGCAAGGCACACGGGCTGAACCATGTCCGTTTCCATTCCTGGTGTCCGCCCGAAGCAGCCTTTGAAGTGGCAGACAGCATGGGAATGTACCTGCAAGTCGAATGTGCAGGTTGGGCAACCGTAGGTAACGGTGACTATTCCGACCAATGGTTCCGTGACGAAAGTGACCGCATTTTGAAAGAGTATGGCAACCATCCGTCTTTCTGCATGATGGCATATGGCAATGAACCAACTGGGGCCAATCAAGGGAAATACCTATCTGAATTGATCGCCTACTGGAAATCGAAAGACCTTCGTCGCGTCTATACTTCTTCTGGTGGTTGGCCCTATGTGGAGAATGCTGATTACTGGGATCCGATGGAGCCGCGTATCCACCGTTGGGCGGAAGGCTTGAACAGCATTATCAATGCCAAAGCCCCAAGTACCGATTACGACTTCGCACATATCATTAAAAAGAATATGCCAACTGTCAGCCACGAGGTAGGACAATGGTGCGTATATCCCAATTTCAAGGAGATTGAGAAATATACCGGCGTACTGAAGGCCAAGAACTTCGAGATCTTCCAAGAAACCTTGAAAGATCATCACATGGCAGATCTTGCCGAAGATTTCTTGTTTGCTTCCGGACGCTTGCAAACATTATGCTATAAAGCTGAAATAGAAGCAGCCCTGCGTACACCCGGTTTTGCCGGTTTCCAATTGCTCGACCTACATGATTTTCCGGGACAGGGATCTGCCCTGGTCGGCGTGCTTGATGCCTTTTGGGAGGAAAAAGGATATGTTAGCCCCGAAGAATATAATACTTTCTGTAATCAAACAGTACCTCTGATACGGTTCCCGAAAATGGTTTGGTTGAATAATGAGGCTTTAAACGTACCGCTTGAAGCGGCGCATTTTGGTGAGAAACCTTTACGGGGAGCCAACATTATATGGAACATCTGCGACCAAGATGGCAAAAAGTTAGCTGAAGGTAATTTTGTGAAAGACCTTCCGGTGACCAACTGCATCCCTGTCGGCAACATTGACTGTGCGTTATCCGGAATAAACCGGCCGACGCAACTCACCGTTAGTGTGGAGGTAAAAGAAGCAAACAATAAAAACCAGTGGAACATCTGGGTATATCCAGCCCAACAGGTTACCATAGAAAAATTGCCTTACATCGCATCCTCTTTGGATAATCGGGCCATGGATCGACTGGACAAAGGTGAAAACGTCCTGCTCCTGTTACAACCCGGAAGTATCCTACCGGAAAAAGGTGGCAATATTAGCGTAGGTTTCTCTTCTATTTTCTGGAATACAGCCTGGACAAACAAGCAGCCGCCTCATACGTTGGGTATCCTTTGCGATCCGAAGCACCCAGCGCTGGCTGCATTCCCGACCGAACGTTACAGCGACTACCAGTGGTGGGATCTGATGAGCCGTTGCAATGCCATGGTGTTGGATGACTTTCCGGCAGACTACCGTCCGGTGGTACATCTGATCGACGACTGGTTTACAAACCGTAAACTGGGTATTCTGTTCGAAGGTAAAATGGGTAACGGTAAATTGATGGTATGTAGTGTCGACCTGCAAAATGATCTGGATAAACGTCCGGCAGCCAGACAATTCCGTCAGAGTATCCTTCAATATATGGCTTCCGACCAATTCAATCCGTCAGCAACTTTGGATCCGGAAAAGGTCAGGGCTTTATATAAGAAGTAACTTTTACCGAAGCTACTGACTTCTTACAGGTGACGTAGTGGTTTCTTATAGGTCACTACGTCACCTTACTCGAAAAAACGTATCTTTGTCTGTACTCTTACACCAAAATTTTCCAATTATTTAGATACAGGTGAGGTACTGCCAATAAAATTTCTTATTCTCACCAAATTGTTATAGCTTTGAGTGAGAGACTGAAGCTTCTGTTGAGTG
>OGIB01000869.1_pt1 | contig 12724 bp, 8 predicted proteins | sample 1571691 | NCBI WGS metagenome assembly OGIB01 (sample SAMEA2582058, study PRJEB24529) | metagenome | biome: Human gut stool | place: China | collected 2011
TGCACAAAAGGTGCGGGCCAACGGCGTTTTTTGTCATTTTTGCTAAAAAAAGTGGGGCAAGATTGTTCAACCGTCATATTGCACAGGCGGTGGGGGGGGGGTATAATAAATTTGGCAGAAAAGCCACAAAATACAAAACGGGAGGTAAAAATCATGCGAAGAAAAAAATTGCTCCGGCAGATCGCGGCGGCGGCCGTGGCCCTGAGCATGGCGGTATCCCTTTCCGCCCCGGCATTTGCGGCTGTCGTCACCTTTGATCTTGCCAACGGCGGCCTTGTGATCACGGCGAAGGATGACGGCATCACCGTGGAGCAGGACGACGGAACATCGTCTACGATCGGCAAAGATGATGAGATCGAGATTACCGGCACCTATAGCTCCGCTAATGGAGCTACGCAGACCGCTGAGGAGAACCAGCAGGAAGAAAACCAGCCTGTGACTCCGGCCAAGGCTCCGGCTAAGGAGGAGACCTCGGAGGAGACCTCGGGGACAGAGAACGCCCCCGCTGCTGAGAAAAAGCAGGAGCAGAAGGATACCGAAGCTCCGGCTGACCCTGAGCAGAATACCGAGACCGAAAATAAGGATAACAACAGCGACCCTGCTGACGAGGAAAAGAAGGAACAGAATGCCCCTGCAAACGGGGAGCTGAATGCTTCCGCTGGCGAGGGGCAGGAGCCCAAAGCAGAGGACGAGGGCCAGCCCAAGCCAGAGGCCAAGGCCTCTGCTGAGGCTACTGCCAGCGCCTCTGATAACGCCTCCAATGGCCCCCGCAAGGCTTCGGCTTATGAGGACCGCATGAGCGGGAATGAGGAGAAAGACAGCTATACCTCGGGATTGCGCGCCGGTATTGTCCAGATCATCAACAATACCGCCAAGAAGATCAAAGTGTCGCTGAGTGGTGCGCATATCGACCTGCCGGGTGAGGCAGGTACCCTGTCTCGTGGCCAGGCGGCCATTGATGTGCAGGGCACCGGTGATGTAGAGCTCAAGTTTTCGGGCAGTAATACCCTGACTGGCTCGGGCCGGAGCGCCGGTATCCAGAAAAACGATACAACTCAGGATGGCAAAGAGAACACCGGCACGCTCACCATTACCGCAGACAGCCAGAGCGATACCCTCGATGTAAAGGTCGATAAAGAAAATGCCCTGGGTCAGGATAACCAGGGTGCCGCCATCGGTGGACATGGAAGAAAAACCTATGAAAAATACGGCGGCTATGGCACGAAGAACATTGTGATCGAGGGCAACGGCACCGTCAACACGAATGCCCAGATCGGCAGCGGCTATCGAGGCGGCGCTTCCACCGGCATTGTGATCCGGGGAAACGCTGTGGTCAATGTGGAAAACTATGGCATCGGCGGCGGTTGTTTGACTTATGATGCTGCAGAAAAACCCGGCGTAACGGACGTTACCATCACCGACAGTGCCAAGGTGACTGTTAAAAATGGCACCATTGGCAGTGGCGTACGCAGCGGCGAGTCGTGCGGCGACGCTAAGATCAACATCTCCGGCAACGCTGAGGTAAATGTTGAGGGCGGCGGCAGCGCAGCAGTCATTGGCAGCGGTGCAGGCGGCAATGCAGATGTTACGATTACCGGCAACGCCAAGGTGACGGCTGTGCAGAAGAGTGACTGGTACGGCGGCGGCGCAGGCATCGGCGGCGGCGCAAATGGCACCGGCGAAGTGATCATTGGCGGCAAAGCACAGGTCAAGGCCACCGGCAGTGCCGAGCACTACGATCAATATCACCGTTATGGCGCGGGCGCTGCCATTGGCGATGGCGGAACGACTGCTGGGAGCAGTGGTACCGTCCAGAACGGCGAGAATAAATTTACCACTGACAAGAAGAGCATCCAGGACGATGCAAAAGTAGAGATGACCAATATAGGTCATAACGGCGGCTCGAACACGGTGACCCAAACATATAAGACCGACGATTGGGTGACCGAGGGGGAGCAGCCCCCGGAAAAATGCAGCCATTCGAATACCTACGCGGCAGAGAAAGTCTCCCCGACTTGTACGGAAAAGGGCTCTCAGACCTACCGGTGTAGCTCCTGCGGTGAGATCACCAAGGTGGTAGAGCTCGCTCCAGACTCCGGAACTTGGTCCCATAATTACCAGACGGTAACAGTCCAGCCCACCTGCACCGAGGATGGCTACACGGTAAGCAAGTGCAGCCGCTGCGGCAAGGAATCCGGCCAGCATACCAACATCGTTAAAGCTCCGGGCCATAAGCCCGTCGAGACCACCGTTGCCCCCACCTGCACGGAAAGCGGCTACACGGTACAGAAGTGCAGCGTCTGCGGCGAGGAGACCGGTGAGCGCACCAACCTCGTTGCCCCTCTGGGCCACGAGTACAAGAACGGCGTCTGCATCCGCTGCGGCGCACCGGAGCCTCAGGAGAACGGCTCTGCGGCCCCCGCCTACACCGTGACCGGCGCAGAGACCTACGAGATCTCTGTGGTGGATGGCCGGTACATCATTGCGGTACCCTCTGAGGATGCCGCTCTCAACGCTGTGCTGGGCGACCTGCGGGCCATCAAGGCACAGGGTGCCGATGTGGTGGTGTTCCGCACCCGGAGCCGGGAGTCCAGCCTTGTGATCGACGAGATGCTGGCCATGGGTACCGACGTTACCCCCTTTGTGCTTGCCCACAACGGCGGCGAGGCCCAGCTCACCATCAACGGCGCAGCTCATAACGAGCTGATCCACTGACTTACCCCGGCGGGGCGTACCGCATCGCCCTGCTTCCTCCATATTGCAAAGCCCCCCGGCACGTCCGCATGGTGCCGGGGGGCCTTTTTGCGCAGCAAAAAGAAAAACCGGGTGGTAAAAATGACCGGAAATACAAAAAACCACCTGAACCGCAAGGATTCAAGTGGTTTTTCTCGATGGAGCTGCTATCCAGATTCGAACTGGAGACCTCATCCTTACCAAGGATGCGCTCTACCAACTGAGCTATAGCAGCAAATGGCGACCCGGATCGGGCTCGAACCGACGACCCCCAGCGTGACAGGCTGGTGCTCTAACCAACTGAGCTACCGGGCCATGATCGCTCAAGTGCATCGTTTCTGGCGGTTGACCGCCGGAACGTGTGTTATTATACCTGAGAAACGCGCGGTTGTCAAGCATGAATTTCAGAAAATGTCAAAAAAGTTTTGGAAAGTCCGACATTCCGGGAAAAATACAAAAACAAAACGCACAGAGTACTCTCTGTGCGCTTGTGGCAGGGGTAGTAAGTCTCGAACTCACGGCACGCGGTTTTGGAGACCGCTGCTCTACCAACTGAGCTATACCCCTACAGATATTCCGCATTCGCTGAATGCTTGATTATTATATAAGATTCTGTGCGGAATGTCAAGCATGAATTTCGCTTTTTTTGCAAAAAGCGGGAGACAGGGAAAGCTTTTTCGCAAAACGACGCCGAAAACAGGTGGAACTTCGGCTTTCCACCTTGAAGGAAAGCGGGAAATAGTGTATTATAAGGGGTATCAAACGTGTAATTCCGGGCTTGCTATGCCCTGACAGGGGGAACGCCACTATGGCAGATAAAAACTTTTTGACCGAGATCATTGACGCCGACCTCGCCGAAGGACAGATCCGCGAGATCCACACCCGCTTCCCGCCGGAGCCCAACGGCTACCTGCACATCGGCAGCGCCAAGGCCATCTATATCAACTGGTCCATCGCAAACCAGTACGGCGGCAAGTTCAACCTCCGCCTCGACGACACCAACCCCGCCCGCGAAGGGGAGGAGTATGTCAACAGCATCATCGAGGACCTGCACTGGCTGGGTGCCGACCCCAACGGCGGCATCTTCTACGGCAGCGACTACTTCGACAAGTGCTATGAGTATGCCGAGAAGCTCATCCTCGAGGGCAAGGCATACGTCGATGACCTGACCCGCGACGAGATGCGCGAGTACCGGGGCAGCGACGCAGGCAAGCCCTCCCGTCCCTCTCCGTGGCGCGACCGCACCCCGGAAGAGAACCTCGACCTCTTCCGCCGGATGCGTGCAGGCGAGTTCAAGGAGGGCGAAAAGACCCTCCGCGCTAAAATCGACCTCGCCAGCCCCAACATGAATCTGCGTGACCCGGCCATCTACCGCATCAAGTACGCCGAGCATCACCGTCAGGGCAATAAGTGGTGCATCTACCCGATGTACGACTTCGCCCACCCCATCCAGGACGCCATCGAGGGCATCACCCACAGCATGTGCAGCCTCGAGTTCGAGAACCACCGCCCGCTGTACAACTGGGTCATCGAGAACATCTTTGGCACCGAGTTCCCCAAGCAGCGCGAGTTCGCCCGCCTGAACATGACCAACACGGTCATGAGCAAGCGCTACCTGCGTGAGCTGGTGGAGATGGGCATTGTGGACGGCTGGGACGATCCCCGTATGCCTACTCTGTGCGGTCTGCGCCGCCGCGGCTACACCCCCACCTCCATCTTCACTTTCGTGCGGGAGGCCGGTATCTCCAAGTCTGACAACCTGATCGATATGCGCCAGCTGGAAGCCTGCATCCGCAGCGAGCTGGACCTGACCGCACAGCGCCGCATCGCCGTGCTGGACCCCGTCAAGCTGGTGGTGGACAACTACCCCGCCGACAAGACCGAGTATTTCGACATCGCCAACAACCCCAACCGGGAAGCCAACGACACCACCACCCGCAAGGTCGCCTTCACCCGGGAGCTGTGGATCGAGAACGAGGACTTCGCCGAGGTGCCGCCTCCGAAGTTCAAGCGCCTGACCGTCGGCGGCGAAGTCCGCCTGATGGGCGGCTATATCGTCAAGTGCGAGAGCGTCGAGAAGAACCCCGACGGCAGCATCGCTGTCATCCACTGCACCGCCGACCTCGAGACCGGCAACGGCAACCCTGCCGATGGCCGCAAGGTCAAGGGTACCATCCACTGGGTGAGCGCCGCCCACGCCGTGGATGCCGAGGTGCGCCTGTACGACAAGCTCTTCACCGAGGCGAACATGAACGCCATCCCCGAGGGCAGCGACTACAAGGATTATCTGAATCCCGACAGCGTTGTCGTCCGCAAGGGCTGCAAGCTGGAAGAGGCTCTGGCCGACGCAAAGCCCGGCGATAAGTTCCAGTTCGTGCGCACCGGTTTCTTCACTCCCGACTCGAAGAACCCCGGCGTGTACAATCGTGTCGTGACCCTGCGCGACAGCTTCAAGCCCGCAAAGTAACGAGCGGACCCCAAACATCGCAAAAGGAGCACTTCACAGACCATGAAAAAACACATGACCCGCAACATGATCCTCATGCTGGTGCTGGACGTCATCCTCGGCATCGTGCTGGCCCTCTATATCGCCAACACCGGCACCGTGCCTGCTGCCGATAATGCTGACACCTACACCGACGGCACCTACACCGCCAGTGCGCAGGGCTGTCTGAGCGAGGTGGGCGTCACCGTGACCATCACCGGCGGCAAGGTGACCAATGTTGTGATCGACGCTTCCGGCGAGACGCCGGAACTGGGCGGCAAGGCGGCAGAGACGCTGTCGGCCTCCCTGCTGGCGGCTGGCTCGACCGTCGGGGTGGATGCTGTCTCCGGCAGCACCATGACCAGCGACGCGGTATTTGCGGCAATGAACGATTGCCTTGCACAGGCCGCACAGTGATGAAGTTTTGAACGGAGCTGCTGCACGGCGTGTCTGTGCGGCAGCTTTTTTGCAGCCCTCTCAGTCATCGCTTACGCGATGCCAGCTCTCCCGGAGGAAGAGCCTTTGGCAGGCCGGGAAACTCTATGCTGGCTGCTGAAAGTGCAATGCAGCGTAAAAGGGCGGGCCTTGCTTTTGAGGATAGGAGTCGTTATGATACTGGATATTCTGCCGCTGGCGGGCGGCACGGCCCGCCTTGTGCGGGTGTACGGCGGCGAGCCCTGCGTAAAGCTGCCCGGGGCTGTTCCTGCGCCGGAAGGGGAGGGCCAGTGGCCCATCACCGAACTGGGAGATTACTGTTTTTCCGAAAAGCCCCGGGGTCTGCCCGGGCCGGAAAAGATCTGCCGCTATGAGCGGGCCGAGGACGGCAAGCTCTGTCTGACCCGTGCTTTTGGCCGGGATGTGAGCGGCAAAGAGCGGTACAGCTTTGACTTCGACGCCCCCGCCGCCCCGGCGCAGGACGACGAGCTCCACCCCATCTGCGGGAACTTCCTGGAAGAAGTCACCCTGCCGGAGAGCCTGCGGGTCATCGGCAGCTGCACATTCTACAACTGCCGCAGGCTGCGCCGCCTGACTGCCGGGACAGGAGAGCTGACCATGGGCAGCGATGTCTTCCTCAACTGCTTTGCGCTGGAAGACCTCGTCATCCGCGCTACGCCCGAGCAGGCCACCGGCCTGTTCGCCCTCGTGGGCAGCATCACCGAGGCCGTGCGGGCGCTGTTCTGGCCGGTGGGGGAGGCCGCACCCCGGGCGGGGCTGTGGTATCCCGCCTACTGGGAGGACATCGAGGAGACGCCTGCCCACATCCTGCTCCACACCTTTTCGGGGCAGGGCTACCACTACCGGCAGTGCTTTCTCGAAAATAAGCTTCTCCCGGCGGAGTACGACGCCATCTTCCCGCAGGGCCACGACGCCGACGACGCTTCCGTGATGGCGATGCTCTGCTTCGACCGCCTGCGCTGGCCGTGGCAGCTGAGCGATGCCGCCCGGGATGCCTACCGGGACTTCCTCAAGACCAACACCGGGCGGGTGCTGACCCGTCTGCTCAAGGCGCAGGACACCGAGGGCGTCAAAGCCCTGCTGGCGCTGGATGTGATGGATACGGACGCCTTTGCCGAGGGTGCAGCCCTCGCGGCCAAGGCCGACAATGCCGAAGCTGCCGCCCTGCTGGCCGACGCGGAGCACAAAAAGCGTGCCGCTGCGCCCCAAAAGAAGAGGTATGATTTTGATTTCTGAGAAGGAAAAGTTTTTTGACCCCCGCAAGCCCTTCCAGTCGGCCCGGCCCGAGACTCACGAAGAGTGGCAGGCCCGGATGGGCGGCGAGGTGCTGGCCGTGGTGCGCAGCGGGCTGTATCTGGACTTCCGCTTTCTGGATCAGGCCCTCTCGGCCCTGACGCCCACCGCCGACGAGCGGTGCGGTGTGCTGGCGACGGATGGGACCATCCTCTGCTACCAGCCCAGCGCCCTGCTGAGGCTCTATCAGAAGAACCCCAAATATCTCAACCGGCTCTACCTCCACACGGTGTTCCACTGCATCTTCCGCCATCTCTGGCTGCGCGGCAAGCGGGACAAACGCCTGTGGGACCTTGCATGTGACATTGCGGTGGAGAACGTCATCGACGGTCTTGGCCGCAAGAGCGTCCAGCGCCCCCTGACGTGGGTGCGCCAACACGCCTATGAGGAGATCATCGCGCAGGAAAAAGTGGCTGCTGCAGCTCCCATCTACCGCTGGCTGGTGCGGCAGACGCCCGGCGTTCTCCGCCAGCTGGAAAAAGAATTCTACACCGACGACCACCGCCTCTGGCCCAAAGATGCCCCCGAACAGCCCCAGCAGATGCCTGCGCCGCTGCCCCAGAAGACGTGGCAAAAAATCGGCGAGCGGATGCAGACAGAGCTGGAACTCCGGGACAAAGAGGCCGGTGAGGGCGCGGATGCCATGCGGGAGCAGATCAAAGCCGCAAACCGCAGCCGCCGCAGCTACGGCGACTTCCTGCGCCGGTTCTGCGTCACCCGGGAGGAAGTCCACCTCGACCCGGACGAGTTCGATTTGAACTTTTACACCTATGGCCTGTCGGTCTACGGCAACCTGCCCCTCATCGAGCCGCTGGAGACCCGGGAGAGCAAGAAGATAGAAGAGCTGGCCCTCGTCATCGACACCAGCTATTCCACCTCGGGTGAGCTGGTGCGGGCCTTTCTGGCCGAGACGTACACTCTGCTGAAGGGCAGGGAGAATTTCTTCCATCGGATGAATCTCCACCTCATCCAGGCCGACAACGCGGTGCGGCAGGATATTCCCGTCAAAAACGAAGACGACCTCATCCGTGCCATGAACCATTTCGAGCTGCGGGGCGGCGGCGGCACCGATTTCCGGCCCGCCTTCGAGTACGTCAGCCAGCTCTGCGCCGAGAAGAAGTTCTCGAACCTCCGGGGCCTGCTCTATTTTACCGACGGTATGGGGACTTACCCGGCCCGACGCCCGGCTTACGACACGGCATTTCTGTTTCTGGGCGACCGCTTCGACGACGCCAATGTGCCGCCCTGGGCGATGAAAGTGGTGCTGGACGAAGAAGAATTTACCGGTGAGGCCGCCCGCAGCGCCTCGGCCCTGTCCGAAGCGCTGGCGGAGGAAGACGACCTCTACCGTGACCTCAACAATTCGTGATAACGAGGGAAAGAATATGAACATCAAACGAGCCAAAGAAGAGATCGAGCACACCGTCAAAGCGTACCTCGCCAAAGATGCTCTGGGCGAATACGCCATCCCGGCCATCCGCCAGCGCCCCATCCTGCTGATGGGGCCTCCGGGCATCGGCAAGACCCAGGTCATGGAGCAGGCGGCGCGGGAGTGCGGCGTGGCGCTGGTGGCCTATACCATCACCCATCACACCCGCCAGAGCGCCGTGGGCCTGCCCTTCATCCGTCAGCGCAACTACGGCGGCCGGGACGTCTCTGTGACGGAGTACACCATGAGCGAGATCATCGCCAGCGTCTACGCCAAGATGGAGGCCACCGGCCTGAAAGAGGGCATCCTCTTCATCGACGAGATCAACTGCGTCTCCGAGACGCTGGCCCCCACCATGCTGCAGTTTCTGCAGTGCAAGACCTTCGGCAATCAGGCCGTGCCTGCGGGCTGGGTCATCGTGGCGGCAGGCAACCCGCCGGAATACAATAAATCCGTCCGCGATTTCGACATCGTCACCCTCGACCGCGTCCGCCGGATGGACATTGAGCCGGATCTGCCGGTCTGGAAGGACTACGCCCGTGCAGCCCACATCCACAGCGCGATCCTGAGCTATCTCGAACTGCACCCCCAGAACTTCTACCAGATAAACGCCGACGTGGACGGCACCCAGTTCGTCACCGCCCGCGGCTGGGAAGACCTCTCCAACCTGCTCAATACCTATGAGTCGCTGGGCCTGCAGGCCGATGAAGAGCTCATCCGCCAGTATATCCAGCACCAGAAGATCGCCGAGGACTTCTCGGCCTACCTCGACCTCTACTACAAGTACCGTGACGACTACGGCGTGGAGGACATTCTGGCCGGTCAGGCCAAGCCTGCCGCTTTTGCGCGGCTGCTGCAGGCCCCCTTCGACGAGAAGCTGAGCCTCGTGAGCCTGATCCTGTCCGGCCTCGAGACGCGCTTCTCTGCCTCCCGGCGGGCAGACGCTGCGGCCGACAGCTGCTATGCCTTCCTGCGGGAGACGAAGAAAGCCTTTGCCGAGATGCCCGCAGAGCTGGCGCAGGAGCCGAACTGCTGGGCGCAGCTCTTTGACCAGATGACCGCCGACTACGAGGCCGAGACCCAGAAAAAGCGCACCGCCGGTCTGCTGGATAAGCCCACGCTGGAAGCCCGCTTGCAGACCGCCAAGACCCTGCGCGGCTGGGAGAAAGAGCTTCTGCGCGCCGCTGCACCGGACGCGAACACCGCTTTCAAGGTGCTGCGCACCCAGTTCGGCACCCTGTCGGATGCCCGGGACACCGCCCAGCAGACGGCCAGCGCCGCGCTGGAAGCGGCCTTCGACTTCATGGAGCAGGCATTCGCCGAGAGTCAGGAGATGGTGGTCTTCGTCACCGAGCTGACCCTCTCGCCCGCCGCCCATGCGTTCATTGCCGAAAACGGCTGTGAGCGGTATTTCCAGTACAACAAAGACCTCCTGCTCGACCACCGCAAGGCGGCCCTGAATCAGGAGCTGGAAGCCGAACAGCGTCGGCACGGGATGCTGTAAAATATGCAAAGAAGAGGGAGCGCACTGCGGTGCGCTCCCTCTTCTCGTATGTGAAAACAAAAGAAAAAGCATCTTGATAAAATCAAGATGCTTGGTGGTTGCGGGGGCCGGATTTGAACCAACGACCTTCGGGTTATGAGCCCGACGAGCTACCAGACTGCTCCACCCCGCGATATTTACTTTTCGCTGTCGGCCTCTCGCTGACTGCTCAAGTATAATACCACAAGGCGGGGAACTTGTCAAGCGTTTTTTCAAAAAGAATATGACTTTTTTGAAAAGGCCGCTGCCGGAAACAAAAAGCGCCCCATTCCGGGGCGCTTCGACAGAGCGAATATCACTTGCGGGTGCGGCGGCGCACGAAGCGGACGACGAGGGCGGCTGCGGCCAGAACGACCAGCACGGGCCAGACGCCCACGACCCAGACCGTCAGCTGCTGGATGCCGGAGACGAAGCCCGTCCAGCCATTGCGGAGGGCGCTGGACAGCTGGGAGAGGTAGGATCCCTCGGTGGGGGTGTATTCCTTCACCTCGTCCAGCGAGAGGTAGACCGTGGAGCAGGACACCTGCTGGCTGTACCAGTCCAGCTGCGACTGCCAGCTCTCGATCTGGTACTGGACGTCGCTGAGGGAAGATTCGATCTCCAGCAGGTCGGAGAGGTTTTCGGCGCTGGCCTGAAGCTCCTGCAAACGTGTGCGCTGGGCCGTCAGGTTGGAGAGCCGGGCCTCGATGTCCATATACTGGGTGGTGACGTCCTGCACCTGCTCGCTCTTGTCCACGAGGTTGCCCGCCTGCGCGGCGGCTTCGAGGAAGCTCGCGTAGTTGTCCTGCGGGACGCGGATGGTGAGGGAGAGGGTGCGGCTCGAGCCGGTGTAAGAGGATTCATTGCTGGATTCCAGATAGCCTCCGGCGGCGCTCACGGCGTCGGTGAGGGCGGTGCGGGCGGCGTCAAAGTCCTTGCTCTCGATGGTGAGGTTGGCCGTGTAGATGAGCTTTGTGCTCGTCTGCGCGGCCTCGGCGCTGAGGGTGCCGGTGCCGCCTGCATCGCGGTCGCTCATGGCATCGGCGCTTCCACCGGCCGGGACGGCCATCTTGGGTGCGGCAAGGGCGCTGTTCACGTCGTCCATCGAGTAGGCAGCGTAGGAGGCCGTCTCAGCGGCAGAGCTGAGGGCCGCGCCGCCCGCAGGCAGCAGGCTGATGGGGGAGTGGACTGCCGCGTACAGACCAACGCCGCAGAGCAGGCCGCAGGCGGCGATGCTCAGAGCCTTGCGGGGAAAGTGGATGGCTTTTTTGGGCTTTTTGGCGGGTTTCGGGGCCTCTTCCGCCGGCTGCATGGCGAGGAGCTTTGCTTTCAGGTCGTCCGAAGCGTGAAGGTCGTCTACCTCCATCTTGTACTCATACCACCTCATCTTCGATCTCCTCCTTCAGCATCGTATGTAACTGTGCGCGGGCGCGGCGAAGCCAGCTGAGCACCGTGTTGGTGGGTGCGCCCAGCATCCGGCCCACCTCGGCGGCGGTGTACCCCTCGTAGTAGTGGAGGTAGACCGCGTTGCGGTAGTTCTCGGGCAGGGCGCGCACGGCGTCCAGCACACTGCCGTCTTCCATCTGGTCCGGAGCGGGAAGATTCTCGTCCAGCTCGGTGTCCTTCTGGCGGGCGGCGCGGGTCAGGTCGTGGCAGCGGTTGATGGTCACACGCAGCAGCCAGGCTTTCAGGTGTTCCTCGCTCTCGAAGCGGCCATTGTAGCACAGCAGCTTTTCGAAAACATCCTGCACCACATCTTCCGCATCGGCGGTGCAGCTGCAGTTGTGCATGGCGGCTCGGAACACCGTGTCACTGTATCGCTGCACGGCCAGCGCAAAAATCTCGTTTTTGGTCAGCTGTCCCATAGTTCTATGCTCCTTTGATGTCCTGTGTACAGCAGGACCCGGTGGAAAAATCATCTTTGATTGGGGACATTCACCCTGTATACGGATGAGCGGCCCCGATTATTGCAGTTTATGGTGCAGAGCGGAAAAATCTTCCGCCCGGCACCGCACAGGGTACCAAAAGTATAACATGAATACGCCAAAAACAAAAGGGCCATTTGCCGCCATGTTTTGGCAAATGACCCTGAGAGCTTCTGTTCAGTCATCGGTAGAGCCGCTGGAAGAGGGCTACCCGCTCGGAGAGATAGGTCTCGGCCCGGGGGTGGTGGAGCCAGCGCTTGCCCGCCTTGTCGCAGGCGAGACGGTGGCCCAGCGCGGCGGGGCAGGCGTCGATCTCTTCCACGTCCCGCATGGTGAGGGTGAGGCTCAGCGCCGCCGGAGCGTCCGGCAGGGGCGGGAGCGGGTCTTCCCAGACGAAGGGCGGCAGCAGCTGGACAGCGTACACCGTCCGGGTGCATTCTTCGGTGAGCAGCAGCGCGGCGGGCGCACCATCCGGCATGACGTGCAGAGAGGAATAGAGCAGCTGCAGCTGCGCCGGGGCCAGCAGACGGGACGCGCCCTCTTCCTCATCGGGCAGAAGGGTGAGAAAATCCGCCGCCTCGTCGGCGTAGATGCGCCGGGCCGGAGCGCGGAACTGCGCATACAGCGCGGGCAGGGCAAACACGCCCTCCCGGTCTAAGGCCCGCTGCAGCAGGCAGTAAAACTCCGTCAGCGGGTGGGCCGGGTCGGGCTGCGGCATCCCGAAATCGGGGCGCGAAACGTGTCCTCCGCCCATCAGCCGTTGTAGCCCAGCGTGGCCGCCATGACAGCCTTGATGGTGTGCATCCGGTTCTCGGCCTCGTCGAAGACGATGCTCTGGGGGCCTTCGAAGACTTCGTCGGTGACCTCCATCGCGTCGCGGC
>OGIB01000870.1_pt1 | contig 12723 bp, 8 predicted proteins | sample 1571691 | NCBI WGS metagenome assembly OGIB01 (sample SAMEA2582058, study PRJEB24529) | metagenome | biome: Human gut stool | place: China | collected 2011
TGCTTTTGAACAATTCGGATATGCTCTTATATACAATCTTTCTCCCTTTGTCTTAAAACTGACGGTGTCACTGCAAAAAGTAATTTTACTTGGTTCTTCTGTACACAATGACAGATATGATGTTTCCTTTAATTGGTTTATTTGCAGATTTGACTTGAAAACTTGTAATGTATCCGCAGTAATCTTTGTTGGCATTTTATATATTACAGTTTTTGCCAAAGCTTGATTTACATCTTTGATTATATTCTCTTTTGCTTCTGCATAATTGTTGTATCCAAGGAACAATGCAGGAAACATCAAAGAGAAAAATACTATGATTGCTGTTATTGGTTTCATATCTATTATTTGTTGTGGATAGGATGTCTCAAATTGCTCACTGATTATCAGATGCCAATTCTTTCTCGATTTCTTCAATAGTAGGCAAACTACCTCGGAAGTCTTTCGGTAAGGCGTGCCCTAATTCATAATCAGAGATTCCGATTGGTTTCTGAATATCACGCAAGGCATATTCAGCCTTGATACGGTCTTTACTCTTGCAAAGCAACAATCCAATCGTTCGGTTATCTCCCTCTCGACAAAGAATATCATCCACGGCAGAACAATAAAAATTCAATTTGCCGATATATTCCGGCATGAACTCCGTATCTTTCAATTCAATCACTAAATATCTGTGCAGGAACGCATTATACATCAATATATCAATATAATAATCATCGCCCGACACCTCTATGTGATATTGCCGCCCCATGAAAGCGAATCCAGCTCCCATTTCCACGAGAAATTTTTCTACATGCTTCACCAAGCCGATTTCCACATCACGCTCATTGTATTGGTCGGTGAAAGTCAGCATATCGAATATATACGGGTCTTTGAGCATGGACTTCACATCGTTTGCTTCCGGTGCTGGGAGGGTTTCAGTGAAGTTGTTTGCTAACGCTCCGTGCTTGCCGTAGTCGTCAAGTTTGATGGCTTCTTGCAGATAACGTGTATTCCAATGCGATGTAATGCTCTGAATCATGTACCAATAACGTGCCCGAATGTCCTTGACCTGTTGTAAGAGAATAAGATTATGCGTCCATCCCAAATGCTTTATGGGGAGGGTGAAATTATATTTTTCTAATTGCGCAATCAGTGATTGCGTAATTGGAGAAACTGCTCCTTTCACCATTGTAAGTTCCTGATTATATTCGTTGAAGAACTGTATCATGCACTGCATATTGCGTACAGAAAAGCCCTTTATCTCGGAATAATCATTCTTCAAATCCACAGCCAACCGTTGCAAGGTTTTCTTGCCCCAACCGTCTGCATCTTGGCTTTGCTGTAACATTTCGCCAACATCCCAATACATCCGAAGCATTTCTTCGTTGGCGGCATAAATTATCCGTTGCTGGGCAATCAGTACCCGTTGCTTGATTTTGCGAAGCAATGCCGCATAACCACGGAAGTTATCCGTCAAGTTATCAACCGCTTGTATCTTTGTGTTCTTAGCCATACTTTTCTTTAATTCGTTTACAAAGTTACTATATTTATTCAGTTGTGCATCAAATTCTTACGATTATAACTGATTACATTTACTCAATTATTATCTTCTCATCGAAAGCCCTTTCTGCTGTTCCTTTTGAAGAGCTATTTCACTCAGTTGAAAAAGTATACTTTAGCTTTCTACAAACATTAAATCGCTGATAATGCCATCCGATACAAAAATCCCTTTACGGCTAAGACAGAGACGGTTGTTGTCGTATATTTCCAGATTTCCGCAGTCCAGATGCGGACGTGCCATATCGATGCAGTATTGCCACAGTTCTTTGCCGAATTTCTGTTCTATATCATTCAGGGGCACTCCCCAACGGGTACGAATGGAAGTCATGATGCATTCGTTATAGCAGGTGGTCCGGTCCAAATGCTCCTGTTCGAACAAGCGTTGATTGTTTTCGATGGCATGTATGTATTTCTCCAGGGAAGCCACATTCCATTCGCGGGTATCCGTATTGAATGAATGTGCCGAAGGGCCACAGCCCAAGTAAGGAATTCCTTTCCAGTAAGATGTATTGTGGCGGGAATACATGTCCGAACGGCAGAAATTGGATATCTCGTAGTGCTCGTAGCCGGCACTGCCAAGCGTATCTATCAGGGTGGAGAAGAATCGGACGCTGCTTTCTTCGTCTACTTCGCGGATACGGTGCGCTTGCAGCAGCTCGTAAATGCGAGTGCCTTCTTCGTATGTCAGGTGGTAAGCGGAGATGTGCTCTACGTTGAGGTTGACGGCTTGTTGTAAATCACGTTTCCAGCGTTCATCCGTTTCGCCGGGCAGTCCGTAGATAAGGTCAATGCTTATGTTGTTGAAGCCTGCGTGGCGGCATAGGCTTCGGTCAAGTCGTCGGGATTAGCTTCGAGGGTAATCTCCCGGCAGTGTTCCATTCCATAGTATTTCCGGATGGTTTCAAATACTTCGTGGAAATCCTCTTCGGCAAGCTGTGAGGGGGGCTGCCACCGAAGTAAATCGTTTCGACAGGCTCTCCCTTCAGATATTCTTTCCGCATCTGCAGCTCCTTGCACAACGCATGGATATAGCGGCTTTTCAGTTCGCTGCGGGTGGTGGAGTAAAAATCGCAATAGATGCAGCGTGTCTTGCAAAAGGGAATATGGATGTAGATGCCTGCCATGAGCCTGTAAATTGGTTGGGGTGCAAATATACGATATTTTCTGTTTGCAGATTGAGTGGTTCTTCATCTTTACTTGTATTTAATATTAAAATGGATATTGAAATGCGGAAGGACTGCCGTATGGAAGCCGTTCTTCTTGGGCTTAGGTCAGCAATATATACATTATCAATACTACTGTTTCAATACTGTTTGATAACTTTTTTGTCATCACTTGGCATGGATTACGCTCTATCCCTCTGTAGAAAGGGGATAGAGTGAGTGATGACAACTGTGATGACAGTGATGATAATCTATTTGTCGTCACTGTTTTTTGCGGTATATTCTCCGCTTTTATATGCTAATTGCCTTATAATCAATGTTGAAAGTTGCGTATAATGGATTATGTTAATATCGGTTAAAACATTGCATTTTCTTTATCATAGCCGCCAATATGGTATAGTGTACACGCTTTTCCTGTTATGCAATAGGTAAATTAGAGCGACTTTCTTCGGCTAATGATGAAAAAAGCTTCTTGCTTTAAGTTGTTATTTCTGGTTGTTTTTGTGATTTTGATAGATGTATAATGTAGTAAACCTACATATATAACTTCGTTTTCCAATTGTGGGCTCTACGGTTGCCAGTTGCAGGCTCTGCGGTTGCCAGTTGGAAACCCGGCAGCCCCCAATTGCGGAACGAGGTTTTCCTTGATGTTTCACTTTGTTTTTGTACGTTTATAATAGTATTATGTACTATGTTTTTGCGGATAAACAACTGAGAAATAATTTTTTTTGCGAGTTGCAGAATTTTCTTTTGGCTGTTTGTTCTCTGTTTGTTTCTATAGCTATTTGTACATATATATTTCCCATGTTTTCTTTTTTTTGACTTAAAACCCGGTTGGGTTTTGATTTGTAGTTTTTATCTTTGCAGCATACAAACCTGAATAAATAATAGATATCATGAAAAAACGAATTGTTACCGGATTATTTACTGCCCTGGCTGTGATGGCAAACGCGCAGTCTTTTACCGAATGGCAGAATCCGGAAGTGAATGCTGTGAACCGTGCCCCGATGCACACCAATTATTTTGCTTACGAATCGGAAGGCGTGGCACAGACGGGAGTTAAAGAGCACTCTTCCCGTTTTATGACCTTAAACGGTACTTGGAAATTCTTTTGGGTGAAAGATGCAAACGCCCGCCCCGTTGATTTCTGGAAGCCGGGGTTCAATGATAAAGGCTGGTGCGATATGGCTGTTCCCGGTGTTTGGGAGCTGAATGGCTTTGGAGATCCTATTTATGTAAACGTAGGTTATGCCTGGCGCAATCAGTTCAAGAATAATCCGCCGCAAGTGCCTGTTGTGGACAATCATGTAGGTTCATACCGCCGGGAGATTGTAGTGCCTGCTACCTGGAAAGGTAAGGACATTATAGCTCATTTCGGTTCGGTGACTTCCAATATGTACCTGTGGGTGAACGGCAAGTATGTAGGTTACAGCGAGGATAGCAAACTGGAGGCAGAATTCGACCTCACCTCTTACCTGAAACCGGGACAGAAGAACCTGATAGCTTTTCAGGTGTTCCGCTGGTGCGACGGCACATATCTTGAAGATCAGGATTTCTTCCGTTATAGCGGAGTGGGACGCGACTGCTATCTGTATGCCCGCGATAAGAAACGTATCGAGGATGTCCGTGTCACTCCGGATTTGGATGCTGACTACAAAAACGGCTCTTTGCGTGTGGAAGTCAGTCTGAAAGGTAACGGTAATACCGCCTTGGAGCTATTGGATGCCGAAGGCAAGCAGGTGGCAACGGCAACTGTACGCGGTAACGGGGTTGCTGTAATGAACCTTGACAATCCGCACAAATGGACAGCTGAAACTCCGTATCTTTATACATTACGTGCAGCTTTGCAAGGCAGTGGCGAGGTTATTCCCATAAAAGTGGGTTTCCGTAAAATTGAACTGAAGAATGCGCAGGTATTGGTAAACGGCAAGCCCGTCCTGTTCAAGGGAGCCAACCGTCACGAAATGGATCCTGATTACGGTTATGTCGTTTCCCGTGAGCGTATGATTCAGGATATTCAGATTATGAAGCAGTTCAATCTGAATGCGGTGCGTACCTGCCACTATCCCGATAATAATCTGTGGTATGATTTGTGCGACCAATACGGTATTTATGTGGTAGCGGAAGCCAATATCGAGTCTCACGGAATGGGATATGAAGAATCCACTCTTGCCAAACGTGCCGATTACAAGAAAGCTCATATGGAGCGTAATCAGCGTAATGTACAGCGCAGTTTCAATCATCCGAGCATCATTTTCTGGTCATTGGGTAATGAAGCCGGTTATGGGTCTAACTTTGAAGCGGCTTATGACTGGGTGAAAGCAGAAGACCCGAGCCGTGCCGTGCAATACGAACAGGCCGGAAAGACAGGAAAGACCGATATATTCTGTCCGATGTATTATGGATATAACGATTGTCTGAAATATTGTGAGGATGATTCTATGAACAGACCTCTCATTCAGTGTGAGTATGCGCATGCCATGGGTAATTCGGAAGGCGGCTTCAAAGAATATTGGGATATGATTCGCAAATATCCCAAATATCAGGGTGGCTTCATTTGGGATTTTGTAGACCAGTCCGTTCGTTGGACCGGTAAGAACGGTAAGATGATTTATGCCTATGGCGGTGACTTCAACCGCTTTGATGCCAGCGATGTCAATTTCTGTAACAACGGTCTTGTCAGTCCCGACCGCGTACCCAATCCTCATAGGACGTATCTATCAGAATATCTGGACAACTCCGGCCGATTTGCAGCGTGGAGAAATTAATGTATTCAACGAAAACTTCTTCCGTGACCTTTCGGGCTGTTATCTGGAGTGGGAAATGCTGAAAGACGGCAAGGTGATGCGCAGCGGTCGTGTGGATGACCTGAATGTAGCTCCGCAGCAGACTGCTAAAGTCAAACTGGATTTGGGAACTGTCTGCCAGTGTGCCGAGTGGTTGCTTAACGTGTCTTATAAATTGAAGGAACGTGAAGGTCTGCTTCCGGCAGGGCATATTGTCGCTAAAGACCAATTGACGCTGAATGCCTATCAGGCTCCTGCAATGGATTTGAAGAACACGGAATTGAGCAACGTGGAAGTGGCCGCTCCCGTGATACAGGAGAATGACTGCAACTATCTTATTGTTTCCGGTGAGGCTTTCCGCATGGAGTTCAACAAGCATACTGGTTACCTGACCAAATACGAAGTGAACGGTCTGGATATGATTAAGGAAGGTGAGGCGCTTACGCCCAACTTCTGGCGTGCTCCTACCGACAATGATTTCGGCGCTAACCTGCAACGTAAATATGCTGTCTGGAAGAATCCGGAGATAAAACTGACTTCTTTCAGTCAGCACACCGAGAACGGACAAGTGATTGTGGACGCGGCTTATAAACTGCCGGAAGCATCGGCGGAGTTAGGTCTGACATATGTTATCAATAACAGTGGCGCTGTTAAAATCACTCAAAAGATGGTTGCCGATAAGAATGCCAAAGTAGCCAACCTCTTCCGTTTCGGCATGCAGATGCCTATGCCCCGCAGCTTTGAAACTGTAGAATACTACGGCCGTGGTCCGGTGGAGAACTATGCAGACCGTAACCATTGTACCGACCTCGGTATCTATCGGCAGAGCGTATCGGAGCAGTTCTATCCGTATATCCGTCCGCAGGAGAATGGCACAAAGACGGATATCCGCTGGTGGAAGATGCTGGATGCAGCCGGTAACGGTATAGAGGCAGTTGCTGCCGCTCCGTTCTCCGCATCGGCTTTACACTATACGATTGAATCTTTGGATGAAGGCTGGAGCAAGCGCCAGGGACACTCTCAGGAGGTGGAAGAGGCGGATTTGACAAACTTCTGCATTGATAAGGTTCAAGCCGGTTTGGGATGCGAGGATAGTTGGGGACGCATAGCCCGTCCTGAGTATCAGGTGCCTTATGCTGATTATGAATTTATGTTTATCCTGACTCCGGTATGTCATAACATCGGAATACAATGAGGAAACCGGCCGGAAGTAAACGTTTTCCGTAGAGGTACGTTGCATTCAGCCGGACTCTTTTGATATGCAAGGCATCGGACAGCCATTCCAAAGTCGGTTATGAGACTTTCGGGGGAGTCCGGTGCTTTGTTCCGTTTACACCTTAGGAGCGATTTATTTTGCTCCGTCCAGATACCCTTTTTTGAACATATTGACAAAGAGAAAGAACAGGGAAAGTAGTAACGGGCCGAATATGACCCCCATAAATCCAAAAAGGGAGAGGCCGATAACAACTCCGAAGACAGTGATGAGCGGATGAATATCGGCCATTTTCTTTTGAATGACGAAACGTATCAGATTATCGAGTTGCGAGATGACAAGGGAACCGAATATGACCAGTCCGATTGCTTGGAACCAGTTGCCGATAAGTGCCATGTATATGGCTATGGGAATCCATACCAATGCCGTACCTGCCATGGGTATGATACTGGCAAAACCTGTAAGAAAGCCCGAAAACAGAATATTGGGAGCATCGAATATCCAATAGCCGAGCATGGCTACTCCGCCTTGTATTACGGCAAGCAAAGGTATGCCGATGGCATTGGAACGGACAATCATATTGATTTCGTGTACTATCTCCTGTGTGTTGGTTTCATTGAAAGGAAGAAGTTCGTTGACATATTGCTCCATTTTCTTTCCGCCTATCAGCATGAAGTAGAGGACAAATACCAGTACAAACATGTTGACGATGAAGCTGCTGATGCCTCCCATTAATGTCTGTCCGATGCGTGGAAGGGATGAAATGAAGAATGAAAGGCTGTTTCCGCTTAGTATATTGTATCCGGTTCTGGCCTTGATAATGGAGGCGGCTTCTTCAAAAGGTGCAATGACTGCCTGCGGATCAAGGTTGATGTTCTGCAGGTTTACTACCGCCAGCCATACTACCAATGCCAGAGGAACGAGAAAGCATAAAATGGCTTCTGCCGTAATGACGGTGGCAGCTATGCTCCGTTTTACCTTTCGCTTTTCGGACAGATAAATCATCTGGCGCCTGACCAGTATATAGATGGTCAATGCACCCAACAGACCGCCTAAGAAGGGAGTGATTTGTCTGGCGAGGATAATCCCCAACCCGATAATGATGGTAATCAATGAATATTTCCAGTATTGCTCTTTTGTACTCATAGAATATGTTGTTTCTTTGAAAAAGAAACATTATAAGAGCCGGAAATGTTTTTGAGGAATATGCGGAGATTGAATTTTATCCTTCGTCCAGCCAGCCTTTTCCCTGACGTACGATTTCTGCCTCGCCACCGGTGCAGTCCACTACTGTGGAACCCTCTATGCCACCTATTCCACCGTCGATAACCAGGTCGACGATATTGCCGAACTTCTCATCAATCAGTTCGGGGTCGGTGCAGTATTCAATGTCTTCGTTTTCGTCATGGGGGAGTGTGGCGGTCATGATAGGGGCATCCAGCAGGCGTGCCAGCTCCTGTATTATCGGATGGTCGGGCATACGGATTCCTACTTCTTTCCGGTTGCGGAATATCTTCGGCAGACGGACTGTGCCGTTTAAGATAAAGGTGAAAGCACCCGGAAGGTTGCGCTTCATTAATTTAAACGTGTTGTTGTCGAACTTGGCATATTCGCTGATGCTGCTCAGGTCGTAGCAGATGATGGAAAGGTTGTTCTTCTTGGGGTCGGTGTTTTTGAGCTGGCAGATACGTTCTATCGCACGTTCCTTCAGTCCGTGGCAGCCGATGGCATACATGGTGTCGGTGGGGTAGATGATGATGCCGCCGTCGTTCAGGATGTCGATTACTTGTTGCAAATCTGCCGGGTTGTTGTTCTTTTCATAAAGTTTCAGAAGCATGATATTGTCGGACTTGGTTTAAAAGTATATTACAAAAGTAATAATAAGTTTCTTGAAATCAAATGTATAAGGATGGATTTTATTTTGAGGAGCGCTTTTTGCGGAGTTCTTCCGCCAATCGCCATTGCAAGGCTGCTTCAACCTCTTTCCCGGTTTGCATCAAAGCGTCCCCGAAGAGTTCGTGAGCCCTGGCATGTTCGGGCTTTAGGGTGGTGGCTTTGTCCAGGTCGGCTATGGCACCTTCAATGTTTCCGAGTTTAAGCCGCAACTTTCCACGGTTGTACACGGTTTTGAATTCGGCGGGGCGCAAGCGTACGGCACGGTTCAGGCATTCTTCGGCTTCCTGGTATTGGTTTTCGTTGAAGAGGGTGACGCCTTTTCGCACCCAGGCATCCGTGTATTCGGGATAAAGCTCCAAAGCTTTGTCATAATTGGCAAGGGCGGCACGGGCGTCGCGGGCTTGGGTGATGCACTCGTTCCCCATGGCATAATATTCGCGGGCGTAGTCTTGCAGGCGCTTCCGCTGTTTTTCCATGTCTTGTTTCAGGCAGGCGTTGTCTGCTTTCAGCCGGTTGATGATATTCAGCTTCTTGCGGATAAGACGTTGCACTACGGGTTTCTCGATGTCATAACGGGAATGGATGGCCTTGAAGAATTCATTGAGGAAAGTCTCGAAGTCTCCCTGGTCGAAGGCTTTGGCTGCCGCTACATATTGCACATCTGCCTGTGCCTGCTTCAAGGCACGGTCAATGGCCTGGCGGTTGTTGAAGCGTTGGGCGAATCCTACAATTTCGGGACGTACGAATACATCGGCGCGGCTGACGGGCTTTTTCAGTTGTATTCCTTCCAGCGATGTGCACCGGCTGAGTGCCACGTATGCTTGTCCACCGGCAAATACGCCACCGGTGAAGTCGATGACTACCCGGCTGAAAGTCAGTCCCTGGCTTTTATGGACAGTGATGGCCCATGCCAGTCGTACAGGATATTGGGTGAAAGTTCCTAACTCTTCTTCCTCAATCTGTTTTTTTTCTTCGTTGTATTTGTAGCGGATATTCCGCCAGGACTCCCGTTTCACATCACATTCCTTGCCGTCGTCGGTAATGATGTAGAGTGTTTCTTCAATAGGGTCGAAGCCGCTGACAATGCCGATTGTACCGTTTACCCACCGGCGGTCGAAATCGTTTTTAATGAAAATGATTTGAGCGCCCGGTTTGAGTACCAGTTCCTGAGAGGTGGGAAGGCTGCTTTCGGGAAAGTCGCCCATGATTTCACCATGAAACGTAACGGGATCTCCCGGAAGCTCGGCAAGTTTTTTGTCATTGATATAATCCACATTATCGCGGCGGGTGGCGAGGGTGATGTACATATCGGCTTCGGACTGTTCTATCTGTGTACCGTAGCGGGTATTGAGGAGTTGCAGGTCGGCAGCGCCCACTGTATTGCTCCGTATATGGTCCAGTACGTTGACAAATACCTTGTCGGTCTGACGGTAGACGGTTTGCAGTTCAATGGACACGAGGTCTATCTGTCCGAATACTCTTGCAGAGAAGAAATAAGGGGTAGGATAGAAACGGTTCAGTATTTCCCGTTCATCCCCTTTCACTACGGGTTCCAACTGGAATACATCGCCTACCAGCAGGATTTGTTTTCCGCCGAAAGGCTCTCTGAGGTTGCGTGAGTAAACCCGTAAAATACGGTCGACGGCATCGATGATATCTGCCCGTACCATGGAAATCTCGTCGATGATAACCAGCTCCAGTTCTTCAAGGAGCTTGCGATGAGGTTTGGTGTATTTAAAGAATTCGTGGATGCGTCCCCGTTGTAAGCTGAAATTGGGGTCATCGGGCAGCAGAGGATAAAACGGCAGTTTGAAGAAACTGTGCAGCGTGCTTCCCCCCGCATTGATGGCGGCAATTCCCGTAGGAGCCAGCACAACGTGTTTCTTCTTGGTATGTTCGCAGATATACCGGAGAAAGGTAGACTTTCCCGTACCCGCTTTCCCCGTCAGGAAAACAGACTGGCGGGTGTACTGTATGAGGTTCAAGGCATCTTGAAACTCCTTGTTCTGAGTGTCGGGTACGAAGGACATATGCATAGCTGGCTTTCAACCCTCAACTTTCGATTATTCCGTATTGTTTTAGTGCATTGGCTATGCCGTTGTCGTCAACGCTCGTAGTGACGTAACCGGCTGCGGCTTTAACATCGTCTTTGGCATTGCCCATAGCCACTCCGATGCCTGCATGACGCAACATGCTGATATCGTTTCCACCGTCGCCGAAAGCCATCGTTTCTTCCAGACGGATGCCGAAATGCCGGATTATCTCGTCGATGCCGCGTTGTTTGGTATTTCCTTTGGCGGTGACATCTACAAATGCCGGATGCCAGCGTCCCATTTCGCAGTTGGGAATGGAAGGCAGCAGGAGTTGTTCTTCTTCAATATCGATAAAGGGCGTTAGTTGGTAGTACTCCTTGTCCGAATGGTTGTCTGTATAGGGTTTGGATGGGATGGGGTCTGTTTTGAGTTGTCTGTTGAATATCTCTGTTACGAGTTCGCCCGGCTGATTGACGCAAATATCGTGTTCGCCCACCAGTATGCAGGGGAGATTGCGCTCGTGACAGAAGCTTGTCAGTGCATCGACTTCGGCTGCCGGTATGGGACTTTTGTAGATAACGGTATCGTCCACAAAGCAATAGGCGCCGTTCATGGTGATGTAGCCGTCTATCAGTTTCCGTTCCTGCAGGGCGGCGAGGTTATTGATGATGACACGCGGACGTCCGGTAGAAATGAATATCTGTATGCCTTTGGCTTTGGCGGCTTCCAGCGCTTCGATGGTGGAAACGGGAATCTGGTGGGTCTTGAAGCTCACCAGTGTACCGTCGATGTCAAAAAACAGGGCTTTAATCATATATGTCTCTTTTAAATTGGTTGGCAAATTTACTCAAAAGCAAAGATATTTCGTACTTTTGCGAATAATTTTATATACTGTCGTTAAACTCGGAAACTCAATTAAAATAGCTTGAACCTTATGAAGTATAATTTTGATGAAGTGATTGAACGCCGCGGTACGGACTCCGTAAAATGGGACGGCGTGGAGAATGTGTGGGGACGTAAAGATTTGCTTCCCATGTGGGTGGCCGATATGGATTTCCGTACGCCGCCTTTTGTGATGGATGCGTTGCGCCGTCGTCTCGACCACGAGGTTTTGGGATATACTTTTGCCTGTGAGGAGTGGTATACCTCTATTTGCAGTTGGTTGCACAAGCGTCACCAGTGGGATGTTACGCGTGATATGCTGACGTTTGTTCCCGGAATTGTACGCGGGCAGGCCTTTGCGCTGCAATGCTTTACCAAACCGGGCGACAAGGTAATGGTAATGACTCCGGTGTACCATCCTTTTTTCCTGGTGACCGAACGTTTGGGACGCGAAGTGGTCTATTCTCCGCTCGATTTGTACGACGGGCATTATCATATTGATTTTGAGCGTTTCTCTAAGGATATCCGGGGATGCAGGTTGCTTATCCTTTGTAATCCCCATAATCCGGGCGGACGTGTATGGACGGTCGAAGAGCTGCGTCGGATAGCGGATGTTTGTAAAGAGAGCGGGACTATGGTCGTTTCCGACGAGATACACGCGGATCTTACCTTACCCCCTTACAAGCATCATCCTTTCGCCACGGTGTCCGAGGCTGCCGCACAGAATTCTCTTACTTTTATGGCTCCCAGCAAGGCTTTCAATATGCCGGGATTGGGCAGTTCGTATGCCATAGCGGTGAATGAGGATATTCGTCGGCGTTTCCGGGAGTTTATGGAGGCGGGCGAGTTCTGCGAAGGGCATTTATTTGCTTACATCGGCGCTGCAGCTGCCTATACGCACGGTGAAGAGTGGCTGGAACAGGTACTCGGATATGTACAGGCCAATATCGACTTTACGGAGAATTATCTGAAAGAACATGTTCCGGGCATTGGTATGATACGCCCGCAGGCCTCTTATCTCGTTTTTCTGGATTGTAGGGCATTGGGGCTGCCGCAAGAGAAGTTGGCAAGACTGTTTGCAGAAAAAGCTCATCTGGCCCTGAATGACGGGACGATGTTCGGCAAACCGGGAGAAGGCTTTATGCGGTTGAATGTAGGCTGTCCCCGTTCGGTGCTGCAAAAAGCACTGGAGCAACTGTCCGCAGCGGTTA
>OGIB01000888.1_pt1 | contig 12484 bp, 8 predicted proteins | sample 1571691 | NCBI WGS metagenome assembly OGIB01 (sample SAMEA2582058, study PRJEB24529) | metagenome | biome: Human gut stool | place: China | collected 2011
TGTTGTAAAAACAGCATCATTCTTGACAATTCCCTCAAAAAATATCACAATATATGGTAAAATGCGTTAGAAATTAATACAGATTATAAGGTGAAAAGGGAGAAAAGATAAGAATGGATAGTTTTATTTACAGTATTAATGCAACAGTGCCGATTTTTTTGGTAATGATTGTCGGCTGGGGGATAAAACAGCTTGGTGTGATTGATGAACATTTTGTCAGTAAGGCGAATAAATATGTGTTTCATGTAGCGCTGCCGGTGCTGTTATTCCAGCAGATTTCAAGTGCGGACATGACATCGCAGTTTGATATCCGGTTTGTGCTGTACTGTATGCTTGCAACAACGGCATTTTTCGGGATTATATGGGTGGTGACGGAACTGTTGATGAAGGACGATACGCAGAAGGGAAGCTTTGTGCAGTGTGCCTGCCGGAGCAGTGCAGCAATTCTTGGCATGGCATTTATTCAGAATATGTACTCATCAACCGGCATGGCACCGTTGATGATTGTATCAGCCGTTCCGTTATTTAATATTTATTCGGTCATTATTCTGACATTAAAAGCACACCCGGAGGTAAAAACAGGCAGTGCGGTCAAGAAAGAGCCACACAGTGCGGTAATTAAGAGAGCCTTTATCAATGTCTTAAAAAATCCGATTATTATAGGAATCGTACTGGGACTGCCGTTTTCATTACTGCATGTGCAGTTCCCGGTGATTATTAATAAGACGCTGACAAGTATCGCGCAGACGGCGACACCGATAGCGCTGATTGTAATCGGTGCGGGTTTTGAGGGCAGAAAGGCAATTAAAAAGATTAAGCCGACCGTAATTGCAACCTTTATTAAGCTAATCGGTATTGCGGCAGTCTGCCTGCCGATAGCTGTTGCCATGGGATACCGCAATCAGGAGCTGGTGGCAATTCTTATTATGGTGGCATCACCGACAACCGTGAGCTGCTATATTATGTCGGAAAATATGGACAATGACGGTGTGTTAGCATCCAGTATCATTGTACTTACGACGTTATTATCCTCTATTACGCTGACCGGCTGGATTTACCTGTTACGCAGCATGGGGCTTATCTGATATAAAACAGTTGAAATGAAAACAAGGCTATGATATAATAAACGTTAGTTTATAAACAAAAGGAGGTATTGTCGTGAAGCATATTAAGACAATCAGCAACCGCGTATTGAAAGATACAATGAAGCACGGCGGATGCGGCGAATGCCAGACATCATGTCAGTCAGCCTGCAAGACTTCTTGCACAGTAGGTAATCAGAGCTGCGAGAACAAGAATAACTAATGTAATTGATAAGAGAGTGTTAAGGTTTTATCAACACTCTCTTTCTTTCGCAATAGGATTATTGTGCAGACAGCAATTAAGAAAAGAAATGGAAAATTAGAAATGGTACATCAGTATAAAAATAATGGTTATAACATCGTGCTGGATGTCAACAGTGGTTCAGTACATGTTGTAGATGATATGGTTTATGATATCATCGCACTTTATGAGAAGATGCCGCTTGATACAATTGTTGAGGAACTTGAAAACAAGTACCCGGAAAATGATATCAGAGAGGCTTATTCTGAAATAGAACAGTTAAAAGAAGCAGGACAGTTATTTACAGAAGATATTTATGAAAATTATATCGATGCATTTAAAGACAGACCGACGGTTGTAAAGGCACTCTGTCTGCATATTGCGCATGACTGTAATCTTGCCTGCCGCTACTGCTTTGCAGAAGAAGGCGAATATCACGGCCGCAGAGCGTTAATGAGCTTTGAAGTCGGTAAAAAAGCGCTTGACTTTTTAGTTGCCAATTCCGGTTCCAGAAAGAATCTGGAAGTCGATTTCTTCGGTGGAGAACCGACAATGAACTGGGAAGTTGTAAAACAGCTTGTTGAATACGGAAGAAGTATTGAAGAAGCGAACAACAAAAAGTTCCGTTTTACGCTTACAACCAATGGAATCCTGTTAAATGACGAGATTCTTGAATTCGCAAATAAAGAAATGTCCAACATCGTATTAAGTATCGATGGACGAAAAGAAATCAATGACCTGATGCGTCCGACAAGAAACGGACACGGAAGTTCTTATGATATTATCATGCCGAAGTTTAAGAAAGTTGCAGAGAGCAGAAACCAGATGAATTATTATGTAAGAGGCACCTTTACGCATAACAATCTGGATTTCTCAAAAGATGTTCTGCATCTGGCAGATGAAGGATTTGAACAGATTTCCGTAGAACCTGTTGTTGCACAGCCGACAGATTCATATGCAATCAGGGAGGAAGATATTCCTTATCTTTGTGAGCAGTATGACATGCTTGCAAAAGAACTGGTTAAGAGAAAGAAAGCCGGCAACGGTTTTAATTTCTTCCATTTTATGATTGATTTAAACGGCGGTCCATGTGTGGCAAAGAGATTATCCGGCTGTGGTTCGGGCTGTGAGTATCTTGCAGTGACCCCGTGGGGAGATTTTTATCCATGTCATCAGTTCGTTGGAAATGAAAAGTTCCTGATGGGAAATGTTGATGAAGGAATCACAAGAACAGATATCCGCGAAGAATTCAAAAACAGTAATGTTTATTCTAAGGAAAAATGTAAAAAATGCTTTGCAAAGTTTTATTGCAGCGGCGGCTGTGCAGCCAATTCATACAATTTCCACGGCAATATCAACGATGCCTATGATATAGGCTGTGAATTGCAGAGAAAACGAATTGAATGTGCGATTATGATTAAAGCAGCACTGGCAGAGGATTAAGCGAACCAAAATGAACAATGTGGAGAAGGAGTAACCGCAAAAATGAAGTATAACATGACAAAAAAAGTCTGCTACTCTATCATCATTGCAGCCATGGCAATCGGATTTACACTCATTGCTATCTTTGGTATTGATGAAAATGGTTCAGGTAGTGCAAAAGACATCAATCTGGGTCTGGATTTAGCAGGCGGCGTAAGTATTACTTATGAAATTCAGGAAGATAATCCGACATCACAGGATGTCGATGATACAATTTACAAGCTGCAAAAGCGTGTAGAGGGTAAGAGTACAGAATCACAGGTATATAAAGCCGGTGATAACCGTATTACAGTTGAAATTCCGGGTGTTACGGATGCCAACGAAATTTTACAGGAACTTGGTACACCGGGTTCATTGGAATTCCTTGATTCAGACGGCTATACAGCATGGGCAAACGGTGAAGAATACACACCGCTGCTTACAGGTTCTGATGTAAAGGGTGCTCAGGCATACACAGATACCTCATCAAGCTCATCAAGCTCATTTGGTGTACAGCTTACATTTACAGATGAGGGTTCTACAAAATTTGCCGAAGCCACTAAGGCAAACTTAAATAAAATTATTTATATTGTATATGATGGTGAAGTAAAGAGTGCGCCGACTGTACAGTCAGAAATCACAGGCGGAACAGCATCCATTACCAATATGGAATCATTTGAATCGGCTGACACACTGGCAACTTTTGTAAGAATCGGTTCAATTCCGCTGACCTTACAGGAAGTTAGTTCTAACATCGTAGGTGCACAGTTAGGACATGATGCGATTACGACCAGCCTTTATGCAGCAATTCTCGGTCTGGTTTTATTATGTGTATTTATGATTGCAATTTACCGCATTCCGGGCGTTGTTGCAACAATTGCATTATGGATTTACACAGCAGGTGTATTAATTTTAGTAAGTGTATATGATCTGACACTGACACTGCCGGGTATCGCAGGTATTATCCTCGGTATCGGTATGGCGGTTGATGCAAATGTCATTATTTATACACGAATCCGTGAAGAAATTGCAGCGGGCAGAGCCGTTGAAAGTGCGATTACAACCGGTTATAGCAAGGCGCTGTCAGCGATTGTCGATGGTAACGTGACAACACTGATTTCCGCAGCTGTTCTTTACATTTTCGGTTCGGGTCCGATTAAGGGCTTTGCAACGACACTGGCAGTCGGCATTGTGGCTTCAATGTTTACGGCACTTGTCATTACAAGAGTGATTATGAAACTGCTTTATAACTTTGGATTTACCGATCCAAAGTGGTATGGCAAGACTGTACATAAAAAGACCTTTAATGTACTTGGCATCAGAAAATGGTGCTTTATCGGTTCAATCGTTGTCATCGTGGCAGGATTTATCGGTATGGGTGCATTTTCCGCAGCCGGTAAGAAGACTTTAAATTACAGCCTGGAGTTTGTCGGCGGTACAACAACAACCTTTACATTTGATAAGGAATACACACAGGCAGAAATTGAAAATGACATGATTCCGCTTATCAAAACTGCTGCAAATGTAACGGAAGTACAGCAGCAGAAGGTACAGAACAGTACAAAGGTATCCTTTAAGACAAAGGATTTAACATTAGACCAGCGTGAAGCAATGGAAAATGCAGTGACTGCAAAGTATCCGGTTCAGGATGGTACAATTGTAGAATCTGATACAATCAGTTCATCTGTCAGTGCAACGACAAAGCGTGATGCGTTTGTATCCGTCATTATTGCAACCGTTTGTATGCTGATTTACATCTGGTTCCGTTTCCGTGATATCCGCTTTGCAGCAGCCGCTGTTATTGCGTTGATTCACGATGTATTGATTGTGATGACTTTCTATGCACTGGCAAGAGTATCTGTCGGTACAACGTTTATTGCATGTATGCTGACAATCGTCGGATATTCTATCAACGGTACAATCATTATCTTTGACAGAATCCGTGAGAAGTTAAAGAGTGCCAATGCAAAGACCGACATTACAGAACTTGTAAATTCTTCAATTACATATACATTTACAAGAAATGTCAATACGACACTGACAACACTCATTATGTTGGTATGCCTGTTAATCTTCGGCGTTGCATCTGTAAAAGAGTTTGCGGCACCATTGATTGTGGGTATTCTGGCAGGTGCTTATTCGTCAATCTGTATCACAAGTGCATTGTGGTATATCATGGGCGGAAAGAAGCGCGGTATTGTGAATGAACAGCCTGTAAAAGCAAAGACTTACGAAGACGGAGCACAGGTTTAAGACACACTGAGCTGTAAAAGTAAATTTGAGAAATCTGACAGGGGATTCTAAATAAAGAGTCCCCTGTTTTTTTAGAATGGAGAGCAAATGAAAAGTAAGTGGCTGGTATATGCAAAAAAAGCGGATTTTAAGGCGATAGAACAAAAATACGGAATTGACCAAGTAATTGCGCGGATTATGCGCAACCGTGATGTCTGCACCGATGAGGAAATGCAGATGTATTTAAACGGCAGTATTGACGGACTGCATGCACCGGAATTGTTAAAAGATGCACAAAAAGCGGTAGATATTTTAACGGAAAAAATCGCACAGCATAAAAAAATCCGGATTATCGGGGATTACGATATTGATGGAATTTGTTCGATTACAATTCTTTATAAAGCATTAAAAAAGGCTGGCGCAGACGTGGATTATGTTGTGCCGCACAGGATTACGGACGGATACGGGATTAATGAACATTTAATTGACAATGCGGCTGCAGAGGGGAAAGATACGATTCTGACCTGTGATAACGGTATTGCGGCAATTCCACAGATTCAGTATGCAAAGGAACACGGGCTTACGGTGATTGTAACCGACCACCACGATATCCCGTTTACCGAAGAAAACGGCGAAAAGAAATTGCTGACATCCTGCGCCGATGCAATAGTAGACCCGAAACAGCCGGACTGTGCATATCCGTTTGATAAAATCTGCGGCGCGGTTGTGGCATACAAGGTCATGCAGATTTTATATGAAAAACTGGGACTGGACAAGACGGATTTTAAAGAATATACGGAACTTGCGGCAATCGCAACGGTCGGCGATGTCGTGGACTTAAAAGATGAAAACCGTGTCATCGTCAGACAGGGGCTGGCATGGATTGCAACGACAAAAAATACCGGACTGCGGGCGCTTATTGAAGCCTGCGAGCTGGATGCGGCATATTTATCGGCATATCATATCGGATTTATCATCGGACCGTGTTTAAATGCCAGCGGACGGCTCGACACGGCACAGCGCGCAATTGAACTGCTGTTATGCACCGAAACCGGTAAGGCGCATGAAATGGCACAGGAACTGCGGGAATTAAATGAAGAACGCAAAAACATGACGGATACGGAAGCCAAAAAAGCGATTGAAATGGTCGAAGGAACGGATTTATATGAAGATAACGTGCTGGTGGTGTATCTGCCGGAGTGCCATGAGAGCGTGGCGGGGATTATCGCAGGCCGTTTAAGAGAGCATTTCTATAAGCCGTCTATTGTCATTACCGATGCGGCGGACGGCGCAAAGGGTTCGGGACGCTCGATTGAAGGCTATAATATGTTTGAAGAAATCACAAAATGCAAGGAACTGCTGACAAAATTTGGCGGACACCCGATGGCGGCGGGTTTATCTCTTCCGACAGAAAATATTGACTTGTTCCGGGCGAAACTCAACCGACAGCAGACTTTGACAGAAAAAGAACTGACACCGGTAACATGGATTGATGTTCCGATGCCGGTTTCGTATGCCAGCAAAAAGCTGGTGGAACAGCTCCGCGTGCTAGAACCGTTTGGAAAGGGCAACGAAAAGCCTGTTTTTGCCGACAGAAAGCTTACGGTACGTTCTGCCAATATGATTGGAAAAAACAAAAATGTATTAAAAATGCAATTGGAAGATACGCAGGGACACGTTGTTGATGCAATTCAGTTTAAGGTGGAAGAAGAAGATATGCCGCTTCGTGGAAAAGAAATCTCCATTGTGTATTACCCGGATATTAATGAATTCAGAGGAAATCAGACGTTACAGTTTATCGTTCAGGAATGGTGCTATACAACTTGATATTACATAAAAAGTATGCTAAGGTAGGAACGAAGACAAGCAAAGGAGAGAAGAAAATGAGAAAAGGCATAAAAGTAACCGTATTACTTTTTAGTGCAGTCCTGCTTTTGGGACTGGCAGCATGCGGTAAAAAAAATGTGCAGAATCCGCAGACAACAGCGGCAGGAAGCGAAAATACTGCGGAAACCACAGCAGTTTTGAAACAGCAGATTAAAGTAGCGGCATTAAAAGGTCCGACGGCAATCGGCATGGTACAGCTGATGGAAAATGCCAAAGAGCAGACTGCTAAAAATGATTATGAATTTCAGATTGCGGCGACGGCAGATGAATTCAGTGCAGACCTGATTAAAGGCAATGTAGCGCTGGCGGCGCTTCCGTGTAACGCAGCAGCAACCCTGTATAATAAGAGCAACGGTAAAATCAGGATATTAGGAATTAATACGCTGGGTGTTTTATCAATTTTAGATACAGGCGATTCGGTGCAGACAGTTGCAGATTTGAAGGGAAAGACCATTTATACAACGGGAAAGGGAACGACACCGGAGTATACCCTGCGTTATCTGTTAAGCAGTGCCGGATTAAATCCTGACAGTGATGTGACAATCGAATTCAAATCCGAAGCGGCAGAAGTAGCGGCAGTCATGGCAAATGCAGGCACGGAAGAAGTGATTGCAATGCTCCCACAGCCGTATGCAGCAACGGTTTTAATGCAGCAGCCGGATACAAGAATTGCACTCGATGTCACCGAAGAATGGGAGAAGTTAAACGGTTCAGACAGCACCGTTGTTACAGGCGTTCTTGTGGTGAATACCGAATTTTATAAAAACAACCGTCAGGCAGTCGATGATTTCTTAAAAGAATATAAATCATCAGTTCAGTATGTAAACAGCAATGTGGACGGTGCGGCACAGCTCGTTGAAGATTTTGATATTTTCAAAGCGGCAGTGGCTAAAAAGGCAATTCCGAAGTGTAATATTACATTGATTACAGGACAGGAAATGCAGGATAAAGTTGAAAAGTATTTAAAGGTACTTTGCGATGCCAACCCGAATGCCGTAGGCGGTCAGATGCCGGATGACGGGTTTTATGTAAAATAGACAGATCTGTAAAAACAGTATTTATAGAGGTATTTGCAGGTATATTTTCAGATAAAAAACACGATAAATAAAAACAGCCGTTTTTTCGGTGGCATACCCGGTCAGAAATCCTGCCGGATAAAGCACTGTAAACGGCTGTTTTTGCATATATGAAACATGCATTTTAATGTGTATTGCGGTTGATAAATTCCGTACGGTATTTGGAATACATAATTTTCTGGCTGTTGTACAGACTGTAATAGCCGGATAAAAGATAGCTTACGGCAATACAGAGCGCACAGTATTTCATGCCCGCCATATCAAACATTTCAATCGCAAGAATCAGTGATGTAATCGGACAGTTTGTGACACCGCAGAACACACTGACCATGCCACAGGCGGCACAAAGCCCCGCAGGCAGACCGAAAAATCCCGATAAAAAGCTGCCGAGTGTCGCACCGATAAAAAGTGTCGGTACGATTTCACCGCCCTTAAAGCCACCGCCGAGCGTGACGGAGGTGAAAAGGATTTTCAGTAAGAATACATACCATGCACAGCGGGATGTGAAGCTTGAGGCAATCACAGGCGCACCTGCGCCTAAAAAGTCCGTTGTCTGAAAGATGAAGCGCAGTGCAATCACCAAAAGTCCGGCAATAAAAATGCGGATAAACGGATTTTCAAAATAAGTTGTATACAATCTGGAAGCCGTATGCAGTGCTACGCAGAACAGAATACTTACGCAGGCAAATAATACGGACATTAAAAGCATTTTGCCGCCGGAAGCGATTGTAAAATCAGGCAGTTCACCGAGTGCAAAATGTGTTCCGGCAATGCCGAAATATTTTGCAATGCTCTGCGCCGTGAGTGCAGATACCACACATGGTACAAGTGCTGCGTAATACATCACGCCGACACTGATGACTTCCATCGAAAAGACGGCAGCGGCAATCGGTGTGCCAAACAGAGCGGAAAAACAGGCGCTCATGCCGCACATAATCATAATACGCGTGTCTTTGTCATCAAAGTGCAGGAGCTTGGCAAAAAAGTTGCCAAGCGAACCGCCGACCTGCAGTGCCGCACCTTCACGTCCCGCAGAACCGCCGCAGAGGTGTGTCAGCAGGGTGGAAAGAATAATTAACGGCGCAACGTGTACCGGAACTTCGTCATTGGACTGGATAGCCGTAATGACAAGGTTTGTTCCGGTATTGCGGGTTTCCCCGGCGAGCCGGTAGCATAAGACAATCAGTAGTCCGGCAACCGGCAGTCCGAATAAAATCCATGGGTTTGTTTCGCGGAATACCGTGACCAGTCCCAATAGTTTATAAAAAAATGTACCGATAAGTCCGAGGACAACACCGCAGACAACCGAACAGGCAAGCCATTTGATAAAAGTCGTCACCGCAAACATCAGGCGGTGCAGGACAACCTTTATTTCATCTGTGTTAAAGTTTGTTTTCATGGTTTTGTCACGACCTTTTTACTCATATTGCTGTTGTGATAAGCCGCGTCCATGGTGACATCCTTCGTAAACCATGACGGCGGGATATAAGTATTGGCTTCCTCAATGGATTCAAATTCAACTTCGGCGAGTGTCAGTCCCGAAAACACACCTTCAAATAAATCCAATTCAATCGTTTTCCCTGTTCCGTCCGGGATTTCATAGCGTTTTTTGGTGATAATATTGCCGTCTGCCTTGGCAAGCAGATGTTCATAGGACTCCGCTGTCAGCGGCAGGTTGTATTCTTCGCGTGCCATCATCCCACTGCCTTTGTAGGTCAGATAATAGGAATCGTTATCTTTTCTGACCCGTATAACAGGATGGGTTGAAAGGTAGCCCTGTTCAATGACACGGCAGTGATAGTCCTTTAAATTTGCCGGTACTTCCGATACCAGATATTTGCGTTCAATTTCCATAATATTCTCCATTCCGCAGGCATTTTAATGCCGGAGGAATCGCGAACGGAATTAATTAATTCCGTTCTGCGATAAAAAGCGGATTTGTGACGCCTGCGGCACAAATCGCTGTGTGAAAAATCTTAGATTTAAGGATTTTTCACACTATTCCTCATTTCTATTCCGACAGTTCTTCCCACTTTTCATACAGCGTGTCAAGTTCTTCGGAAAGCTTCGTGCTTTCCTTGTGCAGTTCCAAAAGACGTGCCGTATCGGTACAGACCTCCGGAAGTGCGGATTCTTCCTCAATTGCTTTTAAGCGGTCTTCAATGACGGTAATCCGTTCTTCGGTTTTTTTCAGCTCATTTTTTTTCTTCTTTAACAGTGCCTGTTCTTCCTTAGACTGTTTCCAGTCCGCTTTTGCAGATTCCTTCTGGGCGTTTTTCTGTGCGGCAGAAACGGCGGAAGAAGAATCAGCCGGTTTGCCGGCAAGCGCGGCGGCTGTCAGGGCATCTTTCTTTTCAATATAATAATCGTAGTTGCCGATGTAATTGACGGTTGTCTGCCCGACCAGCTCAATAATACGTGTTGCCGTGGTATTGATAAAATAACGGTCGTGCGATACATATAAAACCGTACCGGTATACGAATTTAACGCATTTTCAAGAATTTCCTTTGAAACCATGTCTAAATGGTTGGTTGGTTCATCTAAGATTAAAAAGTTTGCGTTGGATAACATCAGTTTTGCCAGTGAAACACGTCCGCGTTCTCCACCGCTTAAATCACGGATATACTTAAACACATCGTCATTCGTAAAAAGAAATGCCGCAAGGGTGTTGCGGATTTGTGTATTGTTTAAATCCGGGTAGGCATCCTGCAATTCGTCAAACAAGGTTTTGTCCGGGTCTAATACGTGGTGCTCCTGGTCGTAGTAGCCAATCGTTACTTTAGAGCCGAGCTTGATTTCACCGGAGTCCGCAGGCAGAATGTCGTTGATGATTTTTAAAATTGTTGTTTTTCCGGTACCGTTATTGCCAATCAGGGCAACCCGTTCACCGCGCTTAATATCAAAGCTGATGTCGGTAAACAGCGTATTGTCATCAAACGATTTGCTTAAATGCGAAACGCTTAAAACATCATTGCCGCTGATAATGGACGGATTCAGCTCGATATTCATTTTGTCGTTTATTTCTGCCGGTTTGTCGACAACTTCCAGCTTGTCCAGCATTTTTTCACGGCTTTCGGCACGTTTAATGGACTTTTCACGGTTAAACTGCTTTAATTTTGTGATAACCTCCTGCTGATGCTTGATTTCCCGCTGCTGGTTTAAATATTCCTTTAATTGCATATTGCGCAGAATCTTTTTCTTATCGGCATAAGCGGTATAATTGCCGGAAAATACCGTCACATGTGTATTTTCAATTTCAATAATTTTTGTGACAATTCTGTCAAGGAAGTAACGGTCATGCGCAACGATGATGACACTGCCGTTATATCCAAGCAGATAATTTTCAAGCCAGCGGATAGACTCCATATCTAAGTGGTTAGTCGGCTCGTCCAGTAAAATAATATCCGGCTTGGAAAGCAGAAGCTTACCAAGCGCAACGCGCGTCTTCTGACCGCCGGAGAGGGTACTGACAGGCAGGGAGAAATCATCTTCTGTAAATCCGAGACCCTTTAACACACCGACAATCTCACTTTGGTACGCATAGCCGTTTTCCAGTTCAAACTGGTGGTTCATTTTGGTGTACTGGTCTAACAGTGTATCTAACTGTTCACCTGTGGCATTTTTCATCTGCTGTTCGGTTTCGCGGATTTTTTCTTCCAGTGCGATAATGTCTTTTTTTACGGAAAGCAGTTCGTCATAAATTGTACCGTCAGAAGAAAGATTCTGATGCTGTGCAAGATACCCTAAAGTCTTATCTTTAGAAATCGTGACCGTTCCGTCATCTGCGGGAAGCCTGCCCATAATGATTTTTAAAAGAGTGGATTTACCGGCACCGTTTGGTCCGACAATCGCCGCTTTTTCCCGTTCTTCTATATGAAAAGAGCAGTCGGAAAGAATCGCATCCGTTCCGAAAGTCTTTGTGATGTTGTTGCATGATAAAATCATAATGCAAAGATTCCTTTCGTATCGTAAAGTCTTTTATCATTTATTATACATGAAAAGACAGGGGTTGTCATGTAAAAATATTTTGACTTTGCACGCGTTCTTAGTATATACTTATAAAGTTGCACATTCATTAAGTAGAAACAGATAGAGGATTATAGATGAAATTTGAAGAATTAAATATCGATGAGAGAATATTAAGAGCAGTGGAAGACATGGGATTTGAGGAAGCATCACCGATTCAGGCAAATGCGATTCCTGCGGTGCTTGAAGGTAGGGACGTTGTCGGACAGGCACAGACCGGTACCGGTAAAACTGCCGCATACAGCATTCCGATGTTACAGAAAATCGACCCGGATTTAAAAAAGGTGCAGGCAATCGTACTCTGCCCGACCAGAGAACTTGCTGTGCAGGTATCTGAAGAAATCAGAAAGCTTGCCAAGTACATGAGCGACATTAAGGTACTTCCGGTTTACGGCGGACAGGAAATTGTCAAGCAGATTAAGTCATTAAAAGCAGGCGTGCAGATTGTAGTCGGTACACCGGGACGTGTCATGGACCA
>OGIB01000895.1_pt1 | contig 12374 bp, 9 predicted proteins | sample 1571691 | NCBI WGS metagenome assembly OGIB01 (sample SAMEA2582058, study PRJEB24529) | metagenome | biome: Human gut stool | place: China | collected 2011
TAATACAGAAGACCTTCGGTGCCAGCAGGCTCATTTCCATGCACACACCCTGTATAGAGGACACGCAATTTATCATTTCCTCCCTTGCTCACTTTTATCATGGGTATTTCACGTCCACGCTGGGTGCGACCAACAATTTGAAGTTTCACCCGTTCCGGATACGTAGTAGCCAGGTCATGTAAGAACGTCATCATCTCACGATATGTGGTGAAGCCGTGTTTCTTGGCAAATGCCGGGGTATCAATATCGACCTGCGGATCCGGGAAAAACTTCGCCGTCACCTTTCCAGTCTGTTGAGCATAGAATGGAAGACCGGACAATAAAAGACAGAGTATTAATAATATTCGTTTCATAGCTTCATCAGAATTTAAATTGGAACAATAGGTTACCTATCCACTCATTGCCATTATAGGTGTATGTACTATCAGGAGTACGGTTTTCACCATTGCTACGAGCCAGTCCGACAGTCAATTGTATCTTGGCAGCATAATTGCGTGTCAGATATTTGGAGACACTGAAATCATAAAAGTTATGCCTGTTGAAATACAGATTATTATTCATATACGAATATTCATCAGGCTTAAGGTATGTATAGCGCAAATCAAAACTCCAAAGACTACGGAGCATATATCCTGCCTGGATATTAAATCCTTGTCCCAACATCATTCGGTTTTTGATGTAAGCTTCTACATTCTGTTCTCCGTTCACGTCAAAGGTGGTAGCGGTGGAACCGTCGTTTCGTACCCGTTTCGTTATAGAAGAAGGAACATATCCCCATGTCTTTGCATATTCGCCCAACATCGAAAATCCGCGATACTTAAAAGCAAAGTCCGCCACCAGTTTAGCATAATCGGGAAGATCTATTTCATCACGGTCATTCATATAAAGAATATCTCCGTTACTGCGCCCGCCACGACGGTCGGATGTACCGTCCGCATAGCTATATGCAACACCGACACTCAACTTCGGAGTCAGTTCGTAAGCCATATCCCCTTCTCTGCTTCCTCCCATCGAACGGAAAGCTCCAAAAGGAAGGTAATTCAACCGGCCGCCATACTTCAATCCACCATAACGCTTTCCTTCCGAGATCGGACCGGAACCATCGGTGATAGCAATGGAAGGACGTAAAAGTCCTTTGCTGCCTAGCCGGAAAGAACTTTCGGCAAAAACACCCAATTCACGAATCGTGCTAAATGCAGAAGTTATTTTACTACGTTCACCAAACTGTAACGTGTGAGAACTCATCTGCAATTCATAGTTATCCGTAGGAGTGGAACGCTGCCCAAACGAAATGACAAGTTTAGAGCCCCAAGGGCGATAGGCAGCATAGGCATCCATCAATAACGACCCGGAGTCATCATCCGTCTCACTACCTTTCACCAAGTCGAGTCCCAACCGGAAACGCAATTTATCGTGATAGACACTTCCATCAAAACGTACACGGGCACGACGCACACGAAAACGGTTGTACATCTGATCCACATCTTCAAAGCGACGGCTTTCTACCGATGTTTGTACCATCCCGCTGACCGTCAGTTTATTGCCGCCTTGTGTTGTGAATCTTAAGCCATCCCCCATTTTATAGCGATGGAGGACTACTTTATTGTCGATATCTGATAAACTTTCATCGCTGGCTTCCACTATTTCGGCGTCATCACTACCTTCGTCTGTCTGTGCCATTACCGGAAGGAGCAAGAATAGCCCTATCAGGAATAATAGATATTTTTTCATATCCATGTTGTTTTAGTATTACATTTCAAAATTTCCCTTACGCATCACGACACCTTCGTGCATCATTTCCGCACCACGGGCATAGACACCTTGCAGTTTCCAATTGTCATCAAACAGCGTTATATCCGCATCCCATCCTTCCCGAAGTTCTCCTTTTCCTTTCAGCTTCATTGTACGGGCAGGGTTGGAAGTTATCAGGCGGAAAGCATCCGAAGGAGCAATGCCTCCGTCCACAATCAGCCGGATCACTTGCTCCAGGTTTCGATGTAACGGCGCCCCAGTATAACTATCCTCACCGGTTATCGGATCCTTACGACGTACGCCGGCATTACCATCCGATGAGAAAGTCATACGGTCAATAGATACTCCGGCATTCAATCCCTCCAGTACACTTTCATAAGGTTCACAATATTTTGTTCCTCCTGTGGAAATATCAATCATTCCCCCCATACGGGCAAATTCAATTCCTTGCAAGAATAAATCGTGTGTACGTCCCATGTGAGTAGGAGAAATATAGCTGATTAATGAAGGATACTCCCGTGCTATCTCTAACAATAGCTCAATTCCTCCGGGCAAAGCTCCCAAATGCACATGCATCACTCCGCCTTTGGCAGAAGTAAAACCTCCCAAGCGTACTTGCTGAATGATACGCATCAATTCGGTTTTAGTAGGATAGGAACTACGGTCGTCACTGATTGCTATCTTACAGCCAATCACTTTATCAATGAAAATCAAATCGTTGGCAATGCTATCTGTCAATGTGGGAGTGGGCAGTCCATAGTAACCGGTAAGCATATAAGCGGATATACCGTCCATGCACAGTGCTTTCGTTTTGGCATACAGTGCCGGTAATTGTTTCACGAAACCATCGGTTCCCAACAGTCCGACTACCGTAGTCGTTCCACAAGCCAGTAAACGGCTTAACGGTACTTCAGGGGCCAAAGAAAAGTAGCCGGTTTGTCCGCCTCCGCCAATGATATGTACGTGCTGGTCTATACAGCCGGGAGCAGCATTCATGCCTGCCCCATCGATCACTTCCACCTCTAATCCCCGAATATCGATATGGGGTGCGATACAAGCAATCTTTTCACCACAAATAAGCAGGTCGTTTATCCCCCTGTCTTCAGGAGCATAAAGATGTATATTTTGAATCAGTTTGAACATCATAATCAGTATTACTTGTTAGATAAAAAAGTGAATAACTATCATAGCAATCAATGTGATTGACAACGGAATGATATTGCGTTTGGCCAAATCGGTAGCCGACACACCGGCAATCTCCGAAATGGCGATAATCACACCGGCAATAGGTGATGCCGCCCGTCCCATGCTCGATGCTAATTGCATAGGTAATATCATATCTACGGGAGTCATACCGACTTTGGTAGCAATTGACGGAACCAGCGGACCAAACGAGAAGAACGAAGCATTTCCACTTCCCATCAGGATAGCAGCCAGGAAAAGAATCAGGATAATGACAATCGAAACCAAAATGCCAGAGAATCCCAGACTGGTACATCCTTCAACCAACGCATCAATAAAGCCAAGGCTAATTAACCCCTTAGAGAAGATTTCTGCCGCAACAATCAGTGTCACCACATTGGTAAATACCTTACCCATCCCTTCCCAGAATGATTTCATAGTCATAAAAACAGCTTTAAAAGAACGAAGACGTATCAACTCAAACAACATGGAAACTGCCAGAGAGACAAACATAGCCGTAGTGGTATCCAATTCAATCGGAGGGTCGAACAGGTGTACATATTTCGAAAAGATGATTAACAGGAATAACGGCAACACTGGCAGAATCGCATAAATCAATGGAATATCCACCTTGAAATCTTTTGTATCCATCATTTCTGGTTGCGTACGTCCTGACTGGCGATCCTTGCGGTCAAAATAACGATTGGTGAGATAGTAAACAATCATTAGCAAAATAGTAAGCGGAATGGCCAGCGGAAGCTGGTGTTCAACAAAGTACAGCATATTATTTTGACCGACAAGTTCCGCCGCCCGGGCGGTATTGGCCGAACCGGGACCCATATCAAAAATAGTGCAGGCAGAAATAACCGATACTGCCGTCAGACGACTCACTCCCAAACCTACCAAAATAGGAAAGATAGAAGCAACCAGCAACAAACCAAGTCCTGTTGCGCTCGGTGTACAAATGAAAAGCATCTGTCCGATAGGGATTACAATGGAAGCAGCGATATAGGGAAACTTCTTGAAAATAGCCAGCGGTTGCATAGACACATATACCAATGCATCACTAGCCTTGATCTTTTTCATGTAAGCTACATAACCTCCAATAGTCATAATCATCAAACCAACACGAAGCATGTTCGATGAAAAAGTTTCTTTTATAATCCGAAAGAGGTCGAAAACCGGCGTCCCCGTTGTTTCGGTCAGACTTAGCGAATGCATACCAAGCAACATGCTAAGTGCTAACATCAAAATCCCGGCTACCATCAATACTCCTTGCGGGTTATTCTTTTTCATTAGCCAATAAGCTACCAATACAATTACCTGTAAGGCTATAAATGCACCTATATATATCATCATAGTATTCTTTATTTGAATTATTCTGCTTCTACACCTTTGTTTTTAGTAGTAGTCAAATTATTAAATATTGCGCTCGGAATCTTGAAGTTTGCACCAGGATTGCCACTTAAGTCGAGTTCTGTCAATTTAACCAGATTCGAAACATTGATTTCTGTCAATTTATTATTTTTCAGATTAAGAGTTTCCAGATTGGGGGTATATGAGAGATTAATGGTCGAAAGCGTACCATATCCACTTTTCGTACTACCATTACAATTCAAAATACGCAATTTAGGGTTACCACTCAAATCCAATGAACCGACTCCTGCCGTATTCACTTGTAGGACCTCTAAATTACTAAGTCCAGTAAGCGGAAGTGCCTCGGTAAACTTATTTGAGGTGGCAGTAAATTCAACCAATCCTGTAAAGAACTGCAAGCCATCTACAGAAGCTATAGGGGTCTCTGCCGTTTCAAGACCGGCTGTAACCAACTCACTGGTAGCGGCTGATGTTTTCGCTACATTTACCGCCGTAACAGTAGCCGCAATCGTCTTATCCAACTGATATTCATTGCCCTCTTTCACAACCAGCCCTTGTGGCAATTTACCAGCATCTGTTGAAAGATAATAAAGATACTCTCCAAAAGCCTTATCCGGGATTGTGAACAATTCACCGTCTTCACCTCCTCCACCTTCGGAATCAGCCACCACTCCGACAGCAGTAGTCAACTGGGTCATTAAATCCTCCGGAATAGCAAAAGGAGCAGCCGGGTTATTGCTCAAATCAAGTTCTTTCAATGCTGCATAGTTTGAAGGAAGAATAAAGCCATTCTCCTGAAGATTTTGGTTCTTTAAATAAATATGTTCTATCACATTATTATTTGCAAAGCTAATTGTAGAAAGTTTGGTAGATGTATCACCGGCCGAATTTCCACCATAGCGAAAGCGAATAAGTTTTGTATTCTGCGACAAGTCCAGTGCTGCAACAGAGTTATTATTCATCTCAACCGTTTCCAGCTCGGTCAATGCAGTCAGATCCATACGCTCCACCGAATTGGAAGTAATCTTCAATGTCTTTAGAGCGGTAAAGAACTGCAAACCGTCCATATCTACAATCTTCACTGCAGCTGTAGCCAATCCCGCATTCTCCAGTTTAGCTACCTGCGCATCGTTTTTTACCAGATAGAGATTTTCTACGGTAGCAGCTTTTTGGGTGTTCAGGTAGAATTTGCCATTTTCCGCAACAGCCATTTCATAAGGAAGCTTGTTTTCGTCTGTACGGCTACAGTTATAAACAAGGTATTCTCCCAACGCACGATCTTTAATTTCATAAAGGTCTTGCTCACCACCTCCCTGTATATCTTCCACATCATTAGTGGTACAAGATGAGAGTCCTCCAAGCAATAATGCCATGCAAAACATTGCAGTAGTCATCGGTTTGTTCATTCGCATCATAATTTCAAAAGTATTGGTTTTGAGCGTAAAAGTAACATTAACGAGTAAACGAAAAGATTAATACAGACCTTAACAAAAGATTAATATTGCAAATAAAGCGCCTTTTTTTGTATTTTCTTCTCTCTACTGATGAATATAACTCTAAAAATGGGAAAATACTCCGCTTGTTGCCCAAATTATTATCTACCTTTGCAGCGATTATCATATCAAGAAAAAGAAGATGGAAACGTCCAGCAAAAAAAGAATTATTATTCTATCCGCTACCGGTATCTTGCTTACCGGCCTCATTTGTCTCTTTATATCCCGCAATATTATTTTATGCCATATCGTTGACAAACGGACTACACGTATCGAACAGGCATACGGACTGCAGATTCATTATCAGAAGTTACAAATGGAAGGCTGCAATAAGGTGGTTTTACAAGGACTTTCTATTATTCCCAACCAACGGGATACCCTGCTGACATTGCAATCTGTCAACGTAAAACTAAGTTTTTGGAAGTTGCTAAAAGGAGAAGTCGAAGTACGCAATGTCCATATGGATGGGCTGGCAATAAACTTTATCAAATATGATTCCCTAGCCAACTATGACTTCCTGTTCCTTAAACGACAACAAGAGACAGAGTCAAAGCCCGCCATAGAGAGCAACTATGCCAACCGCATCGACCGGGTATTGAACCTCATTTACGGTTTTCTGCCCGAAAACGGCCAACTCAACCAAATAAAAATAACCGAACGCAAAGATAGTAACTTCGTTGCAGTCAACATCCCCTCCTTTGTTATTAAGGATAATCATTTTCAATCAACCATTCAGATAAAAGAAGATACACTGCCTCAACAACAATGGCAAGCATCGGGTGAACTGAACAGAAGAGACTATACATTAAAAGCAGCTCTCTTTGCTCCGGAGAAAAAGAAAATCTCACTACCTTATATTACCCGCCGTTTTGGAGCAGAAGTCACTTTCGACACCCTATCTTATAATATGACTAAAGATAAGCGTGCATCCAATCAACTGCTCCTCAAAGGAAAAGCGAGAGTGAACGGACTTGACGTATTTCATAAAGCCCTCTCTCCTGAAATCATTCATCTCGATCGCGGACAACTCTGTTACGAGATGAACATAAACGGACACTCATTTGAATTGGACAGTACCACCATTGTTGACTTCAACAAGCTCCAGTTCCATCCTTATTTACGGGTCGAGAAGGAGAAGGGAAACTGGCATTTCACTGCAGCAGTCAACAAATCCTGGTTTCCGGCAGACGATCTGTTCAGTTCTCTGCCGAAAGGATTATTCAGTAATCTGGAAGGCATCAAGACAAGTGGTGAGCTGGCTTATCATTTTCTGTTAGACATTGATTTTGCGCAACTGGATAGTCTCAAACTGGAATCTGAATTGAAAGAAAAAGATTTCCATATCATAAGCTATGGAGCTACTTCACTCTCCAAAATGTCCGGTGAGTTCATTTACACAGCTTATGAGAATGGAGTGCCGGTACGAACCTTCCCTATCGGCCCTTCATGCAATCACTTTACACCCTTAGACAGCATTTCCCCCATTCTAAGAATGTCTGTCATGCAAAGCGAAGATGGAGCATTCTTTTATCATCGCGGTTTCCTGCCCGATGCCTTACGGGAAGCACTGATTTACGACCTGCAAGTGAAACGCTTTGCACGCGGAGGAAGTACGATCACCATGCAACTGGTAAAGAATGTATTCCTGAACCGTAACAAGAACTTTGCGCGTAAACTGGAAGAAGCATTGATTGTGTGGCTGATAGAGAATGAAAGACTAACTTCCAAAGAACGTATGTACGAAGTATATCTGAATATAGTAGAATGGGGACCGCTCGTTTATGGTATTCAGGAAGCGTCTGCTTATTATTTCAAGAAACGCCCTTCGCAACTGACCACGGAAGAAAGTATTTTCCTGGCTTCCATTATCCCGAAACCCAAGCATTTCCGCAGTTCTTTTGCAGAAGGCGGACAATTAAAGGAGAATATGGAAGGTTACTACAAGCTGATTGCAAAACGTCTTGCACAGCAAGGAGTAATAAGTGAAATCGAGGCGGATAGTATCCGCCCCGACATCCAAGTTACGGGCGACGCCCGGAATAGTCTAGCCGGTGAAAAACCGAAGTCTAGTTCTCCTACCGCTGAGGAGCAATGAGATTGATATAAATAATAAAGGAATAGGTTATCTTCTTGAACTGCTGTTTCTTTCAGAAGAACGGGAAGAGCTTTGAGTGCTATTACTTCTCGTACTTCCGGAAGAAGAGCGTCTTTCTGTTTGTCCGCTGGAAACATTGCTCCGGGTAGAGCTACCGCTGCTTCGAGTAGAACTCGAACTACCGCTACTACGGCTAGAGGTAGTACTACTGCTACGGCTGGTAGTATTTTCACTACTGCGACTGGAAGAACTACGACTGGAGCTAGAACTGCCACGATTGGAACTAGAACTGCCACGACCGGAGCTACCACGACTGGAAGAACTATTGTTTCTATCAGAACTGTTATTTCTATTATAGGAACCACTACTATCGTTTCGCCTACTTGAACTTTCCCTTGAGCTGCGACTTGTCTTTCCACTTTCACGGTTGGAACCGCTACTTGTCGAACTTCCGCTTGTCGGTCTGCGATTAGAGCTTGAAGAACCGGAACTTGTTTCCGGACGGGGACGAGTCGACGTACCAGGTCGCGTTGTCGTTCCGGGACGAGACGTATCAGGACGAGTAGATGTGCTTGGACGAGACGTTCCGGGACGTGTTGTTGATGAACCCGGACGGGAAGAATTACCCGGACGTGTCGGTGCATTATGCGGACGAGTGGAAGTATTCGGACGGAACCGGACAGAACCAAAGTCCGAACGACGATAAGAGTGATATACTCTCTGATCTCTCACCCGGTGCGGTGCAGAGTAATGGTTGAAATTAGTATATCTGCCCCGATAATAACTCACATGGTGAAAGTGTGGACGATAATGTGCTCCACAATAAGTACGGTAATGGTAAGGCACACCAAAATAAAACAAACTGCGATTCGGGTAATTAACATAAACCCTGAAACTCCATTTCCCTCCGGTTACATAGATTGGTCGATAGAAATACTCGGCACCGAGGAACCGGCGATACTGTGCATCACTCAATATCCAGCGAAGATCGTCATTACGGATATCCAACGCTTCATAATAATCATCCAATGCCCATTCGTAACCACGTGCTACGTAATCCATGATATTACGGACAGAATAAATAAAGTCGTAATTAATTTCATACGCATCATTATATTGCTGTGTACTCAAGCTCAATTCATATGCCATCTTATCGGTAAGAAAACGCGTCTCCTTACGTACCTTGCTAGTGCTCATTCCAGCCATTACGGTCATATTGGCAGTCAGACCGACAGCAAAGAGTAAAAACAGTATTCGTTTCATAATTCAATCTCCTATCATTTATTATTCCGATAATATTCCTCAATAAACATGCGTAACATATCTCTATAACCGTACAGTTAATAGTATCAACGCCGACCATACCCTATCACAAAATCATTCATCTTGTCCTTGCTGGAAGTAAATGTCAGGGTATTAATCACTGTAAAGAAAGCTTCTTTATCTACAATGCGGGGATACATTATCTTCATAATTTCCATCCGGTCATCGTCAAATGTATAAAGTTTGGTCAGTTGGAGACATTGGGCAGATGTAAAATCAGAACCGGCCAATGCAGCATTAAGCAACTTTATACGATCATCTTTAAAAGGCTCCTTCTTCATCTCATTATAAAACGTTTGAAAGAGCTGATCGTTCATGACCCTGTTGTAACCATATCCCGGGCGGTGTTCTCCTTGTCCCGGACGATGTCCCCCCTGTCCGGGGCGGTCGGGTCTTTCCGGATGCATGTTATCACGTCCGTCTACCCATATCTCTTTCACTCCCCTACCATCGAAATAAACATAGTCTTTATACAATTTTTCTCCTTTCCATACTCGCTCTCCCGGACGGGTAAAGCGGGTGGCATATACTTCAACAGTATAATGTCCGGGATTTAAATTGGCTATAAAGCAGGTAGTAGTAGGCAAACTGATTTGGTTTCCTCCCAAGTAAACAAGTATCGGAGTGTTCCCACCGTCGATACGGATTCCGTTAACAGACTGCGCTTGTAAGGAAAGGGCAGCGAACAGGATGCAGAAACTTATTATAATCTTACGCATAACTTATCTCGTTTTTATTATTTATATCTTTAATCTGATACCACAAAAATAGGGTGAGGAAACTCCCCACCCTAATGATTCTATCTATTCATACGTAGGGTTTTCCCTATTCAACTTAGGGACGTACCAACTCGATGCCGTCTTCATGAAGAAGAATCAGACGCTTCTTGTACAAATCGCCAACGGCCTTCTTGAATGTCTTCTTACTAACACCGAACGTGTCATAAATCTCCTCGGCAGGACTCTTATCTGTAAGTCCAATCCATCCCCCATGCTCTGTGATGTAGCGATGAAGTGTCTTTGAAAAATCATCTATCTTTTCAAAGCCCGGCTTCTGGAGAATCAGATCTATCTTGCCATCTTCGCGTACCTGCTTGACGTATGCTTTCAGTACATCGCCGGTATGTAAAGTCTGAAATATTTCACTATCATACAGCAAGCCGCTATACATATTCTCAATAATAGCCTTAAACCCGAGGTCTGTCTTCTGCCAGATAAGGATGTTCACTTCTTCACCAGGCTGATAAGAAGCTTTCTCTTTAGATAAGTAACGGTCTACTTTGGCCGAAGCTACGATCCGGAAACTTTCATCATCAATATGGGCATGGATAACGTATTTATTCCCTACCTGCATCTTCATCTTCTGCTCGCTGAAAGGGACAAACAGATCCTTCATCAATCCCCAGTTAAGAAAAGCTCCGAACTGGTTGACCCACGATACTTCCAGGCAGGCAAACTCCCCTACTTGTACCAAAGGTGTCAATGTAGTGGCTATTAACCGTTCTTCATTATCCAGATAAAGGAAGACGTTCAACCAGTCTCCCAACTTACAATCTTCGGGTACATAACGGGTGGGCAACAGGATTTCTCCCTCTTCTCCCCCATCCAGATACATACCGAAATCGACCTGCTTGACTACCTCAAGCTGGTTGAATTTTCCTAATTCAATGCTCATAATCTTCATTCTGTTTACTGCAAAGATAAATAAAAAACAGACGTAAGAATGATTAGCCGCCGAAAAACATATTGCCGCATCTGCTTGTTATCATTGGCAAATGATAACTTTTCATTATAGCGCAAAACTTTTTTCGATAAACAACCTGCACATAAACAAGTTATCTTTGCATCGGAAACAAAAAAACAAAGCAATTGTCGAATTAAAAAAGATATAAATTATGGAATTCTTAACCAACGAAAAACTTACGATTGTAGGAGCTGCCGGAATGATTGGCTCTAACATGGCACAGACTGCCTTAATGATGAAACTGACTCCGAACATCTGCCTGTACGACCCCTATGCACCCGCTTTGGAAGGCGTGGCTGAAGAGTTGTATCACTGTGCGTTCGAGGGGGTAAACCTGACCTACACTTCAGACATCAAAGAAGCTTTGTCGGGAGCCAAATACATTGTGTCCTCCGGTGGTGCTGCCCGTAAAGCAGGCATGACCCGTGAAGATTTACTGAAAGGTAATGCAGAAATCGCCGCCCAGTTTGGTAAAGATATCCGCCAATATTGCCCGGACGTAAAACATGTGGTTGTCGTATTCAATCCTGCCGATATCACCGGATTGATTGTCTTACTCTATGCCGGACTGAAACCGTCACAAGTATCAACATTAGCAGCTTTGGACAGTACACGTCTGCAAAACGAACTAGTGAAATACCTTCATATTCCCGCATCTGAAATAGTGAATTGCCGTACGTATGGCGGACACGGAGAACAGATGGCCGTATTCGCTTCTACCACCAAAGTACAAGGTGAAGCGCTTACTAAAATTATAGATACTCCACGTATGCCTATGCAGGATTGGGAAGACCTGAAAGTACGCGTCATCCAAGGTGGAAAGCATATCATCGACCTGCGCGGGCGCTCTTCATTCCAAAGTCCGGCCTATCTGTCTATCGAAATGATTGCAGCAGCCATGGGCGGACAACCTTTCCGCTGGCCGGCAGGAACGTACGTATCCGACAAAAAGTTCGATCATATCCTGATGGCAATGGAGACTTCTATCACGAAAGAAGGTGTGAGCTATAAGGAAATACAGGGAACTCCCGAAGAGCAAAAAGAAATGGAAGAGAGCTACGCTCACTTATGCAAGTTACGTGATGAAGTGATCGCTATGGGCATCCTTCCGGAAATCAATAAATGGCATGAACTGAACAAGCATATTAACTGATGACATCATACAAAGTTTAATTAGTTGGGATACTGCCCGTCTGCTACGTGCAGATGGGCAGTATTTTTTAGGCATACTTATTCCTGAACAGTTATTTTGGCTTACTTTCATCAGCTGCCTCCAATTGTTTATAATACTCCTCTTTCTCTTTGTTCTTTTTTTGAATCAGGCTGGTGACATAAACCGTAAAGATCGGGAACATCATCATACCCAGTGCCGCCAGCAACACCGAAAGTACACGTCCCGTCACGGTGAC
>OGIB01000946.1_pt1 | contig 11795 bp, 10 predicted proteins | sample 1571691 | NCBI WGS metagenome assembly OGIB01 (sample SAMEA2582058, study PRJEB24529) | metagenome | biome: Human gut stool | place: China | collected 2011
TATAAACGTATCCGAATCGCATACATTGAAGCGGCGAGGAAACGACCGGAAGAATTTGAAAGGCGATTAAATAACTTTATCTGTAAAACGAAAGAGAACAAAATAATAATAGGGTTTGGCGGGATTGAAAAATACTATTAACGCTAATTCTTTTCCGCTTATTTCTCTCTTGTCGTAATGTGGAAGCATCCTTGCTTCAACTCGTACTTGATGTAGCATTTATCGGCTTTCCGCAGGTCACGGAGCACTTCCGAAAGAACCAGTTTTAAGGTATCTGCGCTGACATCCTGCAAAGGACGTCCATCCTCGTCTTCTATTTTCTGAAAGCGCTTCCAACTGACATCGAATGTCGTTCCGTAAAAATGTGCCGAGTTTGGAGAAGCATTGCCGTTACGGCGGCGCAGGCGTTTTACGTCGTCTTGTGTGTGTGATAATGAAGAGTTTAACCTGCTTCTTGGTGCTATCACCATGGGTGCGGAGTACGGAAGTCACAATTATCTTGTTTGGATTCAGCCCCTTGGCGGTCAGTGAATCAAGGAAGTTGTGTCCGATGGTGTCCAGCAGGCTGGCGGCGCCCGGAATGAGATAAGGGATGGAATGCGTCAGTGAATCCACGGCATAGAGCTCGTTTGTCGTGATAGGTTGCAGTTGCTCTCTCATCTTTTCTGCTTCCTCGCGGGATGAAAGTACACGTATGCCGATGGCTTGGGCTACATTGAGATGTTTCTCATTCAAGTCTCCGAACGAGCGTTTGTAGCTGACAACGCCCCGAATGTTGCGCGGTTCGTTCAACTTGAGCGACATGTCTTTCTTCTTGCAGCCGGCAAAGGTGAATGTTGCGGCAGCTGCGACAATTATCAGTATAGGTAGGATTCTGGAAGAATATCTCATCTTATAAATGTACTATGTCTGTGAAAAATCTGCGTTAATCTGTGTAATCTGTGGTGAAAACCTTGCAAAGATAATTCAAACCTTCTTAAGTTTGCACTATCTTTGCACACAAAAAAGACCGTGCAACGATATTTTATATACCTGGCTTATGATGGCACTGCTTATCACGGCTGGCAAATCCAGCCGAATGGAGTGAGTGTGCAGGAGTGTTTGATGAAGGCGCTGAGTACCTTGCTGCGTCGTGAGGTGGAAGTCGTGGGAGCGGGGCGTACCGATGCCGGGGTGCATGCCTCACTGATGGTAGCTCACTTTGACAGTGATTCTCCTCTGGACACTGTTTTTATGACGGATAAGCTGAATCGTCTGCTTCCTCCCGATATTTCCGTATACCGCTTGCGGGCCGTGAAGTCCGATGCACATGCCCGCTTTGATGCTACGGCGCGTATGTATAAATATTATGTCACTACCGCCAAGTCTCCTTTCAACCGCCAATATCGCTGCCGTCTGTTCCAAACGCCGGACTTTGAGCGGATGAATGAGGCTGCCCAAACCTTGTTTGACTATACGGACTTTACCAGCTTCAGCAAACTCCATACGGATGTCAAAACCAATAATTGCAAGATTATGCATGCCGCCTGGACCCGGGTAGACGATGTGACTTGGGTATTCACCATCCAGGCCGACCGGTTCCTGCGGAACATGGTACGTGCCATTGTCGGCACTCTGCTCGAAGTGGGTCGCGGAAAACTTTCTGTTGAAGGTTTCCGACGCGTCGTCGAACAGAAGGACCGTTGCCAGGCAGGAACTTCCGTTCCCGGAAATGCATTGTTTCTGGTGGACGTAGCCTATCCGGAAACTACTTTTTTAGAATAAAAGAGGGATGTACTACAAAAACGTAGGCCCCTCCCTTTAATTTTTAATTCTTAATTTTTAATTGACTCTATGTGGTTATTACTTGCTTTCCTCTCTGCTGCCTTATTGGGATTTTACGATGTCTTCAAGAAGAAGTCGCTTCGTGACAATGCCGTACTGCCGGTGCTTTTCCTGAACACGCTGTTCTCGAGCCTGATATTTCTTCCTTTCATTCTGGTATCTGCCTTTGCGCCGTCGGTGTTGGGAGGTACGATGTTTGATGTTCCCGTGGTGGGGTGGGAGGTACATAAGTTCATTATTGTCAAGTCGTTTATCGTGCTCTCTTCCTGGATATTCGGTTATTTCGGGATGAAGCATCTGCCACTGACCATCGTGGGACCGATTAATGCGACGCGTCCCGTAATGGTGCTTGTAGGTGCCATGCTTGTGTTTGGCGAACGCTTGAACCTTTATCAATGGATTGGCGTGCTGCTTGCCATAGTGTCCTTCTTCATGCTGAGCCGTTCGGGCAAGAAAGAGGGAATCGACTTCAAGCATAACAAATGGATTCTTTTCATCGTGCTGGCTGCCGTTGCCGGAGCTGTCAGCGGGCTGTATGACAAATATCTGATGAAGCAGCTCAACCCGATGCTGGTGCAGTCGTGGTATAATGTCTACCAAGTCTTTATCATGTGCCCCATCATCCTGCTGTTGTGGTACCCCAAGCGAAAAGAAAGTACCCCGTTTCGTTGGGACTGGACCATTATCTGTATCTCCATTTTCCTTTGTGCGGCAGACTTTGTCTATTTTTATGCTCTGAGCTATGAGGACTCCATGATTTCCATCGTTTCGATGGTGCGTCGTGGCAGCGTTGTAGTTTCCTTCCTTTTCGGTGCGCTTTTCTTCCGTGAAAAGAATTTAAAAAGCAAGGCTGTCGACCTCATTTTGGTGTTGATTGGAATGTTCTTCCTATATTTGGGGAGTAAATAAACAAGAGATATATGGCAGAAGACCTATATATAAATGCTGGTAGCAAGACAGAGAAATATCGCGCTTTGCTTCCTCAACTGAAAAATCTGCTGGCAGGTGAAGATGACTTGATAGCCAATCTGGCGAATGTTTCGGCGGCGCTGAAAGAGACTTTCCATTTCTTTTGGGTAGGCTTCTATTTGGTGAAGGGTGAAGAATTGGTGTTAGGACCTTTCCAGGGACCGATAGCTTGTACGCGCATCAGGAAAGGCCGTGGTGTTTGCGGCACGGCATGGGATAGAGCCGAGACGTTGGTTGTGCCCGATGTGGATGCATTTCCCGGACATATAGCCTGCAGCTCGCTGTCGCGTTCGGAGATCGTGGTTCCGCTGAAGCGTGAGGACGGTGAAGTGTGGGGAGTATTGGATATTGACAGTGACGATTTGGGCGGTTTTGATGAAACAGATGCCCGTTTCCTTGAAGAAATGATTAAAATGTTATGATAAGAAAACTGAGTGCTTTTTTGATTTTGGCTTTCATCGGATGGGGGTATTTGCAGGCCCAGGAAGCCAAGACGTGTTTTAAGAATATGCCGGATTCTATATGTCCGTTGCTTAGCGCCGTGAACCGTGCGGATTTTATAGACTTTCTGGAAAGTAAGATGAAAGCTGAGGTGACCAACAGCTTTGGTGGTAAATCGGAAATGACGGAACTTTCTCCAGACTATATACATGTGAAGATGACGCCCCAGAGTTCATGGCAGATGAAGCTCTTGTCTATTAACGACAGTACGAAGGTGATTTGTGTGGTTGCTACGGTTTGTGCTCCGGCTTGCGACAGCCATGTCAAGTTCTATACGACAGACTGGAAGGAGCTGGTTGCTTCGTCCTACCTGCCGGCATTGCCCGTTCTGGATGATTTTATCGCTGAGGCCGCGGATACGGTGGATGTCTATGAGTATCAGGATGCCCGTCGCCAGGCCGACATGCTGCTGATGAAAGCGGACCTTTCTGCGAAGGATGCCACGTTGGCATTCACTTTTACCACGACCGATTACATGGGTAAAGAAGCGGCGGAGAAACTGAAACCGTTTGTCCGCCGTCCTATTGTTTATACTTGGAATCAAGGGAAGTTCGAGAAATCCTCTACTTCACTTTGATTCTGTCGAATCCCTCTCCATAGACTCCGATGACTGCACTTTGTGATACAAAGGCATTGGGGTCTATGTCTTTTATGAGCCGGAAAATGATGGTGGACTCCCGCTTCTTGGCCAGCACGAACAGCATTTTTATCTCTTTTCCCGTATAGAAGCCCGAGGCGTTGATGACCGTTGCACCTCTGTGAGGATATACCTGGATGTGCTTGGCTATCTCCTCATATTTATCGCTGATAATAAAGAATTGTACGGACTGGCGGGCACTGTTCACCACTTGGTCGAGCACGAAGCTGCATATGTATAGAGTAACGTAGCCATACACCACCTTTTCCCAATCTTTTAGAACAAAGTAACTGGACGAGATGATGATAAGGTCACATATCAACATGACTCTGCCCAGCGTGATGTCGCGGTACTTGTTGATTACGGCGGCAATGATGTCCGTGCCGCCAGTACTGCCGTTGTTGGAAAAGGCGATGCCGATGCCGCTACCGCAGAAGGAGGCACCGATGACACAAGCCATGAAAGGCTGGTCGTGCAGGAGGACAACACCCTCGGTCAGTTTCTGGATAATGGAAAGGAAAAAGGTCAGGGTGAATACGGCAAAGATTGTCTTTACGCTGAACTTCCATCCCAACACACGTAGGGCAAGCAATAGAAGCAGAAAATTGATGGCGAAGTACGTATATTGGACGGGAAATCCAGTGGCAAAATATACGATGGATGCAATGCCCGGTACGCCACCGGTAGTAATATCGTTGGGAAGCAGGAAGACTGTCCAGCCGATACCATATAAGACCATACCCAGGGCAATCATCAGATAATCCCGCAGTTCGCGCATGGTGTTCTGTCGGGAGGGAACATTTACTATTGTTTTCATTATAATTTTATGTGGTTGTGAAAATGCGGGGACAAAGATACAAAAGATATCATTTGTTTGTTTGAGTATAAGATTGATATTTATATTTTGATGTTACTATGAGTTTTAACATACAATAGCTTGCTTTGATAAAATAATTATCTATATTCGCTTTTATAATTAACGGTGATTATTGACTTAGATGACTATGAAACCACTTTACCAAGATCTGCCATTCCCAATAGACAGTCATATACATTATTATATAGAAGACTTGCCGCACTTCATTGTACCTTGGCATTATCATCCGGCCATAGAGATAATGTATATAACTAGAGGTATAGGAACCCGTTTTGTTGGGGATTGCATAGAACAGTATGAGGAGGGGGATGTATGTATGATTGGCCCTAATCTCCCTCATGAATGGCGTAATGATGATGCTTATTTTGATAAGGAGTCTGGTTTGCGTGCTACGTGTATCTGTCTGTTCTTTAAACGTGAGATATTTGATCCGAATTTTATCAGATTACCAGAAATGAATAATATTCGTGATTTGATAGAGAGATCACGGCGTGGACTGAAGTTTACCGGAAAATCGAAATTAGAGATAACCCGGTTTATAAGGAGTTCGGTGAATGATGTAGGGGTTCGGAAGGTAACGAATCTTTTAACACTTCTTGAGCTGATGGCCACATCGACTGAGTATGAGTTACTGGCCTCAGTGGGATTTACGAATTCTGTAAATTCAGAAGATTTTGAGAGATTTAATAAGGTATACAAGTTTCTCGTCAAGAACTTTGCGACTTCCATTAGGTTGGAAGAAGTTTCGACTTTGGTTGGATTGACCCCGACAGCTTTTTGCCGTTATTTCAAGGAGAGGACCAAGAAAACCTTTGTAGAATATCTGAACGAAATGCGTATCGGTTATTCGAAAAAACTATTACTGGAAAACAAAATGAAGATTTCTACTATCAGTGGGGAAGTCGGATTCCCTAACTTATCTAATTTTATATCCCAATTTAAAAAAGTGACAGGAATGTCCCCGTCGCAGTTCCAAAAGCAGTTTGGAGTAAAGGCTAAACAAGCCATTTGATTCTACTATTTTATCATTGAATATTTGGTGGTTAGAGCCTTGGTTTTCTACTTTTTTTGCAAGGTTTTATCCATTTGCTGCGAATAATGGTAAAATACCATAATTATCGGAAAATATAGAGGAAAGAGCGAGTTCCATATCAGCGTACTTTTGCAATATAAGATTTTAAAAGTATGATGCTGATGAATGATAAGAGAACAAATGAGTCGCCTTTGCTCTTTATAAAGGATTCTTTGATCGGTGAAAATGTGAAGAGGAGTTTGAAGACTTTGGCTGATTTACGAGGTGTTTTTCATAATTGTGAGGCTTATGAACAGATGTCTCCTGATACTTTATTGTATGAGGTGACTTGTCATCTGCCGGTTGAAGAAGGAACGCCAGGGGGACTCTATTTCGGAATCACGAGAATTTATCCAGGTAAGGTTGGTGATGAGTATTTCATGACCAAAGGACATTTTCATGCCAATATGAATCGTGGGGAGTACTATTGGGGAGTGGAAGGTGAAGGCAGATTGATTATGATGGATCAGAACCGAAGGGTTTGGAGTGAGCGGATGTTTCCGGGTAGTCTTCATTATATACCTGGAGGGGTGGCCCATCGTGTGGCAAATATAGGATATTCTGTTCTGTCATTCGCTGCTTGTTGGCCTTCGGACGCAGGACATGATTATCAAGTGATTTTGGAGAACGGGTTTTCTGCATCTTTACAGTGTGTGAATGGCAATCCCCAATTGATAGAAATATGAATATGAAGTATATCATAGCTGTAGATTTGGGAGGAACCATTACAAAAGTCGGTCTCTTACGCAATGGAGAACTGGTAGACTATGTAAAAATGCCTTCTCGTCAAGATTTGGATATGACAGCAAGTTTGCCGGAGATTGAAAATGCAATTGATTTCCTGCTAAATTCAAATGGTGTGAAGCGCCTCTTTGGAGTGGGTATAGCTTTTCCAGGGCTAGTAAATAATAAAAAAAGCATTATTATATCTACGAATGAAAAATATGATGATGGAGTGGAGCTTGATTTGGATAGATGGGCGGATGAACATTGGGGAGCCCCCTTTTACATTGATAATGACGCACGGCTTGCAGCAATTGGAGAATGGCAATATGGGAGCGGCAGAGGATATGATAGCGTTGTTATGATGACTATTGGTACGGGCATAGGATCGGGAGTCATTATGAATGGTGAGGTAATGTATGGAAAGCACTTTCAAGCAGGTTCGTTGGGTGGCCATTTTGTAGTAGACTACAAAGGACGGTTATGCTCTTGTGGAAACAAGGGGTGTGTGGAGGCTTTGTCCTCTTCATTCTTCCTTCATAAAATTATAAAGGATCATGCTTGCCTGTCTCCTTCGTTTAAAATGTCATCTCAGAATTATGATTTTAAAGAAATCTTCCAATTGGCGGAACAAGGAAATAGAGACGCGTTATTGGTACGAAATGAATGCATTGAAATATGGGGAGCTGCTGTTATAAATTTTATTCATGCTTATGATCCTGAAGTGGTGATACTTGGAGGGGGAATCATGAATAGCCATAAAGTGATAGTGCCTTATATCGAGGAACGGGTGTCAAAGTTTGCCTGGACTCCGAGTGCAAAAGTATCTGTGGTAGTTTCTAGCTTGGGAGATTATGCAGCTTTGTATGGTTTGGAATATTGTTTAAGAAAAAAGATAAAAGATGAAGTATTCTGCTAATTACGATAAATATCCTTTTGTGCAGGTGTCCTATAATTCGGATGACTGTATTTCCGGTTGGTTTGCCATTACCGATAGTATCAGTGAACGTTTGAAGGTACTGGAGAAGCCGTTGAAAGTGGTTGTGATTGAGTGCTATCAAGGAGTGTTTGAGAATGATATACGTAATGCTTTTGCCGGTAGGTTCAATAATGCTTTATTTGTTCATACAGATAGTGCGATGTTGCCGGAAGAGAAAATCAATGATTTTTTCTATCCTGATATTACCGATGATGAATTATTCGGCTATCTGACCCGGTATACAATGGAATGTTTTTTTGATTTCGATAAAGTTACTGGTATCCGGCAACAGATAGAAGATTTGCAGTCTGGTATTGTAATAGTCTATGGGGTTGGTGCGGCCTATCTTTGTGAACATCCTGATTTGTTGATTTATGCCGATATGGCAAGATGGGAGATACAGTCCAGATTCCGTAAAAATGAAATATCAAATATAGGTGTCAACAATAAAGAAGAACGAACCTCCTTGCAGTATAAAAGAGCTTTTTTCGTAGATTGGAGAATATGCGATAGGCACAAAAAGATGCTGATGGCAAAGGTGGATTATGTTTTGGATACGAACCGGCGCAATCATCCTAAGATGATTACAGGCAAAGCGATGTTTGAGGGATTGGAGAAAGCGGTAAATGGTCCGTTTCGTGTAGTTCCCTTTTTTGATCCGGGGCCTTGGGGAGGACAGTGGATGAAAGATGTTTGCGATTTAGAACGGACGATGCCTAATTATGCTTGGTGTTTTGACTGTGTACCTGAAGAAAACAGTCTGTTGTTGGCCTTTGGGGATGAGAAAGTGGAAATACCGTCAATTGATTTGATTTTTGCTTATCCCCGACAGTTATTGGGTGATGCTGTGTATGGCAGGTTTGGTGATGAGTTTCCAATACGGTTTGACTTTCTTGATACGATAGAAGGCGGCAATCTAAGCTTACAAGTTCATCCTTTGACTGAATATATACAACAGAAATTTGGGATGCATTATACGCAGGATGAGAGCTACTATATTTTGGATGCTAAGGAGGGGGCAACTGTATATTTGGGTTTGAAGGATAATATTAAACCGGAGGAGATGCTTGATGAATTGGAAAAATCGCAAAGGACTGGTGAATTTGAAGTGGAGAAGTATGTAGGTATTTATCCGGCAAAGAAGCATGATCATTTTTTAATTCCGGCTGGTACGGTACATTGTTCGGGAAGGAATAGCATGGTACTTGAGATTAGTGCAACCCCATACATCTTTACATTTAAGTTGTGGGATTGGGGACGGATGGGACTGGATGGCAGACCGCGTCCGATTAATATAGCTCATGGGGCTAATGTGATACAATGGAATAGAACGGAGTCTTGGGTGAAAGAAGAACTGATAAACAAGGTCTCTGTTATTGGTGAAGGAGATTCTTGGCGTGAAGAAAAGACGGGACTTCATGAATGGGAATTTATAGAAACAAGAAGACATTGGTTCACGGACAAAGTTTTGCATAAGAATGAGTCGGGTGTTAATGTTCTGAATCTGATTGAGGGACGTTCGGTGATAGTGGAAAGTCCTATAGGACAATTTTCTCCGTTTGTTGTCCATTATGCGGAAACTTTTATTATTCCTGCTGCCATAAAGGAATATACAATAAAACCTTATGGGGAGTCTGAAGGAATGGAATGTGGAACAATTAAAGCTTTTGTAAGACATCATGCATAAAGATAATTTTGATAAGGGGATTGATATAGGGATAACAGAAAATCCGTTAGGTTTTATTTATGGTAAGGACGTTTTTGGCCCGACAGTAGAAAACCGGTGGTTGGATGATATCCGGTCTAGTTTGTTGGATCCGAAATGTGAAGGACCGGATATTGTCTATTCTATAGCTATGGATGTGGGTAAGACTGTTCATAAAGCGCTTTTGCAAAAACAGCATTTGCTTTTTGGAGTAGTGGCTTATGCCAAAGGAAGTTTGGGAATGGAACCCATTCGCAGTCAGGGACATATTCATAAGGTCTCACCTTTTAGTCAATGGTCCACTCCAGAGGTTTATGAGATATGGAATGGAGAGGCGGTCATTTACATGCAAGAGTCGGCTACAGATGAACCGGGGAGGTGTTATGCTGTTTATGCACAGCCTGGCGATGTGGTGGTGGTCCCTCCATATTGGGTACATGCTACCATTAGTACGAATGCAGATGAATCTCTTGTGTTTGGTGCATGGTGTGACCGTGAATATGGTTTTGAATATGCTGAGATTCGTCGTCATAAAGGTATTGCATGGTATCCTGTTTTTGAGGGTGATGGATTGAAGTGGATCAGAAATACAAACTATCATTTTTCGGAACTGGTAAGAAAGGCTCCAAGAGAGTATCATGATTTAGGTATTGGGAAAGGTAAATCCATTTATAAAATTTTTGAAGATGCTCCGGATACTTTCTTATATGTTCCGAATCCGTCAGTGAAAAAGGAAGTTTGGATAAGTTTTGAACCCTAAAATATAAGTTTAATATGAAAAACAGACATATAATATTTTTAATAGCTACAGTTGTAGCAACAGGAGGATTGCTTTTCGGCTTTGATACTGGGGTAATTTCAGGAGCGATTCCATTTCTTCAGTCAGATTGGGGAATAGATAATAATGATGTTGAATGGATTACGGCGGCTGGTTTGTTGGGAGCTATGTTGGGGGCTGTATGTTGTGGGCGTTTATCTGATATATTTGGAAGAAGAAAAATCATATTGGTTTCTGCTGTGATATTTGCAGTGGGAGCGTTATGGTCAGGACTGGCAACGGATTTGAAGAGCTTGGTTTTTTCTCGTCTGTTTCTTGGTATAGCTATAGGTGTGGCATCATTTACTGTTCCATTGTATATAGCAGAAATTGCTCCAGCTAAATCCAGGGGACGTCTGGTTTCAATGTTTCAGTTAATGGTTACAATAGGTATTTTACTTTCATACATGTCAGATACCTTTTGGGCTGATGAAAACAAGTTGGATTGTTGGAGATGGATGTTTTGGGCAGGTGTCGTACCGGCTTTGGTATTACTGGTAGGTATGTGTTTTGTGCCTGAAACACCTCGGTGGCTGTTGAGTAAAGGACGGTTGAAAGAATGTAGGAAAGTGTTGCAGAAAATAGAACCGGAAAATACAGTAAATGATTTAATTGGACAAATGGAGGTGGAAATAGAGAAAGATAGGAATAGTGCGGTAGGATGGCGATATTTGATGCAGCCTTGGTTGAGAACTCCTCTAATGATTGCTGTTTGTATTATGTTTTTTCAACAGTTTGTAGGTATTAACACAGTTATTTATTATAGTCCGAAGATTTTCCTGATGGCAGGATTTGAAAGTACACTCTCTGCTATTTGGGCTTCTGTAGGTATTGGAATTGTAAATGTTGTATTTACAGTGATTTCTCTTTATTTAGTGGATAGAATCGGACGACGAAAGTTGTATTTTATTGGTCTGTCAGGAATTGCCTTTTCTGTTTTGTGCCTTAGTGCTTGTTTTATTTATGCTAATCAGTTGGGCGAAATCGGAAGGTGGTTAATGGTCATTTTTATGTTTGGATATGTTGCATTTTTTGCAATTAGTATTGGACCTTTGGGATGGTTGGTCATTTCCGAGATATTTCCGCAGAAAGTACGGGGATTGGGGACTTCGATAGGTTCATTGGCTGTATGGATATTTAATTGCATTGTCTCCTTTACTTTCTTTAAGATTATAGATTTTTTTTCTATACCAGGTACCGAAATTGTTGTTGGACAAACGACTTCTGAGAATCCGGCAGGTGCATTTTTTCTTTATGGATTTATTGCCGTGTTGGGTTTGGTATGGGGGTATTTATTCTTGCCGGAGACAAAAGGGTTATCATTGGAGGAGATTGAACAGAAATGGAGAAAAAATAGAGAATGTTGAAGGAATAAATCATTAAAAAAATGATATATGAAAAATGGATTTTATTTTTTAGGTCTATGTATCTGCTTGTGTTTATGGGCTTCTTGCTCCAGTATGGAAGAAGTACGTGATTATAATGAAAAATATACGGGAGAGTATACGAGCAGGATTGCTTTCCCTATTGGGGGATTGGGGACGGGAATGTTTTGTGTAGAAGGTAGTGGTGCAATTTCTAATATGAATATTAGGCATAAAACTGAGATGTTGAATGAACCGACAATGTTTGCCGGATTATATTTGAAAGGGGTAGATAATGGTAGTATTGTTGTGGAAGGACAAGTACCG
>OGIB01000989.1_pt1 | contig 11469 bp, 8 predicted proteins | sample 1571691 | NCBI WGS metagenome assembly OGIB01 (sample SAMEA2582058, study PRJEB24529) | metagenome | biome: Human gut stool | place: China | collected 2011
TGTTTACACGTGCCATAGCTCAGTTGGTAGAGCAAAGGACTGACATTGTCTATTAATTGGCCTTGTGTCCCCGGTTCGATTCCTGGTGGCACCACTTGAAAAGAGTCATTCTTCGGAGTGACTCTTTTTTGTTTACACGTGCCATAGCTCAGTTGGTAGAGCAAAGGACTGACATTGTCTATTATTAGTGTCCGCTAAACTTTTTTATATAGAAGCAATATATCATAGTAAAGTATCAGTACGCGAAAAAATCTACCATATCTCCCAGTATTGCCGTAACTTACACATTACGAGCATGTTAAAGACTGGCAGATGTACTTCTGAGAGCTATATCTGCCAGCCTATCTACCAGGCATCTACCATTCTATCCGTTGTCTAATCTGCCACGCCGTTCTCATTAGTCTGATACCACAACATCATTACCCTGCTGTGGCAACATTGTTGTCCTGCTGCGGCAACATTGTTGTCCTGCTGCGGCAACATTGTTGTTCTGCTGCGGCAATATGTGAAAGGCATGAAGCAATATAAGGGAGTTGAATTGTTTACCGGAGAGCAATGAAAAAATCCTGATTTCGAAACGAAACCAGGATTTTTATTTTATGAAGAAGCGCAAAGGCTATTTGAAACAATATTCTTGTTCAAAAAAGTGCTCCATTCTTTAAAACGGTTAGCGAACGAAGAGGAGCTCGCGATATTTCGGGAGTGTCCAAAGTTCATCGGCAACGATGAGTTCGAGCTTATCGATGTGATAGCGTATCTCCTCCATCTTCGGGGCCACGGTGTCGTGGTAGGCGATTGCCTTAAGATGCTCGTCTTCAATGCGGTTGGCAACACGGCGAGCCTCAACGAGCTCTTCTACTCCATTCTCAATAATTTGTGTGCGCTCGGCTATCTCCTCGATGATTTTCTTGTTGCGTGAGGTGAGCTTCTCGGCTGTCTCGTGTGGGAAGATGTCGAACATGCTCTGCACGTTCTTAGCCAGACGGCTCTGATAGTGGGTGCAGACGGGGATGATATGGTTCATAGAGAGGTCGCCGAAGACGCGTGCCTCAATCTGTATCTTCTTGGTGTAGGTCTCCCATTTCACCTCGTTGCGTGCCTCGAGTTCTTTGCGTGTCATTACGTTCTGACCCTCGAACATGCGTATTGTCGACTCGTCGAGATAGCGTTCGAAGACCTTCGGACATGATGTTTCACAATCCAAGCCGCGGCGCTTAGCCTCCTCTACCCACTCCTCTGAGTAGCCGTTGCCCTCGAAGCGGATTGGTTCGCAGGTGTGTATGTCCTCGCGAACCACCTCAAGGATAGCACTTATCTTGTCCTCGCCCTTAGCGATGAGGACATCGACACGCTGCTTGAACGACTGAAGAGCCTCAGCCACAGCGGTGTTGATAACAATCATTGCCGAAGCGCAGTTTGCCTCTGAGCCCACGGCGCGGAACTCGAAGCGGTTTCCGGTGAAGGCGAATGGTGATGTGCGGTTGCGGTCGGTGTTATCGATGAGCAGTTCTGGAATCTCGGGGATGTCGAGTTTCAAGCCCAACTTGCCTGCAACGTCGAAGAGTTCGTCCTTATCGGAAGTTGCTATATGGTCGAGAATTTCTGTAAGCTGGCGTCCGAGGAACGATGACACGATAGCAGGAGGAGCCTCGTTTCCACCGAGTCGGTGGGCGTTCGTGGCACTCATGATGGAAGCCTTGAGCAGTCCGTTGTGCTTATATACAGCCATGAGTGTCTCTACGATGAAGACAATGAAGCGGAGGTTATCCTCCGGTGTCTTGCCTGGTCCGTGGAGCAGCACGCCGGTGTCGGTAGCAAGACTCCAGTTCTCGTGCTTGCCCGAGCCGTTAATGCCTGCGAACGGCTTCTCGTGGAGTAACACGCGGAAGCCATGACGGCGTGCCACCTTTTTCATGAGCGACATGAGGAGCATATTATGGTCGATGGCGATATTGGCCTCCTCGAAGATTGGTGCCAACTCGAACTGGTTGGGTGCCACCTCGTTGTGACGGGTCTTGCAAGGAATGCCAAGCTCCAGTGCCTGAATCTCAAGATCCTTCATGAACGCTTGCACGCGCTCGGGGATAGCACCGAAGTAGTGGTCGTCCATCTGCTGGTTCTTTGCAGAGTCGTGACCCATGAGTGTGCGGCCGGTAAGCATAAGGTCGGGACGTGCCGAGTAGAGTCCCTCGTCGACGAGGAAGTACTCCTGCTCCCAACCGAGGTTGGAGATGACCTTCTTAACCTCCGGATAGAAGTAGTGACAGACAGCCGTTGCCGCCTCGTTCACAGCGTGAAGCGAGCGCAGGAGCGGTGCTTTATAGTCGAGTGCTTCGCCCGTGTATGAGATGAAGATGGTAGGAATACAGAGCGTGTCGTCGATGATGAACACCGGCGATGTCGGGTCCCAAGCCGAGTAGCCGCGTGCCTCGAAGGTGTTGCGGATGCCTCCGTTAGGGAACGAGCTGGCATCAGGCTCTTGCTGCACGAGCAGTTTGCCCGAGAACTCCTCGATCATTCCGCCCTTGCCGTCGTGCTCGATGAAGGCATCGTGCTTCTCGGCTGTGCCCTCGGTGAGCGGCTGAAACCAGTGTGTGTAGTGTGTGACGCCATTCTCGTCAGCCCATTGTTTCATGCCTTTAGCCACAGCATCAGCCATGGAACGGTCGAGACGTGCTCCGTTGTCGATAACGTCGATGAGTTTTTCGTACACTTCGCGTGGCAGATACTTGTACATCTTCGCACGGTTGAACACGTTCTTGCCGAAGAACTCCGACGGACGTTCTACGGGTGTGATCACTTCAACTGCTTTCTTATTGAAAGCATCGGCTACAACCTCAAATCGTAAATTTGCCATTGTCTGTTGGGTATTTAGTCGTTATATTGTTTTTATTATTGTCTTGTTGCATAAATTTAGTGAGTGGAACGTATCCACTCCCCTATCCTGCGCATCGCCTCCTCACAATCTTCACGCTTTCCGAAGGCTGTGAGACGCACATAGCCCTCACCACTTGGTCCGAAGCCCACGCCTGGCGTGCAGACCACACCCACAGCATAGAGCATCTGCTCGAAGAAGCGCCACGAGTCGATGCCGTGCGGTGTCTTCACCCATAGATATGGAGCGTTTCTTCCGCCGAACACCTCGAAGCCCATCTGCGTGAGCGACTCGCGCAGCAGCTCGGCGTTTTGCATATAATAGGCTATCGTGTCACGCACCTGACGCTTGCCCTCGAGCGTATATATTGCGGCAGCGGCGCGTTGCGATATGTAGCTTGTGCCGTTAAACTTGGTCGACTGGCGACGCTCCCACAGATGGTTGAGCGGCACGCGCTGCTTGCCATCGAGCGTGACGGCGGTGAGTTCCTTCGGTATGACGGTATAACCGCAGCGCACACCGGTGAAGCCGGCTGTCTTCGAATAGCTGCGAAACTCAATGGCGCATTGTTTTGCGCCGCGTATCTCGTATATAGAGTGCGGTATGTCGGCATCTTGGATGTATGCCTCGTAGGCTGCATCATAGAGAATGAGCGTGTCGTTAGAGAGCGCATACTTCACCCATTTCTTCAGTTCGGCTTTCGAGAGCACCGTTCCCGTGGGGTTATTCGGATAGCAGAGGTAAATCATATCAACACGATGATCGGGTATCTGCGGCACGAAGCCATTCTCAGCCGTGCATGGCAGGTAGTTGACATTGCTCCAACGACCGTTTTCAAGCACTCCGGCGCGTCCGCACATCACGTTCGAGTCGATATACACTGGATATATCGGGTCGGTGACACCGATAGAGTTGTCCCAGCGCACAATCTCGCCGATGTTGCCCGTGTCGCTCTTTGCTCCGTCGTTGACGAACACTTCGCTCGGGTCGAGATGTATGCCACGCGGTGTGAAGTCGTTCTTGATAATCGCCTCGCGCAGGAAGTCATAACCATGCTCCGGCCCGTAGCCGTGGAACGTGTCAGCCGATGCCATCTCGTCTACTGCCTTGTGCATAGCCTCCACTACGGCGGGGCACAACGGCTGCGTTACGTCGCCGATGCCAAGACTGATAACACGCATCTGCGGATGCGACACTTTGAAGGCGTTCACCTTTCGAGCTATATCTGCGAACAGATAGCTGTCCGAGAGTTTCAAGAAATGTTCGTTAACCAAAGCCATACTCTCTAAGTTTTTATATCATGATTGCTGAATGCAGAACATTGTAGGCTGAACACAGAACCATGCAATCCTGAATTATGATTTAAATCTCTATTTCTCCATCAAAAACGAAAGCCGCCGGCCCTGTCATATAGACATGTCCGTCGGCTTCATTCCATTCGATATGTAAGGTGCCACCATCCATGGCGATGATGCTACGACGCGATGCTCTGCCCGTAACCGCCGCTGCCACAGCTGTTGCACAAGCACCTGTGCCGCATGCCATGGTGATACCACTACCACGCTCCCACACTCGTGTGCGGATGGTGCCGTCTGCCTTCAGTTCTGCAAACTCAATGTTGCAACGCTCTGGGAACGCCGTAGCATACTCCATGGCAGAGCCGTAGCGAGCCACATCGAGCGTATCGATATCGTCAACAAAGCATACAAAATGGGGGTTGCCCATCGACACGAACGTGCCGTGGAACGTGCGCGAACCGACGGTGAGCACTCCGCCAACCGTCTCGTCATACTGCTCGGGCACGCGAAACGAAGGTGCAAGCATATCCACCGTTACGCTCTCCACCTTGGTTTCCGGGGTTTCGTTGCCAACAAGATGCAACTTCAGAATCTTCACGCCCGAGAGTGTCTGCAGACGTATCGTTGTCTTGTCGGTGAGCCGGCGCTCGTAGAGATACTTTCCGATGCAACGCGAAGCATTGCCGCACATCTTCGCTTCCGAACCATCAGCGTTAAAGATGCGCATGGAGAAGTCGGCATCAACACCACCATAAGGCTTGCCGATAAGCACAAGTCCGTCGCTACCGATGCCTGTGTGGCGGTTGCTCCATGCGATGGCAGCCGCAGACGGGTCGGGCACGTCGTACTTCTGCGCGTCAACGTAGATGTAGTCGTTGCCTGCTCCATGCATCTTTGTAAATCTTACCGACTTTGTCATTTTGCTTATCCTTTTACCTTAAAGCGGAGCATTGATAGCCCCATGATTATTACGACTGCAAAATTACAACTATTTACGCAAATACGAATAAATTAGCAAGGCATTTTCGTAATAATTAGCACAAAGTTTCAAATTGAAAGCACTTCTGTCAAAAATGCTTTCAATTTGAGAGAAAAAAGCACCGTACGGGCTTTTCCACTTACAATCTATTACAGCAGTGCTTTGATTTCTGCCTCTATATCCTTTATCTGCGCATCGCGTTTCACGACGTTGCAGTTGCGGTCGAGCAGGAAGAACGTAGGCACCTGCTGCACGTTGTAGAGGCGGAGCACTTGCTGCGAATCGTCGTCCATACGTGTGCTCACCCACGGCAGTGCGGAGGTCTGTGTCTTCCAGAAGTGCTCGTCTTCGTCGAGGCTCACCTGATAGATTTCAAATCCCTGAGCATGATACTTGTTGTACAATTCGCGCAACATCATGATACGCTTCATCGACTCGCCAGTAGCAAAGACATGGAAGTCGAGCATCACCACCTTACCTTTGAGCGAGGAGAGACTGCGCTGTGCACCACGATTGTCGGTGAGCGTGAAGTCGAGCATACCAGTAGTGTTCACCTTCGCGGGGTCGATAGATGCCTCAGCCTTGCTGCGCAACATGCGCACCTCTTTCATACCCTCGATAGCTATATTGTGGAGGTTCTTACCACGCTCAGCGTTGGGGTAGAACGCATCCCAGCTGGTAGCCACAGCAGCGAACACACGCACATCCTGCTCCGAGGTGCGCGGGTTGAAGATGAGCATGGGCTGACCGCCTGCATACAGCGTCTGAAAGAGGGCAAAGTAGGAAGATGCCTTCATCGGCTGCTTGAAGATATAGCGTGTCTTCACGTCGGTCTTGTATGCCTCCAGCACCTTCTGTACACTATCCGCAACGGCATCAACACCGAGTTGTGGGTTGCGAGCGATGTTGTTGATGCGCTGCTGAAGCTGCATCTGCATTAGTGCGAGTTCCTTGATGCGCGAGCAGTCGTCCGATCCGCTCACCTCATAGTCGGAAACCATGGCGGGATACTTCGCCTTTACGGTGATGGTCTCGGTAGAATCGATCGACACGTTTATGATTTGTCCGGCGATACGCAGGCGGTAGAACTCGGGGGCTGTGACAGCCTTGCCATCGAACGAGAATGTGCCGTCGGCAGAGAGTTTCACCGAGTCGACGGTCTGTACACCATTCAGACCCATATTCTCGAAGTAGAGAACGGAGTCGGCAGCATTCTCGATGTTGCCTTCCACGTGGAATTTACGCTCGTTGCATGATGTGAAGCCGAGCGCAGTAAGTGCTGCAAAAGCAAATGCAGCAACCTTTTTTGTCATAATATTCATCGTTGTATTGCTTGTTTGCTTGTTTTAATATGCAAACTTACGCATTATTTTCGGAAAATAAGCAGAATGACTTCGTTTATTGACAATATTTAGAAGCTTTGTAACCACGCCTTCAGATCGAGCAGCATCTCAATGTGATAGCGGAAGCTGGTGCGCAGTCCGTAGCCATGTCCGCCATCAGGATACACATGTAGCGACGCCGGAACGTCGTGACGATAAAGCTCAGCGTAGTAGTTGACGCCATTCATCGGTTGCACCACATGATCATCGTCGGAGAGGGCGATGAAAGCGCGCGGTGTGAGGCGTGTCACCTGAAGGTCGGTGCAGTATTTCTGTTCATCCTTCTTGCGTGGACGCTCGCCGAGCAGGTTCTTGCGCGAGCCTTGATGACAATAACCATCGAGCATCGTTATCACCGGATAGAAGAGTATCTGGAAGTTGGGCTTAGCCTCGTCCTTAGAGAGTGTGGCTACCGTAGAGGCGAGGTGTCCGCCTGCCGAAAATCCCATCACGCCCACGTTGTCCTTATCAATATGCCATGCCTCGGCATTGGCACGCACCAAGCGCAGTGCCTCCTCAGCATCACTAACGGGCACCTTCGGATTGCCTGCAGGCATACGATAGTGAAGCACGATGGCTGCTATGCCTTGATCGTTGAAGAACGGAGCCCAGTCGGTGCCTTCGTGCCCCATCGACAGACTCTCGTAGCCTCCACCAGGGCAGATGACAACAGCGCGCCCCGTAGCACGCTTCTCCTCCGGAAGGAACACTTTCACGTATGCGGTATCGCCCAAGGCGTTACTGTTTGGGGCTTTCTTCTGCCAAAGTTGCACGTCGAACGCGCGCTGTGCGAGAGCAGGCGCAGCGAGAATAAGGCAAAACACTGAGAGAAGTATGGTCTTGAGCGCAAGCATATAACCGCGCATCGGGTATGCGAAGTATTTCATTTCTGTTACAAAAGTTGGTTTTTAGAATATTTATTTGCAAAGGTAGCACTTTTTTTGTAATATTGCAGTACATAAAAGTGCTTTTGTAATCATTAATTAATAGTAACAGAAATGCATCCATTAGAGAAGTTCGAGTACTGTCCACGCTGTGGCAGCCATCATTTTGTAGAGAATGGTGTGAGAAGTAAGAAATGTGAGAATTGCGGATTCGAGTATTTTATGAATCCCAGTGCAGCCAACGTAGCAATCATCAAGAACAGCGAGGGCGAAATACTCGTCACTCTGCGCAAGCAGGAGCCTGCAAAGGGTACACTCGATCTCCCTGGCGGATTTACCGAAATTGGTGAGACATCGGAGGAGGGCGTGAAGCGTGAAGTATTAGAGGAGACCGGACTAAATGTCACTGCCGTGCACTACCTCTTCTCGCTGCCAAACGTCTATCGTTATAGTGGCATCGAACTGCCTACGCTCGACATGTTCTACGAGTGCGACATCGAGGATGAGACGGTGCTCGCCGCCAACGACGATGCTGCAGAGTGTATGTGGATTAAGCCGGAGGACATTCACACCGAGCAGTTTGGACTGCGCTCTGTGCGTTGGGGACTGGTGAAGTTTCTTGAAAAGAACTTCTAAACCAACTTAGGAGGGTATGGCATCCCTGCCATACCCACGCAGCCACATATACTACCACTCTTTATACGGGTGTACGAGCAGTTGTGAGTTGTAATAGCGGCGGTCGCCCGTCACCTCCTCACCGATGAAGCTGGGCTTTGCAAAGGGTTCATCCTCCGAGGCGAGTTCCACCTCTGCAACCACAAGTCCGGCATTGTCGCCAAAGAACTCATCGACCTCGAACGTGTGGTGTCCGTCGGGCGACTTCACAAGCCAGCGACACTTGTCTATCACTCCGCCGCGACAAAGCTCGAAGAGATGCTCCGCCTCATCGTTCGTTATCTCCTTCTCAAACTCGTAGCGCGAGAGTCCGGCACGGTCACTGTGACTCTTGATGGTGAGCCAGGAGCGGTCGTCGCGGGTGCGAACACGAACGGTAGCCGTCTGGCAGGGCATGTATCCCTGTTTGATATGGCTATGAGAAAAGGCAGCCGACTTGTAGTCGCTGCCTTTACGTATGAGGAACTTACGTTCAATTTCTAATCCACTCATATTTTGTGTTCTATTATACCTGGGTTAACGACCAAACGATGAACGCTGCGGTAAGCACAACAAGCGTCCAAATGATGCCCTTGATAACCTTCTTTGCTTTCTTCTCTTGCTCTGCCGCATACTTTGCGCGACGAATATTACTTTTCTGGCTCATAGTTATTTTGATTTTTAATTGATTGTTTTTTTATAGAATATCTAGAACTTCTAGAATATCTAGAGTTTTCTAGAATACCTACAGCATCATCTCTTATTCCTCCTCGCTCACTGGGAACTCCATAAGATACGCCTTGATGAAGCCGTCTATCTTACCATCCATCACACCATCAACATCAGTGGTTTGGAAGTTGGTGCGGTGGTCCTTCACGCGGCGGTCATCGAAGACGTAGCTGCGTATCTGACTGCCCCACTCTATCTTCTTCTTGCCTGCCTCTATCTTAGCTTGCGCTTCAAGACGTTTCTTCATGGCGCGGTCGTAGAGCTGCGACTTGAGGAGGCGCATAGCGTTGTTGCGGTTCTCGAGCTGTTTGCGGCTTTCGGTGTTCTCGATGAGGATTTCTTCTTCCTCACCGGTATCGGGGTCGGTGTACTGGTAGCGCAGGCGTACACCCGTCTCTACCTTGTTCACGTTCTGACCGCCTGCACCGCCTGAGCGGAAGAGGTCCCAACTAACCTTCGACGGATCGACATATACTTCTATGGTGTCGTCGACAAGTGGTGACACGAACACCGAAGCGAACGATGTCATGCGCTTGCCCTGCGCGTTGAACGGCGACACACGCACGAGGCGGTGCACTCCGTTCTCGCTCTTGAGGAAACCGTAGGCGTACTCGCCGCCTTCTATCTCCATCGTAACGCTCTTGATGCCTGCCTCATCGCCCTCCTGGAGGTTGCTGATTGTCACCTTATGTCCGTGAGCCTCAGCCCAGCGCATATACATACGCATGAGCATCTGCGCCCAATCCTGACTTTCCGTGCCACCTGCGCCTGAGTTAATCTTCATCACGCAGTCCATAGGGTCTTCCTTCTGGCGCAGCATGTTCATCAGTTCGAGGTCTTCGATGGCAGCGATGGCTTTGGCATAATCGTCGTCCACCTCCTTTTCGGTGACGAGTTCATCCTTATAGAAGTCGACGGCGAGCTGCAGTTCATCGGCAAGCTGACGCACACCAGCGTAGCCTTTTATCCAACGCTCCAGCGTCTTCACCTTCTTCATCTGTTCCTCAGCACGCTTCGGGTCCTCCCAGAAGTCGGGAGCCTGCGTGCGGAGCTGTTCTTCTTCGTATTCTACTTTCTTCTGGTCTATATTAAGATAGTGCTTGAGGGCATCGGTGCGCTCAAGCACATCTTTCAGTTGGTCGGAAGTGATCATTATTCTTCGTACATTTTTTCTATTTCCTGCTTGTAGTTCTTGTACACCACAGGGCGGCGTATCTTTAGCGTATTGGTGAGCTCGCCCGACTCCAACGAGAAGTGGTGCGGGATGAGTGTGATGCGCTTCACCTGCTCGTAGTGTGCGAGCTGCTGCTGCAAGGTTTTTATGCGTTCAAGAATCATCTTGTTCACCTTAGGGTTGGCGCAGAGGTCTTCGCGTGAGCTAAATTCGATACCGTGCTCCTTCGCCCACTCCTCCACGAGTCGGAATTCTGGCACGATAAGCGCCGATACGAACTTGCGCTCGTTGGCAACCACTGCCACCTGGTCGATATACTTGTCTACGAGGATGAGCGACTCCACGAGTTGTGGTGCCACATACTTGCCGTTGGATGTCTTGAAGAGGTCCTTGATGCGGTCGGTGAGGAAGAGCTCTCCGTCCTTTATGTATCCAGCGTCGCCTGTGCGGAAGTAACCATCTTCGGTGAATGCCTCCTTATTGGCTGCGTCGCGGTGATAGTAACCCTTAGTGATGGTCGGACCCTTGAGGAGTATCTCATCATTGTCGCCAATCTTCACGTCGATGCCCGGAATCGGATAGCCTACGCCGCCGATTGTGTATGGCTTGTCGCTGCGGTCGCACGACACGGTGGCAAGGCTCTCTGTCAAGCCATAACCCACAACCATGTTGATGCCTACGGAGTGAACGAAGCGTTCCACCTCCGGTGCCACACGTGCACCTGCTGTTGGGAATATATTACTGTTCTCCAAGCCGAGCTGCTTGCGAACGAGTCGCAGAATTGTCTTATCAACGAGTTTGTACTCCATAGCAAGCCATGGCGACGGACACTTGCGACGGCTCTTGCAGTCGACGTTGTAGCGACGTCCCACCTCAAGCGCATGGCGGAAGAGTTTCTGCTGCAGCGGACCTGCACCTTCTATCTTCTCCAGCACTGCCTGATACACCTTCTCCCAGAAGCGTGGCACTGCCGACATACACGTCGGATGTGTCTCACGCATCGACTGCTGTATCTCGTGTGGGTCGGTATTAATGATAATGTGTGCTCCGACCGATAAGCTGAGGTATGTGAAGCCACGCTCGAAGATGTGCGTGACTGGCAGGAACTGCATTGTGCGGTCTTTATCGCTGATGTCTACCACAGCGGCATTAGCAGTGAGTGCTGCATCGTACTGACCGTATGTGAGCATAACACCCTTTGAATCGCCGGTTGTGCCAGATGTGTAGAGGATGTTACAGAGGTCGTCCATCGATGCCTCGTTATACAACTGCTCCACTTCCGACTGGCGTGGCAAGCCTTCGCCGTACTTCAGGAAGTCGTCGAAGTAGAGTGCAGCGGGGTCGTGTGTAGAGATGCGCACAGAGCGGTCGAAGATGATGATGCGCTCCAGCGTATGGCAGAGTGCGAATATGCGGTGTGCCTTGTCGTACTGCTCCTGCTCGCCGACAAAGATGAAGCGAACCTGCGCATCGTTAATCATATATTGTATCTGC
>OGIB01000991.1_pt1 | contig 11435 bp, 7 predicted proteins | sample 1571691 | NCBI WGS metagenome assembly OGIB01 (sample SAMEA2582058, study PRJEB24529) | metagenome | biome: Human gut stool | place: China | collected 2011
TCCTGCTTTCATAGCTGCGCTCAATCCACAGTTTTTAGCCAAACCGATATAAAAAAAATCTTTATTCCGCCGGCAAATTTCTCTGATCAAATCACCGCTCCCATCTTGCGACCCGTCGTTCACAAACAAAATACAAGATTTCACTTTCGATTTTTTCAGAAAAGCCGACAAAGCAGTTTCAAGCCGCAACATATTTCCCCTTTCATTATATACCGGAACAATCACGGTCAGGTCATAATCAGAAGTTTTATTAGTCATCATATTTAAAAATATAAAGTTGTATTAATTCATCCTATATTCAAACTATAGTAATATTAAAAATGTATCTTTACGCCGTATTTTAAACCCTATTTTTTCTAAAATGCGAACATTTTCTCACCCCGGTTACAAACGGTTCTTATTGTCTGTAGGATGTTTGTTATCCATACATTTCACCGCTTTATTCTTTCTCACACTATTCAGACTCGTTTTTTTCTTCAGCGCCAATTACGATTTTCCGGATCAGGAGCATGTTGGTTTTATGTCGATATGGCCTGCCTTTATCCGGGGAGTCTGGTTCGATAATGTAATCGCTTGTTACATACTCCTCATCCCTTTAGTAGCTGTTTCCATTTCGGCTTTGTTCAACTACTACGGAAAAATACTCTGGAATGTTACATGTATTTTTTTCAGTTTATTCTATGGAATCGTATTGCTGGTTACGGCAGCCAATATTCCCTATTTTCAATATTTCTTTAAAATCATCAATTCGTCGGTCTTCAATTGGTTCGGCTATATGAATACGACAGCCGGCATGGTATTCGGAGAAACCTCCTACTACCCTCCTTTGATCGGCTTTCTATTGACTTTAGTGTTATTTATCTGGCTCATGCGACGATTGATCCGTCATTTTCAACGTTTACTAAATACAAAAAATCCGTCTGTCTTTTGGCTCGACCGTATTTATATCTTCCTGACAGCCGGCATCTGTATCGGCCTCTGCCTGTTCGGTATCCGGGGACGTACCGGATATAATCCGATAAAAGTCAGTGCAGCTTATTATTGTACCGATCCGTTTTTGAATCAATTGGGCATCAGTCCGGTATTCAATCTGTTAAGCAGTACGTTAGACGATTCACGGAAAGAAAACCGATACCTTCATCTTATGCCGGAAAACGAAGCGTTGGAAAATACCCGACACTATTTAAACCGGCCGGGAATCGAAGGGATCTCTCCCATTGCACGCCAAATCAACGCCTCCGACAGTTTAAGACGTCCGAATATTGTGCTGATTTTTATGGAATCGATGTCTGCCCATCTGATGAAACGTTTTGGACAGCAGAAGGGGCTGACTCCTTTTCTGGACAGTTTATACCGACAATCCTTAGCATTCTCTAATTTTTATTCCTCAGGAATCCATACGAATCATGGTTTGTATGCCACCTTATATTCTTTCCCGGCGATGATGAAACGAAACCTCATGAAAGGCTCTGTCATTCCCCGCTATTCGGGACTGCCTACTGTCCTGAAAGAAAACGGTTATTATAACCTTTTCTTTATGACGCACGAAGGGCAGTATGATAATATGAACGCTTTCTTCCGGACAAACGGCTATGATGAAGTGTTCTCACAAGAAAATTATCCGGCTGATAAGGTTGTGAATAGCTTCGGAGTACAGGATGATTTCCTGTATGACTATGCAATTCCGGTATTGAATCAGCGGGCTGCCACCGGAGAGCCTTTCTTTGCTACTTTGCTGTCCATCAGCAATCATCCGCCGTATGTGATACCTCCTTTCTTCCATCCGAAAACGAGTGAACCCGAGACGCAGATTGTTGAGTACGCGGATTGGGCTTTGCGTAAGTTTTTTGAAGAGGCGCGTAAACAGCCCTGGTTTGATAATACGATATTTGTGTTGGAAGGAGATCATGGCAAATTGGTGGGAGACGCCGAATGTGAGCTGCCGGAATCTTATAACCATATCCCGCTGATGATTTACTCCAGCCGTATTCATCCGGAAGAGAAAAACACTTTTGGAGGTCAGGTAGATATACAGCCTACGATATTGGGGCTGTTGAATATTGATTATCTACAGAATAATTTTGGAGTGGATTTGCTGAAAGAAGAACGTCCCTGTATGTTTTATACTGCCGACAATATGATTGTGGGACGCAATGATACGTTATTGTATCTTTATAATTACGAGACGCAGCAGGAATTTACTTATCATATAGACAATGGCAAATTGAAAGCCGTTCCGATGGATGATCGCTTTTTGCCTTTAAAAGAATATAGTTTTTCCATGCTCCAATCGGCAGAGTTCCTTGTGAAGCATGGAAAAACGCTTAATTCTATACCTTTTACTCAACAATAGGAGTCGTTTCGGTATTTTCAGGCTGTTGCTTTTTAACGAACTTGTATATCTTGGCTATTTGCCGGAGTACTCGTTTAGGGGATTCATATACCTCCTCAAACTGATACCCTTCTTTCTCGAATTCGGGAAGATATTTCTCTGCATCATTCGTGCCGATTAACAAGAAACCTTCCGAAGGACGTTTCTCATAGAAGTTGTCGAGACGATTGTGCAGATAGAAATTGAGTTCGAAATAATGTACGGGGTCACCTGCTGCATGCAGACTTTCTTCAATGAATTCGTACATCGTTCCTTCGCTTTCCGGCGCAACCTTTTCTATTTCTGTAGCGATGAATTTGACCGACTTCGAATTTAATGCTGCCGGCTGATAAGCACCGTCCAATGCAAGGTATAATCCCATTGTAAGCACAACGAGAGCGTATAGGAAACGGTTGTTCAATGCATTTTTCCGTTGATAGAACCACCAGTAGATACCGAGGACGGTAGGAACGGCAATCAGCAACAAGGCTCCTGCACCGCTGATATTTTGTATGGCGCGCATGAAATTAATGTTGTCCTGTGCGTGACGGCCGTGGAAGATTGTTTCAGGGATGAGCCCGCATTTTAATACAATGAAGCAAGTGAACAGCAACAGGCTGATTACCGCAAGAATACTTCCATATACTTTGATGACTTTGGATTGCTTCTTGACCAGATAAAATAGATATTTGGCAAGGAAATAAGCAATGAAAGGATAGATCGGCATCAGATATACACTACGTTTGCTCTGCGGAATACAGTAGAAGACGAAGATTACAACGATACTGGTGAAAGAGAATAAATCCACCGGATCCATATTCTTTATCCAAGCAGTGAAACGTTTCCACCAAGCGGCAGGCTGGATATTGAATTTATGGTAAGTCAGGCTGAACAGGGAAAGTACGACTAACAGTGTCCAGGGAACATATCCGGCAAACAAGGTCACGAAATTATAGTGCCAGGGGTTCACGCATGAATTATAGCTCATGGTATTGGTCATGCGACCGAGGTTTTCCTCCATCACTAATGCGATGAATTCTTCTCCACCTTGTTGGTAAGCAGCTACGTACCAGCAGATAGGCAGGATGAGAGAAAGGATAGCCCAGGCGGAAAGTAGCAGGAATGCCTTGAAGAAGTTGACACCCCGGAGTAACAAGAATATGCCTACAACTAAGCATGGAATGATAGTACCTACCGGTCCTTTAGTCAGTGTTCCGCAACTCATCAGGAGAATGGCCAGCCAGGGAATACCTTTAAGCCCCTTCTCATACCATCTGTAGAGACAATATAGAGCGCCAACGGTGAGCGCTGTCAATACCATGTCCACCCGGCAGTTGGCTCCGGCCCGGTGTAATTCGAAATTAGTCAGGGTAATAAAGGCGGCCAATAACGCCAGTTGCACTCCTTTTCTTTTGGCAAAGAACAGAAAGCCGCAGAGGGTCATGGCGATCAGGGCGATGGCAGACGGCAAGCGGGAGGTCATTTCTGTGACTTGCCCTCCGTTCACTACTGCTGATACAGCAGCGATGCTCCAATGGAAGAAAGGCGGTTTGTAAGCCATTTCTCCTCCGTTGTTTCTGGGTAAGATCCAGTTTCCGCTATCCAGCATGGAATAGGAAACAATAGCTTCGCGAGGCTCACCTTTCGTGTGGTATTCCGACAAGCCGAGGAAAGGCAGGATAGTAACTACGCAAATGACTAATAACAGCCAGAAAGCTTTGTTTGAAGTCAATGTTTTCATCTTTTCTTATGATTGAAATTTATGTTCTTTTATTTTCTGCCGAAGTCGGCCGGAATTTCTCCCCATTCTTTGGTTTCCCATTTCAGGATACGGGTGGTATAGGTGTTTCCCTGCAACCATTTTTCTGCCCGTTCGATCAATAAAAACAGTTCTTCCGTTTCCGGAGTGCGGGGGAGCTTGGTTTTGCACTTCTTCTGTCGTACCCAGCTGATCGCATTGGCGCTGTCGCTGTAAATAGGCATGTCGAAACCTTTGTTCTTCAACAACGCCAACCCGTGTACGATGGCTAGAAACTCGCCGATATTATTCGTGCCTTTCATCGGGCCGAAATGAAAAATTTCCTGCCGGCTGGCAATGTGTACTCCACGATACTCCATCGGTCCCGGATTGCCGCTACAGGCTGCATCGACTGCCAGGCTATTGTCGATCACGCAAGAGGGTAAAGTATCTGACGAAGGTTTGGAACCTCCTGATTTAGACTTTGCATTTTTGCCGATATAAGCATAGGGAGACATTGTCAACGCGCGTTCCGCTTCTTCGCGCGTATCGAATGATTTGTATTTGGCAGCTTCATATCCTTTGATTTGAAGTTGGCAGTCTGTCCAGGAAGTATAAACTCCGGGGGTGACACCTTCCCATACTACATAAAATTTCTGTTTAGCCATTTTTTCTGACGATAATTTTAGATAGTCAATGAATTGACGCTGCGAAGGTACAAATATATTCTCTAACTGAACAAGTTAGGGGGGCTACTTGTTATAAAAAAAAGAGAGTTTTAAGAATATAAAATAAGAAAGGAACTATGATGGAAAGATCTTTTAGTGAAGCTTTGAAACAACGTCGGACTTACTATTCAATTACTAATCAGTCACCTATATCCGATCAGGAGATCGAATGTATCGTTAATATGACCGTGCGTCACGTACCGTCAGCATTCAATTCACAGACTACACGTGTGGTGCTCCTGTTGGGAGAATCTCATAAGAAACTGTGGCAGATCGTGAAAGATGCATTGAAGAAGATTGTACCGGCTGAAGCTTTTGCAAAGACAGAAGAGAAGATAGATCATTCCTTTGCCTGTGGCTACGGAACTGTACTGTTCTTTGAGGATCAAAAGGTAGTGAAAGGACTTCAGGAGGCTTTCCCGTCTTATCAGGAGAACTTCCCGGGATGGTCATTGCAGACTTCTGCCATGCACCAGCTGGCTATCTGGGTGATGCTTGAGGATGTAGGTTTCGGAGCATCGCTGCAACACTATAACCCGTTGATTGATGAAGAAGTGCGCCGTGCATGGGATTTGCCGGAACATTGGCATTTGATTGCGGAAATGCCGTTCGGACTTCCTCTCGGCAAACCGGGTGAAAAAGAATTCCAGCCGCTTGAAGAACGGGTGAGAATCTTTAAATAAATCGGGAATGAAGAATGAATAATGAAGAATTGGATGGCATAATGGCTAAAATTCTTCATTCTTCATTCTTCATTCTTCATTAAATGATTAATTTTGTGAGCAAAATTAGTCATTTATGGTTCGTATCTTTCTTACCGGCTATATGGGTGCCGGAAAAACGACGTTGGGTAAAGCATTTGCCCGGCAAATGAATATACCGTTCGTTGATCTGGACTGGTATATCGAAGAGCGTTTTCACAAAACCGTTGGAGAATTATTCACTGAACGAGGCGAAACAGGATTCAGGGAACTGGAGCGGAATATGCTTCATGAAGTAGCCGAGTTTGAGAATGTGGTCATCTCGACGGGAGGTGGAGCGCCTTGTTTTTTTGATAATATGGACTTTATGAACCGGACCGGAAAGACGGTTTTTCTTGATGTGCATCCGGATGTACTGTTCAGACGCTTGCGTGTGGCTAAACAGCAACGCCCTATTCTTCAGGGGAAAGAGGATGACGAACTGAAAGCGTTCATCGTTCAGGCGCTTGAGAAACGCGCGCCTTTTTATCACCAGGCACAATATATCTTTAATGCAGACGAATTGGAAGACCGTAGTCAGATTGAAACATCCGTGCAACAACTGCGTAAACTTTTGAACTTACATATAGCAAGCTAAATTTTAAGAAACCTTATTTTCTGCTTCAGCTATCCCTTTTTTCTTCTCTATCCTTTGTTCAGTCGGCCAATATTACTATCTTGCAGTCGCTGTGAGGTTTTATGCCTGTCAGTGTGTTACAACATAAATAAAACGATCAGACAATTATGGAAACTTTAAAAGAGAAATTCGAAGCCCTGACCCATCGTATCCAATCATCCGGAAAACCGGCTGCCGCATGGTTCCCTCAATTTACACCTGTCACTTTGTTGAACGCCGAAAATTGGTGGGAAGCACTTGCTGTGTGCGAATATGCCTTGGACACCCATGAGGACGAAGCACTGACAGCCGGATTTTTTGAATTAATATTCAGTGCATACGATTGTAACGTAGAAGTGGATCTTAATGAGGAAGAGTATGCCTACTGGTGGGAGAAAGTGATCAGTGTATGCGATCGTGTGGCTGTATTCAACGGTGCCGGGTGGTCACAGAAAGGTGCACAATATTCGGAAGCCCGTTATGGGAAACGTGATCTCAGCCTGTTATTCCCTTGCTATGAAAAAGCGGCGGAAATGGGAAGCCCGGAAGCAGAGGCAACCGTTGCTTATTGGCGTTATATGGGTTTCTACTGCGAACAGGATAGGGCAGAAGGAGAGCGTCGATTTGCGGCTTTATCCTCACCCGAAGCTTTGCTATGGGGAAAATATTACCGGGCTTATGCCGAGCAGCACACCGGCAGTAAAGAGAAAGCCCTGCTTATGCGAAAAGAGTTGCTTGACGAACTTCCCGAAGGCCATCGCCTGCGTGCCCATGTATATGCCGCGATGGGCGACGCACTTGATATAGAAGAAGGAAGTGTGGCTGAAGAAGCGGCATGCTATGAGAAGTCGCTGGAACTTGTTCCTAATCTATATTCTTTAAAAAATCTGGCAACTCTCTATTTTCGCTATCCGGAACTAGGGAAGCAAAAAGAGCTGGCGTTTGAGTTGTGGGAGAAAGCCTGGCATGCAGGTGTATGGTCTGCAGCTAATTTCCTTGGATATAACTATCAGGAAGAAGAGTGGCTCGATATGCCTAAAGCCATTGAATGGCTGGAGAAAGGGATGCTTTATTGTGAATCATATTGTGCCTATGAATTAGCATTGATCTATCTTTATAATGATGAGTATAAGAATGTGGAACGTGGGTTGATGTGCCTGCAGCGCTGTGTCGACGACAATTATGTAGAAGCTATCGAGACGCTTGCCAATGTTTATTTCAACGGTGAATTGGTGGAAGAGAATATCTCGTATGCCTGTCAGTTGTTGGAGAGAGCTATCGAGCTGGGGTCCGGTAGTGCAGCCTATCGTATCGGCTGGATGTATGAGCGTGGATTGCTTTCTGAAGAACCGGATTATCAGAAGGCTATGGAGTATTATGAAAAAGCTGTGTCTATGGACAGTGCTGACGGGTATGCACGGGCGGCTCTTTATTTGGCTAATGGTTATTCCGGAGTTACGGATGCCGGGAAGTCAAAGGCCTATTATGAAAAAGCGGCAGAGCTGGGTTCATGTTTTGCAATGGTAGAATTGGCATTCTTATACGAAAATGGTGAGGTGGTAGAACAAAGTTATGAGAAAGCTTTCGACTTGCTCCAAAAAGCTGCCGGACAGGAGTATCCTTATGCGATGTATCGTGTAGGACTTTATTTGGATAGGGGAGTCATCGGTGAGCCACGGCCCGAAGAAGCGTTTGCATGGTATGCAAAGGCAGCCGAACGGGGAGACGGAGATGCGATCTTCGCTCTTGGGCGTTGCTATAAGAATGGAATTGGTACGGAAGAGAATCCGGATAAGGCTCTTGAATGGTTTACTAAGGGTGCAGAGAATAACGAACCCCGTTGTCTTACAGAAATGGGGTTGGCTTATGAATACGGTAGTGGGATAGAAGAGAATCCTCATCAAGCTGTTGAATATATGACAAAGGCTGCCGAACAAAATTATGGTTATGCCCAATTTAAAATGGGAGACTACTTTTTCTTTGGTTACGGTGCCTGTCCCGAAGATAACAAACAAGCTGTGGAATGGTACGAGAAGGCTGTTGCAAATGATATACCTTTGGCTATGTTGCGTATGGGTGAATATTACCTTTACGATTATGACAAACTGAACGAGTCGGAGAAAGCTTTCAGCTACTTCAAGAAAGCGGCTGAAGCAGAATGTTATAATGAAGGACTGGGAATCTGCTACGAGATGGGTATCGGTGTGGAAGACAATGAAACAGAGGCATTCAAATATTATACTTTGGCTGCGGGCAGTGGCAATGTTATGAGTATGTATCGCACCGGATTGTGTTATTACAACGGAGTAGGTGTAAAACAGAATTATACAGAAGCTTACCGATGGTTTAATGATGCCGCCGGAAATGACAATGTGGCTTCGTATTATTATTTAGGTAAGATGCTGATGTATGGCGAAGGCTGTGTGCCCGATGCGGAAGCAGGGCTTCAATGGTTGATGAAAGCTGCTGAGCATAATAGTGACAAGGCGCAGTTCGAATTGGGCAATGCCTATTTGATGGGCAATGGAGTAGAGGAGAATGATGAGATCGCTATGGAGTGGTTTGAGAAAGCAGCCGAAAACGGAAACGCGAAAGCCTTGAAAATTACTGGAAGAAGACAACGATAAAAACAGAATGGAAAAAGAAGGTAATAATCTGTTTCAGGTCAATCTTAAAGGTATGATTGCCCTGTTGTCAGAGCATATTTATAGTAATCCGAATACTTTTGTCCGGGAGTTATTGCAAAATAGTGTGGATGCCATCACTGCATTGCACAACATCGATGAAAATTACTCCGGACGTATTGATGTCTTCCTGAATGGGGATGGCTCGATGGTCTTTCAGGACAATGGAATCGGACTGAAGGAAGAGGAGGTATACCGTTTCCTCACAGTGATAGGTGAAAGTTCAAAGAGAGACACTCCCGATGCCGACGATTTTATCGGTCGGTTTGGTATCGGCTTGTTGTCTTGTTTTGTGGTGACCAATGAAATCAGGGTAGAGAGCCGGTCGGCAATGGGGGGAAATCCTGTTTGCTGGTGCGGAAAGGTGGACGGTACTTATCAGACTACTTTCCCCGATGAAGAGTGGGAGATCGGTTCAAGGGTTGTGTTGAGGCCTAAAAATGAATGGGCTCATCTGTTCGAATACGAAGTGTTTAAAAAGATATTGGTAAATTATGGAGAAGTCTTGCCATATCCTGTCTATTTACATCGTGGAGAAGAAGAAGAGTTGGTTAATCCCCCATCACCCGTCTGGCTTGATCCGAAAGCTACCCGGAAAGAGTTATTGGATTATGGGACAAAGGTCTTCCAATCGTCTGCCCTGGATGCATTTCCTATACGGACAGAGCATGGACGGATAGAAGGTGTACTCTATGTATTGCCTTTCCGTACGCAATTCTCTGTGCGTAATTCGCATAAAGTATATCTGAAGCGGATGTTGCTTAGTGAGGACGATTGCAATCTGTTGCCTTCTTGGGCATTTTTTATTCGTTGCCTGGTGAATGCCGACGGACTGCTTTCCACAGCCTCCCGCGAATCATTTGTCAGCAACGATTCATTGAAAGATGCCCGGAAAGAGATTGGGGTCGCTATCAAGGAATATCTCCGGGCTTTGGTGCAGAACAATCGGTCCGTTTTTAATAAAATACTGGATGTTCATCACTTTCACATTAAAGCCATTGCTTCGGAAGATAATGAGTTACTTCGTCTGTTTATGGATTATCTTCCGTTTGAGACGAATAAGGGAATAAGAAGTTTCGGTAGTATCCGTTCGTCAAATAATACTATTTATTATACACGCAATCTGGAAGATTTCAGGCAAGTGCGCAGAATAGCCGGTGCACAAGGCAGGCTGGTAGTTAATGCTGCTTATACATTCGATGAAACGTTGCTGAAAAAATATATCCGGCTTAATCAAGAACTGTCTTTAGAGGAGATTTCACCTGCCCGTCTGTTGGAAGAGTTTGCCGAAGTAGAAGGCAATAAAGAGCACCGGTCTTTTGAAACGAAAGCCAGTGAACTTTTGAAACGTTTTGGGTGTATTTGCCGGTTGAAGCATTTCACTCCGGTGGATACTCCGGTTATATTCGTAGCCGAAGAAAAAGAAGAGAACAGTAAAGTCGCCAATAATCCGTTGGCGGCGGTATTGGGCTCGGTAAATGCCAAAAAACGTTTGCCACCCACATTGACTTTCAATGCCGACAATGAGATGGTGCAGACATTGCTGAGAATCCAGGGAGACAACAAGTTGTTTCAGCATGTTGTGCACATTCTGTATGTACAATCGCTTTTGCAAGGAAAATATCCTGTGAACAGTGAGGAGATGGAACTTTTCAATCACTCTCTTTCTGAATTGATGACTGCCAAAATGAATGATTTTATAAACTTTCTCAATTAAACGAAAGCATGAAATATACACTTGAAATACAAAAATTACTGTTGCAGGCACAAAACGACAACCTGCATCCCCGCGAAAAGGCCAATTTGCTGAGAGAGGCTATTCGCATTGCAGACGAGAATGAAGATGTACAATGGGCTGTGGAGATGAGATTGGATCTTATTTACGAGCTAAATCTCCTTTCGGCTGATGCTGAAGAAATTGCTGTGTTTTCTAAAATCCTGGACAGTTATGAAAATCATAAGGACCAGATAAATGAAGATGATATTTTATGGAAATATAAATGGATATGGTCTTGTACATTCGATCTTCCCAGCATACCGATGGAACAGGTAGAGGCAGTGGGAGAAGATTATAAAACCCGTATCTTGCGAAATGGTTACTCGTTGCGTACGTACTATCATCGTCTGTCTGTGGAGTATACCAAAATGAGGGAATACGCGAAAGCTAAAGAATGCATTGATAAAATGTTGGCGGAAAAAATGGATGATCTGACTTGTGAGGCATGCGAACTGAATTTTATGTTGGATTATTATCTTGAAACCGGGCAGTTTGAGGAAGCTTATAATCGTGCCCAACCTTTAATTACCAGACAGGTCTCTTGTTATGAAGCTAACCTGAGAGCCTATATGAAGTTGGCTTATTATGCCTGTAAAGCCGGGAAGCCGGAAATTGCTGCCGATATGTGTGCACGGGCTGAAGAAGCTTTGGTTGGGAGAGAAAAAGATGAATATTTGTTGCTATATCTCGGGTTGTTTATTGCCTATTATTTTATGACCCATCCGGATCGGGGCTGGGAGTATGCAGAGCGTTGTATTCCCTGGAGCCTGAATACTAATAT
>OGIB01001001.1_pt1 | contig 11297 bp, 13 predicted proteins | sample 1571691 | NCBI WGS metagenome assembly OGIB01 (sample SAMEA2582058, study PRJEB24529) | metagenome | biome: Human gut stool | place: China | collected 2011
GCTGATTGAGGAAGGACATATCACGCTGAACGGCGGAAGGACAAAAGCAAATTATAAGCTGCGGGAGAGGGACATCATTGATGTAGAGGTGCCTGAGGTGAAGGAGGTTGAAATTCTGCCGGAGGATATCCCGCTGGATATTTTATATGAGGATGCGGATGTCATCGTGGTGAATAAGCCACAGGGGATGGTGGTGCATCCGGCTCCCGGACATACGAGCGGCACATTGGTCAATGCGCTGATGTATCATTGCGGTAAAGATTTATCCGGAATCAACGGCGTACTTCGTCCTGGCATTGTCCATCGCATTGACAGAGATACCACAGGATCCGTGATTGCGTGTAAGAACGATAAAGCTCACCGATGCATTGCAGAACAGCTCAAAGAGCATTCCATCAACAGAAGATATCGTGCCATCTGCTTCGGGGAACTGGAACAGGAAGAGGGCACCATTGATCAGCCTATCGGCAGACATCCGAATGACCGGAAGAAGATGGCGGTGAATCCTCAGAACGGAAAACGGGCGGTGACGCATTATCGTGTATTGCAGCGGTTTCAGGGATATACTTATATAGAGTGTGTACTGGAGACTGGTCGAACGCATCAGATCCGTGTGCATATGGCAAGTATCGGACATCCGCTTCTGGGAGATGAGGTGTATTCCAATCGGAAAAGTCCTTTTAAATTGCAAGGGCAGACACTTCACGCCAAGACTCTTGGATTTATCCATCCTACTACCGGAGAGTATCTGGAAATTGACGCACCACTGCCGGAATATTTTGAACACCTTCTGGTTGTGTTGACACAAAAATAGGTCTTATAGATTATTTTTGTGCAGAAATGAGGCGCTTATGAATCTGTTTGATATTTTAGGACCCGTCATGGTCGGCCCAAGCAGTTCCCATACTGCGGGAGCTGTCCGGATCGGATATATTTCAGAAAAATTACTTCAGGACCATGTGAGGAAGGCTGAGATCCTTCTGCATGGTTCCTTTGCTACCACGGGAATCGGACACGGTACAGACAAGGCATTGATTGCCGGACTTTTAGGGATGCATCCGGATGATATCCGGATTCCGGCAAGCTTTGATCTGGCAAAAAAGGTCGGAATGGAGTTTACTTTTTCCACGGTTACCCTAAAAGATGCCCATCCGAATACTGCGGTTCTGCGGCTGTCCGGAGAACACGGTCGGAAAATAGAGGTTCAGGCAGCATCCATCGGCGGCGGTCGAATCCTGATCGCAAAATTAGACGGCATCGAAGTGAATTTCACTGCGGAAAAGCCCACACTGATCGTACACAACGTGGATCAGCCCGGACATGTGGCACAGGTGACAAGCATGCTGGCGGAGAGAAATGTCAATATCGCGACCTTGCAGCTGTACCGGGATAAAAGAGGCGGTTATGCAGTTATGGTCATAGAGACGGATCAGGAGGTGCCACAAGATTCCGTGGAATGGCTGGAGCAACTGAATGGCATCATTAAGGTGACATATATCAATGTGGAGGATTAAGCATGTCTTATCAGTCGTTTGAGCAGGTATTGCAAAAATGTCATACAGAAGAAAAGGAATTCTGGAGGGTGATCTTAGAGGACGATATGGCGGAGCGGAATGTATCCGAAGAGGACAGCATGGAACACATGCGGGTCACCTGGGATGCCATGTTACTTGCGGCAGCCACTTACGAAGGAAATCTGAATTCTTCCAGCGGGCTTGTGGGCGGTGATGGCAGACGAATGGAGGAATATATTCATAGTGCCGTGACTGAGTCACTGTGTGGGGAGTATGTGGACACCTGCATTGCAGGAGCTTTGCAGATGGGTGAATCCAATGCCTGCATGAAACGTATTGTAGCGGCACCTACGGCGGGAGCCTGCGGAGTATTGCCTGCGGTGTTGGTGCCTTATTTTCAGAAGCGGTGCAAAGATACCGATAAAATCCTGAAAGCCATGTACGTGGCGGCGGGAATCGGGCAGATCATAGCCACCCGTTCTTCCATCAGCGGAGCTGCGGGCGGATGTCAGGCGGAGATTGGAGCGGCCAGTTCCATGGCTGCCGGAGCGCTGGTATATCTCCAGGGCGGTGACTGCACACAAATCGCCACTGCAGCGGCTATGGCCATGAAGAATCTGCTGGGACTGGTGTGTGATCCGGTGGCAGGACTGGTGGAGGTCCCTTGTGTAAAGCGGAATGTGATCGGCACTGTGAATGCTATGTCTGTTGCAGATATGGCTATGGCGGGAATTACAAGCCGTATCCCCCCGGATCAGGTCATGGATGCCATGAAAGAAGTGGGAGATAAAATGGACGCTTCCCTGCGGGAAACAGCACTGGGTGGACTGGCGCATACGGAAGAAGGCATGAAAATAGCAGAAAAAATGCACTCATCACATAAAAATTGTTGAATTGCGACTAAAAAATCTGATAATTAGTTGATTTTTTGTTAAATATCACGTATAATAAAACTACAAAAAATGCTAGTTATCAAGTTCAGCAGAAAGTGGGTGTGTGTATGAATACTATTATTACCATTGGACGTCAGTTTGGTTCTGCAGGCCGTGAGATCGGAGAAAAGGTTGCAGAGTATTTCGGAATCAAATGCTACGATAAGGAACTCCTTACCAGAGCAGCACAGGAAAGTGGTTTCTGTGAGGAAATGATTCAGAATCATGATGAGAGACCAACAAATTCCTTCCTGTATAATCTGGTAATGGATACTTATTCCTTTGGCTACAATGCATCCTCTTTTGTAGATATGCCCATCAGCCATAAGGTATTCCTGGCACAGTTTGATACGATCAAGAAGATCGCTGATGAAGGTCCCTGCGTGATCGTCGGACGCTGTGCGGATTATGCACTGGCAGATTACAAGAACTGCATCAATCTGTTCATCTTCGGCGATGACGATGTGAAGACCAAACGTATCATGGCCAGATATGATCTGACGGAAGCCAAGGCAAAGGAAATGATCACGAAGAAGGATAAGCAGCGTCAGAGTTACTACAACTATTATTCTTCCAAGAAGTGGGGCAGAGCTGATAGTTACGATCTGTGCATCAACAGCAGCATCCTCGGCATCGAAGGAACCGTAAAGCTGATCATTCAGTATGTGGAAGACTTCGAGAAGAAAAATAATGCAGATATTCTGGAAAAGTAGATATCGGAAATATTTTTCAAAAAAATAAAATTATATCTTGACGATTAGGGCGCCTCATGTTATTATACTACGGTATGCCGCATAACTAGGTATAAGTGTGTCGGATTTTAGAATCCTTTACCACCAAAGTTAGCGAGTAAATAATAGGAGGTGCCTTATTATGTACGCAATTATTGCAACAGGTGGAAAGCAGTACAAAGTTTCTGAAGGTGATGTGATCAAAGTTGAGAAGATCGATGCAGAAGCTGGTAACACTGTTACTTTTGACCAGGTGATCGCAGTAAGTGACAATACCCTCAAGGTTGGTGCTGACGTTGCTAACGCAACTGTTACCGCAACTGTTATGGAGCAGGGTAGAGGTAAGAAGGTTATTGTATACAAGTACAAGAGAAAAACCGGTTACCACAAGAAGAATGGTCATAGACAAGCATACACTCAGGTTAAGATCGAAAAGATTAACGCGTAATCGTTATGACAACTATTATCATTCGTAAGGACCATGAGGGAATCTATCGTGGATTCTACTGCATGGGACATGCAGGATATGCCAAAAAAAGATTATTCGGTACGGAACCGGATATCCTCTGTGCAGCGATTTCCGTGACCGTACAGAGTACGATCATGGCGTTGGACGAGATGGTCGACGAAAAAATGCAGCTGACGCAGAATGAGGAGACGGGATTTATCAAATGTGATTTCGAGAATTCCATTCCGCAGGACAAGACCGTATTTCTGATGGACTTTATGGTGTTTTCACTGCAGAAGCTCAGCAGACAGTACGGGGAACAGTATTTGCAAGTAAAAATCGAGGAGGTGTAGACCATGTTTAACTTTAACCTTCAATTTTTTGCACATAAAAAGGGAGTTGGTTCTACCAAGAACGGTAGAGATTCCGAATCCAAGAGATTAGGTGCGAAGAGAGCTGATGGCCAGTTTGTAAAAGCTGGAAATATTCTTTACAGACAGCGCGGTACTAAGATCCATCCCGGTGTCAATGTTGGTATCGGTGGAGATGATACTCTGTTTGCTTTAGTTGATGGCGTTCTCCGTTTTGAGAGAAAGGGCAGAGACAAGAAGCAGGCTTCTGTATATCCTGTAGAGAAATAAGTTGATTTAACCAGGGCTTCAAACATACTGATTGTTTGAAGCCCTTTTAGTCCGTAAAGGATTTTGTCGGAAAGGAGAACAAAATGTTTGCTGACAGAGCTAAAATTTACGTAAGAAGCGGTAAAGGCGGAGATGGTCATGTGTCCTTTCGCCGCGAAAAATATGTTCCCAGTGGCGGCCCTGACGGTGGCGATGGTGGTCACGGTGGTGACGTGATCTTTGTTGTAGATGAGGGACTGAATACCCTGATCGATTTCCGGCACATCCGTAAGTACAAGGCCGGAGACGGGGAAGAGGGCGGCAAGAAAAACTGCCGCGGCAAGGACGGAGAAGATATCATTATCAAAGTCCCTGCGGGAACTGTAATCAAAGAAGCACAGAGCGGGCAGGTAATTACGGATATGTCGGGGGACAACAAACGGGTTGTTCTCTTAAAAGGCGGCAAGGGCGGTAACGGCAACCAGCATTATGCTACCAGTACCATGCAGGCACCCAAGTATGCACAGCCGGGACAGGCTGCACAGGAACTGGAACTTCTGTTGGAACTGAAGGTGATCGCTGATGTCGGACTGGTAGGATTTCCCAATGTTGGTAAATCCACGTTCCTGTCCAGAGTGACCAATGCCAGACCCAAGATTGCCAACTATCATTTCACGACCCTGAATCCGAATCTGGGTGTAGTGGATCTGGAAGGAACCGGTGGTTTCGTCATTGCGGATATTCCGGGACTGATCGAGGGAGCTTCCGAGGGAATCGGTCTGGGACACGAATTCCTGCGCCACATCGAACGTACCAAGGTGATCATCCATATCGTGGATGCGGCCGGTACGGAGGGAAGAGATCCCATTCAGGATATCTATGCCATCAATAAAGAACTGGAAGCCTATAATCCGGAGATTGCAGCCAGACCTCAGGTGATCGCGGCGAATAAGATTGACGCTATCTATACGGAGGATGGATCCGATCCGGTAGCTGCAATCCGGGCAGAGTTTGAACCGAAGGGCATCAAGGTGTTCCCTATGTCTGCAGTAACCGGTCAGGGCGTAAAGGAACTGTTATACGAAGTGAACGATATGCTTGCTAACATCGGAGAAGAGACCACTGTCTTTGCGCAGGAGTACTTCCCGGAGAGTATGACAGGATCTGTGGATGATGCTTACACCGTAACCTATGATGAAGAAGAGGACGAGTACGTTGTAGAAGGACCCAAGATCGAGAAGATGCTGGGATACACCAATCTGGACAGTGAGAAGGGATTTACCTTCTTCCAGAATTTCCTGAAGGATACCGGTATTTTAGAGGAACTGGAAGCACTGGGTATCCAGGAGGGCGATACGGTACGCATGTACGGTCTGTCCTTTGATTACTATAAGTAAGTTTGTGAAAGGAAAAGATAGATTATGACAAGCAAACAGAGAGCTTATTTAATGAGTCTGGCCAGCAATCTGAATCCCATTTTTCAGGTGGGTAAATCCAGCCTGACTCCGGAACTCACCGCAGCTATTGGTGAATCCTTTAATAATAATGAACTGATCAAGATCGGTGTTCTGAAGAACTGTTTTGACGACCCCAGAGCTATTGCGGAGATGGTGGCGGAGCGTACCCATTCCCAGGTCGTACAGGTGATCGGCAAGAAGATCGTATTGTACAAGCCCGACAAGGACAAGCCGAAGATCGAACTGCCCAGATAAGGTCAGAGCATAGCCGACGAGAACCAATCAAGAATGATAACTGCGTGCAAAGGGATGAGGAAGCATGAGCAGAATAGGCATTATGGGTGGCACCTTTAACCCAATCCACATAGGACATCTGATGCTGGCTGAACAGGCGCTGGAGTCGGCACACTTAGACCAGGTCTGGATGATACCAACGGGTTGTTCTTATCTGAAGACAAAAGACGGCATTACAATTCTGCCCGGAACAGAACGCTATGATATGGTACAGCGTGCTATCGCAGATAATGATAGATTCCGCTGCCTGGACATTGAGATAAAGCGTCCCGGAAATTCCTATAGCTATGAGACCATGGAGCAGCTGCACAGAGAATATCCGGAACATCTTTTTTATTTCATCTGCGGAGCTGACTGTCTATTTACGATGGAACACTGGAAATGCGCAGACCGCCTGTTTGCTGCCTGTGAGATTATAGCTGCGGTACGGGGAGATGCGGATATGAAGGGAATGCAGGAGAAGATCAGTCAGTTGGAGGAACATTTTTCTGCGAAGATACAGTTGCTCTCTTTTCGAAGAATTGAGATATCTTCTTCGGAAATCCGAGCGAGAAGATCCGAAGGTCTTTCCGTGCGCTATCTTGTGCCGGAAGCAGTGAGGGAATATATGGAAGAAAAGGGGCTTTACCTGGATGAGTGATATCTTAAAAAAACTGACCAAAGAGATGCAAAAAGTACAGGATCCCAAGCGCTTTACCCATACATTGGGGGTAGAATACACAGCGGCGGCCCTTGCCATGCGATACGGCGAAGATATGGAGCGTGCACAGATTGCGGGACTGCTTCATGATTGTGCCAAATGCATGGAAAATGATAAACTTTTGTCTGCCTGCGAAAAGTATCATCTTCCCGCGACGGATGTGGAAAAGCGCAATCCCTATCTTTTACATGCCAGAGTGGGAAGCTATCTGGCGAAAAAGGAATATAAAATCGAAGATCCTGAGATCTTAAGTGCAATTTTATATCATACCACAGGGCGTCCGGGTATGACACTTCTGGAGAAGATCATTTTTACCGCAGATTATATTGAACCGGGGAGAAAACAGGCACCGAACCTTACCCAGATACGCCACCTGGCATTTACGGATCTGGATGCTGCCGTGACGAAGATTTTAGAGGATACGCTGGAATATCTGAAATCGGGGGACGGTGAGATGGATCCCATGACAGAAGAAACCTATAACTATTATAAGAAGAAAGAATCAATAAAATAGAAAGTGTGAGGAGTTAGCATGAGCGAAGAATCCAGAAAAATGGCAAAGCTTGCCGTAGAAGCATTGGATGATAAAAAAGCAGAGGATATCAAAGTAATAGACATCAGTAATGTGTCTGTAATTGCAGATTATTTTATTATCGCGGGAGGCAATAACTCCAGCCAGATCCAGGCACTGTGTGATAATGTAGAGGAAAAGCTGGGAAGAGCCGGCTTCCCTGCCAGACAGACCGAAGGATATGAAACCGCCAACTGGGTACTGTTAGACTTTGGCGATGTGATCGTACATGTCTTTGACAAGGAAAACCGTCTGCTCTATGATCTGGAACGTATCTGGAGAGATGGCGTACAGATTCCCGTAGAGGAACTTTAAGCTTCGTTGTCTCCCAGATGGAGAAAGAAGCTGACGAGATAGAGCCCGCTGATTCCCACCAGCACATATACAATTCTGGAAAGCCAGGACATGTCACCGAACAAGAAGGCTACAAGATCAAAGCGGAAAAGTCCGATCAGTCCCCAGTTCACGGCACCGATTATGGCAATGGTGAGAGCGGTTCCGTCCAAATATTTATTACCCATAAAATCTCCTTATCCTGTCTGTATGAAATTTGCTGCTGCAAAATCCATACAGGCATTTTTTGAAGTTTCTTTTAAATAATTGTTTCGTAGATAGTCTTTCCCCCAGAGTCAAAAATATACTACATTTATATTAAAATATAACTTGATTGATCTATTTTAATGTCAAAAAACATCAAATTAGAAAATAAAATCCATTGACAAAGGAAATAGAAGCGAGTAATATACAAAAATAACAATTATACATTGTATATTTGTATACATTGTTAAAAAGGAGGAAGATATTATGAAGAAATTTAACAAGTTTTTAAGTGTTGCCGTAGCATCTGCTATGGTAATGGCTATGGCTGGCTGTGGTAATACAGACAATGGTTCTGCAGCAACCGGTACAAACGCAGCAACTGAGAGTGCAGCAGCTTCCGACAGTGCAGCATCCGGCAGCGTATTTAAGATCGGTGGTATCGGACCTACTACCGGTGGCGCAGCAGTTTATGGACTGGCTGTACAGCACGGTGCAGAGATTGCAGTAGAAGAGATCAATGCAGCAGGCGGTATTAACGGTTATCAGGTAGAATTCAAGTTCCAGGATGATGAGGCAGATGCTGAGAAATCCGTAAATGCTTATAACGCATTAAAGGACTGGGGTGCTCAGATCATTGATGGTTCTACCACCAGTGGTGCATGTATTGCGGTTACCGACAAGACCAAAGAAGACAATATGTTCCAGATCACTCCTTCCGGATCTGCAGTAGAATGTGTTCAGTATGATAACAACTTCCGCGTATGCTTCTCCGATCCTAACCAGGGTCTTGCATCCGCACAGTATATTGGTGAGAATGGTCTGGCTGAGAAGATTGCTGTTATTTATGACAGCTCCGATGTATATTCTTCCGGTATTTATGAGAAGTTTGTAAAGGAAGCTGAAAACCAGCCCTTTGAAGTAGTAGCTGCGGAAGCATTTACTGCTGATAACAAGACGGATTTCTCCGTACAGTTACAGAAAGCAAAGGATGCCGGAGCAGACATGGTATTCCTTCCTATTTATTATCAGGAATCTGCACTTATCCTGACACAGGCAGCTGCTATGGGTTATGCTCCCAAGTGGTTCTCATGTGACGGTATGGATGGTATTCTCGGTGGTGTAGATAACTTTGATGTATCTCTGACCGAAGGCGTTATGCTGTTAACTCCTTTCGCAGCTGATGCAACCGATGATCTGACCCAGTCTTTCGTAACTAAGTATAAGGAAAAATACGGTGAGACTCCCAACCAGTTCGCGGCAGACAGCTATGATGCTATCTATGTGATCAAGGCTGCTATCGAGAAGAGCGGTGTTACTCCTGATATGAGTGTTTCTGATATTTGTGATGGTATGAAGGCTGCCATGACAGATATCACTGTAGATGGTCTGACCGGTAGCGGCATGACCTGGACCGCAGACGGTGAGGCTAACAAGGCTCCTAAGGCTGTTGTGATCGAGAATGGTGCTTACAAGGCTATGTAATTTTGCTGATAAAGTTTCCAAAGAGGGTTACCGCAGGGTAGCCCTCTTTACTTAATGTCAAATACTTTGCAATAATAGGGGAGCAGTTGTTTTTCCCGGTATGTTCTGTTATACTTTATTTTATATGATAATTTGTGCATTCGCATGAATGGAGGTAGTTCACATGAGTTTTATCAGTTATCTGATCAACGGTATCAGCCTTGGAAGTGTCTATGCGCTGATCGCATTAGGTTATACCATGGTATATGGTATTGCTAAAATGCTGAATTTCGCACATGGTGATGTTATTATGGTCGGTGCATTTATTACTTATACAATGTGCAGTACCATGGGGCTTTCTCCTGTGATTGGTGTTCTGGCAGCTGTTGTTGCTTGTACTCTGCTTGGAATGGCGATTGAAAAGGTAGCTTACAAGCCTTTGAGAAAGGCGGCTTCTCCTTTGGCGGTACTGATCACTGCCATTGGTGTCAGCTATCTGCTGCAGAATGTGGCACTTTTGATCTTTGGTGCCAATGCGAAGGCATTTACCTCTGTAGTATCTGTTCCGGCGCTGAAGCTGGCAGACGGACAGATCAATATTACTGGTGAGACGATCGTAACGATTGTTTCCTGTCTGATCATAATGGCCGGTCTGATGCTATTTATTAATAAGACGAAGGCAGGTCACACGACGCTCTTCCGATCTGCAGGTCAGGCTATGCTGGCAGTATCCGAGGATAAGGGAGCAGCACAGCTGATGGGAATTAATGTGGACGGAACCATTGCACTTACCTTTGCAATCGGATCCGGTCTGGCTGCAGTGGCAGGTGTGCTGTTATGTTCCGCATATCCTTCGCTGACACCTTATACCGGTTCCATGCCGGGTATCAAAGCTTTCGTAGCTGCTGTATTCGGTGGTATCGGCTCCATCCCCGGTGCCTTGGTCGGCGGTATCCTGCTCGGAATTATTGAAATCTTCGGCAAAGCCTACATATCTTCCCAGATGGCAGACGCTATTGTATTTGCAGTATTGATTGTTGTACTTTTGGTAAGACCTGCCGGACTGTTTGGCAAAAATATTCAGGAAAAAGTATAAGGGAAGAGGCAGGTGTATAATATGAAGAAATTATCAAATAAGAAAATGAATAAAACCTTCCGTGATAACCTTATTACTTACGGAATGGTGATCGCAGCCTATGTGATCATGCAGATCCTTGTATCTGCCGGAGCGGTAAGCAGTCTGCTTCAGGGCTTATTGGTTCCTCTGTGTACTTATGCGATTCTGGCGGTATCTCTGAACCTTACGGTAGGCATCCTGGGAGAGTTGAGCCTTGGTCATGCCGGATTTATGTGTATCGGTGCCTTTACCAGTGCCTTTTTCTCCAAAGTCATGGAAAATACCGCAATGCCTTCCGGGCTTCGCTTTTTCGTCGCGTTATTGATCGGCGCCGCGTTTGCGGGTATTTTCGGACTGCTGATCGGTATTCCCGTACTTCGTCTGAAGGGTGACTATCTTGCCATCGTAACGCTGGCCTTTGGCGAGATCATTAAGAACCTGGTCAATATTCTGTTTGTGGGACTGGATGAGAATGGTTTCCACATTTCCTTTACCAACACTATGGATCTGAATATGGCAGAGGACGGGCAGGTCATTATTAAAGGTGCGCAGGGTATCACCGGAACCCCTCATGACTCCAATTTTACCATTGGTATTGTGTTATTACTGGTTACACTGTTCATTGTATTGAACCTGATCCATTCCAGAGACGGTCGTGCGATCATGGCTATTCGTGATAATACCATTGCAGCGGAATCCGTGGGAATTCATATTACCAAATATAAGCTGATGGCTTTCTCAATCTCCGCAGCTCTCGCAGGCGTGGCAGGAGTATTGTATGCACACAATCTGTCTACCCTCACAGCACTGCCTAAGAACTTTGGATACAATATGTCTATTATGATTTTGGTGTTCGTTGTACTGGGCGGTATAATTATTGCCGGGGCTTGTCGCCGACTGATTCGTTCTGAT
>OGIB01001025.1_pt1 | contig 11151 bp, 7 predicted proteins | sample 1571691 | NCBI WGS metagenome assembly OGIB01 (sample SAMEA2582058, study PRJEB24529) | metagenome | biome: Human gut stool | place: China | collected 2011
GGCGTGTTTGCCACCGCAAGTTTATTCATCAGCAATCCGACCGCTTCGGAAGTATCTTTTTTGACACAGCTCCACTCCATCAGACTGCCACCACCCGCCGACAGTACACTGCTGTCACGGATATCCCTGTCCGAAAAACTTCTGCCGCGGTAAAAAATTCCCCGCTGGAACAGCTCCCGCTTTTCTTTATACAAGGTAATCTGTGCTTTCACCGCCTCAAGTTCTTCTTTGGACATATCACAGAAATTACATTCATAACCCAAATCCCCGAAAGCCGCCACGGCAAAGCGTGTTTCAAGCGGCGTGCGGCGCAGTGTCTGGTGATTCGGGCTTGCTGAAACGTGTGAACTAAGCACGGACGGCGGATAGCCGTAAGTGTAATTGTTCTGAATCTGCGCGCGGCTGACCGCATCTGTATTATCGCTTGCCCAGATTTGCGGAAAATAACACAAAATGCCGAGGTCAAAGCGGTTGCCGCCTGCCGCACAGCCTTCAAATAAAATATCCGGAAAACGTTTTGTCAATACGTCCATGCAGTGATACAGCCCGCAGATATAGCGGTGTGCCGCTTCACCCTGTCTGTCCGGCGGCAGATACGGTGAATAATCATCACTGAAAATCCGGTTCATGTCCCATTTGACATAAGAAATATCCGCACCGGAAAAAACACGGCTCATTTCTTCAATGACAAATTCCTGCACCTGCGGATTGGCTAAATCTAAAATCCGCTGGTTTCTGCCCTCGGAATGATTCCTGCCGTGAACGGCAGCTGCCCAGTCCGGGTGCTTTTCATACAAACGGCTGTTGACACTCACCATTTCCGGTTCTACCCAGATACCAAAATCCAGTCCAAGTACTTTGATTTTCTGCGCAATTCCCAAAAGTCCGCCCGGCAGCTTCTTTTCATCGGCATACCAGTCCCCAAGGGAACTCTTATCGTCATTCCGGTTTCCAAACCAGCCGTCATCCATGACAAACAGTTCGATTCCCGCTTCTTTTGCCGCCTTTGCAAGGCGTAGCAGTTTCCTTTCGTTAATGTCAAAATACGCCGCTTCCCAGCTGTTTAACAGCACCGGGCGCAGTTTCCGTTTCCATGTGCCGCGAACAACATGCTCCTGCACAAAATCATGCAGTTGGTGACTCATTTGATTATAGCCTGATGCCGCATAGGTCAGCACCGCTTCCGGTGTTTCAAAAACTTCACCTGTGCCAATCGTAAAGCAGAAATTTTTCGGCTGGATACCGGAAACGATTCTTGTACGTCCTGCCTGCACCTCTACAGCTTCATAGTGACTGCCGCTGTAAATAAGATTTATTCCGAAACACTCTCCGGTGTCCTCGGTCGTTTCTTTTCTGCCAAGCATGATAAACGGATTGGCACGGCTCGATGACGTTCCCGTAAAGGATTCATTGACATATTTTCCGGTTTCAAGCACGGCTTCACTGCGGTTCATTTCCCGTGTCCATGCGCCGTGAAATGTTGAAAGCACATAGTCTGCCCGGTGTAAATCAAGCTGCATGCTCATCAGCCGCCTAAGCTTCACAGGCTGTTCTCCTTCATTTTTAAAAACAGCGCGCCTTGTAATCACATCGCAGTCTTCGTATACGTCATAATACAGTTCCAGCTTTGTTTTTCCTTCTTTGTCTGCCAGAACGACCTTTAGCTGTTCGGATTTGCCGTTTTCATCATATGCACCCGGAAGTGTCTGCAAGCCGCATTTTGTTTCGGAAATCTGTGCGCTCTCAAACAAAAAATCCGCCGTTGTACTGCCATCCGCATATTCTGTTTCAATAAACGGTTCACGGATATCGCCTTTTCCGTAAGACGACATTTCAAGACAGCAATCCTCCAATGAAAGATTTTCAAAACTGCTGTCATACGCAATCGTATTGCCCGGAAGAAATGCCCTTTTTTCCATCATTACGGTCTGCTGTGCATGAATCCGTCTTCCATAATACAAATGCTCCGGATGTCCGCTCTCCATGACACAAAATACATAAGACGTATGCCGTGTATGCAGTGCATACAGATTTTTTTCTATCGTAATCATATCGGAAATCCTTTCTTTATCATATATACCTTTTAAGCCCGCAGTGTATTGCTAATCTCCTCCATTTTACTCTCTGTCAGAATATATTTCTTGTGAAAATAAAACACAGCAAGTAACAGTCCTGCAATCGGAAGCACCGTCATTGTCATACGCAGTCCGACCAGCGAACCGCCTGCCTGTGCGGCTTCTCCCGCCACAACTGCCGTATCCTGACTTAAGTGGCTCAGCGACAGGGACACGGATACAACCATTGCCACTACACCGGAAGATAATTTTACAACAAATGTCTGCATAGAAAAAATCACGCTCTCGTCCCTGCGCTTATTTTTTAATTCACCATAATCCACGGTATTGGCAAGGAAAATGGTTGTAAGCACCAGTAACATGCCGTTTGCCGCAAAGATGAAAAATGCCGGAATAAACAGTATAAATACATTGGACATTGTTGTAAATACAAGCACCAGCAGCACTAAATATCCTGCTATCGCCATGGCAAAGCTCACGTAAAAAATGCGGATTGTATTTAAAAATTTACGCAGTAACGGAAACAGAATCATCATCGACAATATCTGTATTGCACCGCCAAAGGTGTTAAACAGCGTATAGCCGTTGTACCAGTCCGCACCGCCGAAATCATATTTAAAAAAATAAATCACCAGATTGGACGTAATGTATACCGATGTATTAATCAGCACAATGGTAATAACAACCGTCATTGCCTGGTCATTTTGCAGTAATGCCTTAAACATCTGCTTTATGGACGGCGCATCGACATCAACCGTTGATTTTTCTTTGATATTCAGACAGGTAATCAGAATGAATACAAAAAACAATACGGATAAAATCAGGGCAAACCACTTAAAGCCCGTTCTTTCATTGCCGTTTCCGAAAAAGTAGACGCACTGCATAGTGATAACCGTTACCAGTGCAGAACCGATCCCGGCGCAGGAACGTGCGAGCGTGGAAAGATTTTCACGTTCCTTTCCTCCCTGCGTAAATGCCGGAATCATGGACCAGTACGGAATATCCATCATGGTATAGGTCACACCCCATAAAATGTATGTAACCGCCGCATAGGCTACCAGCCCGCCGCCGTCCAATGCAGGCGGTGCCGCAAACATCAGATACAACACGATGGCATTGAGCGCCGTTCCCACAAACAGCCACGGACGGAACTTCCCGAACCGTGTCCTTGTCTTTGCCACAATAACCCCCATAACCGGGTCATTAAACGCATCAAACACGCGCGCCGCCATTAAAATCATGCCCATTGCAATCGCACTGACGCCTAAAATATCCTGATAATAATACAAAATATAACTTGCCGAAAACATATAAACCATGTCTTTTCCCACGGCACCCAGTCCGTAAGAAGCCATTTCCCTTTTACTTAACATACCTTACCTACTTTCTGCGGCTGCCAGTTCCACCGCCTTGTATGCTCCATCATATATGCCTGCTTTTTTATTGGCTTCAATGCAGTTACACATCTGAAATAACAGCGTTTCTTCATTTAAAAACAACTCCAGCATTTGCAGTGTATGACCGATGTCACGACATTCCAGCGTACCGTCACCGATTTCTGCCGAATGGACTGCACCCCACTGTTCATGTCCACCGACACGCTTGATAAACAGCTTCGGCACCGGATAAAATGCCAGTTCGCTCGGTTTCGTAACCAGCACATCACAGCTTCTCATCAAAAGATTGGTACAGTAAACCGCTTCAAATATATTTTCATGCCAGAATCCGTGGATTCCCATGACTTCTCCCGTCAGGGCTTCCTCTGCAAACTTTTTTGTATTCTCCCAGTTGTTAAAATGTTCACAAGAAAGTGTCTTCATCTGCGGAATTTCTGCCTTTAACTGCTCCCATACATTTTTATAATCGCCCACATTGACATACAGTGCAGCACGTCCGTCCCTGATATGCGGTATTAAATAACGGATAATCTCCGCAAAAATTTCTTTCTGCGCACCCGCACCGCCAATCGTCAAAAGAAAGCGCATCGGTTTTTTCTGCATTTTGCGCGCCCGCCTTGCCGCACAGTCTTCTTCGATTCCCTGCACCAGCTCATGGTCAATGTAGTGGCCTGTATACACAAGGCTGTCCTTTGGCATTGGATTTAACACTTTGTTTTTATCCATGCCGTTTAAAATACGGTAGCCTTGGTAGGCAAAACGCGTCTGCACCGTATGAATACTGCCCTCCGACAAATGCAATGCCATTGGCCAGTTATCCGGCACGGCATTGATAACACGCTTCATGCCCGCATGCACCGCCGCCTGCGCCGGCCATACATGTGTGGCAATGACCGGAATTTCTTTTGGCACATTTGCAAATACAGCTGCCATCAGTTCCGCATTTTTCTGGTCTGATGCATTGTAAGAAAGCTTTCTAAAGCCCTCGTAATTCATCGGTTCCCAGACAAACCGGTTAAACAGACGGCTTTTCTGGGACAATCTTGACCCCAGTGAGTATAAATCATTCTGCGCACGGATAACCTTTGTACAGGTCGTATCTTCATAAGAATTCAAATCCATCCAGTACGGTACATAGCCCATTGCATGTGCCGCTGAAGCAATCGCCATGGAAATGCGGTAATGACCGAAGCCCATGCGGATATTTCCCACAATAATGCCCTTTTCCGTATCAAACGGTATCGTTTGATTTTTCTCTCCGGCTATGCCGTGCTTTTTGGCAACACGCACATCTACAATGCCAAGCGTATCGCCAAGCACCGCATTTTTACGAAGCCGCACCGGATATTTTGTACCGGTATCATCGCCATATTTTTTGATAAATTTTTTCTTAGAATGAATGGCATTTCTGTATGCCTTGCGGCCGATTTCATTGCCGTAAATGATTTTTGATCTGTCTTCCATAACCTTGCCCCTTTCTATGCCTTTTTCTCGATTCCGTCCAGTAAAATGCCAACCACTTCGCTTAACCCTTCCGTATAGGAAAGTCCACTGTTGACTAAAATATCACGCTGGAAAAACTGCTCCAGTGCGGCTTCCATCATCAATTTAAAAATGGATAAATTCACGGGACGGATACATCCTTCTTTTATTCCCTGTTCCAGCAGTCCCATCGTCATTTCCCAGCCGCCTTCCAGCCGCTGTTCTACCCTTGTGTATATTTCAGGATATTTTTCCTTGAGCAGATACAGCTTCGCAAAATTAATGTCTTTATAGCTGTCCGGCATGACACCGAGAATTGCCCTGATTTTCTCCACTGTGGACAATGCTTCATTTTCCAATATGGCACGCTCGCTTTCCTTTATCGTATCAAACAGGTAATCAACCATGGAAAGAAACAGTGAAGTCTTGTCTGAAAAGACCGTATATATGGTTTTCTTGCTCATGCCGAGGATTCCTGCAAGGTCATCCATGGTGAATTTCAATCCCTTTTGATTAAAGGCTTCTATCGTACCCTCTAAAATCTTCTGCTGCAGTTTTTGTTCCTGTATACTTTCTTTCATCGTTCCCTCCTTCTCCGTTTGTGTTTTGTGTAGTACTTTTGTTGGAAACTATTTTTTATTTTTTAGTTTCCATTATTATATCATATTTTATTTTTGTGCGCAATTGCTATTTTTATATGTATTTCTTTTAATTTTTTGTGCATGTATCACATATTTTTGTTCGTATTTTTCATAATCTTCCACTATATTTTGCACCTGACAACCGCAATGATTTTAGGCTTTTGCCCCTGACAGTTTTGTATTAAATAAAAAGACTCCACAGCCTATGAATTTCTCCGGCTGTGGAGTCTTTCTACCTATTATATAGGGTTATTTATCAGCATTTTTGACATTTCATCAAAATGCCTTATAAGTTGTACAATCACAATTTGCAGTTACAGGTTATCCTTCAATGGCAATATACTTATCACCCTTGACCGGTGCCTTTTCTTTCTTTGGAACAGAAAGTTTTAAGATACCGTCCTCGTATTTTGCCTTGATATCTTCCTGTGTCAGGTCTTCACCAACAAAGAAGCTTCTGCTCATTGCGCCGGCATAGCGCTCCTTGCGGATATATTTGCCGTCTTTCTTTTCTTCATCTTTGTCAAGACCTTTAGAAGCACTGATGGTCAGATAGCCATTTTCAAGGCTGGCACTGATTTCATCTTTCTTAAAGCCCGGCAAATCAATATCTACTTCATAACCGCTTTCCGTTTCCCTGACATCTGTTTTCATAACATTAGAAGCGTGCTTACCATATAGAACCTTGTCTACATCCGGGAACTTAAATCCATTCATAAAATCATCATTAAATAAATCTTCTCCAAAAATACTAGGCATTAACATAAGTCATCTCTCCTTTTCTAAAATCGCTGCTCATTTACCTGTTACTCTGGAACCGGGATGTTTTAAAACAAATTCAATTTCTTTATTTGTTCCTTTCCTTTGTTCTAGTTGTACTATAGCACTTATTATTAGCACTGTCAATAGGTGAGTGCTAATTTTTTTTAATTTTTTTGTGTACCAGATGATCCGTCAAAAAGCCTGCGGCTGTTATGAACATTTATATCGTTGAATAAACTGTTCTTTTTCACAGGGTCTGCCATAATAGTATCCCTGTAAATAATCAACCTGCATTTCTTTCATTTTAAGGCTCCATTCTTTTTTTTCAATGCCCTCTGCACATATCCTGACATTAATACTATGTACCATCGGAATGATGTTTTTATACAATTCATAATCTCTTGCATCATTCATCGCCTTTGCAGTAAAATCCCTATCCATTTTCACATAGCTGGGATTCATATCACGTATACAATGGAAATTAGAATACCCTGTGCCAAAATCATCTATTACAAAGCAGATATGGTTCTCATCCAATACTTTCCTGAACTTACAGAATACCGGTGTCATATCCATAAATCCACTTTCCGTCATTTCAATACATATGGAATCCGGTTGTAAATCATATTTTTTAATCACATCCAATATATCTCTTTCAACATTGCCATGCATAATCTGAACATATGAAACATTTATATTCATCTTAAAATCAGGAATATATTGCTGCATTTCACAACATGTTTTCGCTGCTTCATCTAATATATATCTTCCTGCCGGGATAATTAACCCGGTTTCTTCCAGTAATGGGATGAAGTCTACTGGTGAAACTGTCTCCGTATCTTCTTCAGAGGTCATTGAGAAACGCATAAGCGCCTCTGCACCAATAACCTGCTCTAAACCACAATCCACGATTGGCTGGTAATGCACATCAAAGCCCTTAAATCCGTTCATGACAGAATTACGGAGTGCTGCTACTATTCTTCCTTTCCGTAAAAAAAGTTCATAGTCATTCTCATCAAAGATATAGAATCCATTTTTTCCCATTTTTTTGGCTTTTTTAAGGACAAATGAAAATTTCTTACGGCACTCATCGTAGCCTTCACAAACTGTTGTGGCATCCACAACACCAACAGAAATTGAAAAAACAGCCTCATAGTTTTCAGATACTATAAACCTATAAAGTCTGTCATCTATTTTTTTCTTAAGCTCTGCGGCATATTCCCCAGCAGAATGTTCCAGATCAACAATCACATACTGGTCAGCTACAAGATGATATATCCTCTGACTATCAGAAAGACATTCCTTCATGCAGTCAGCTACACTTTTCAGAATATAATTGCCATAAGCCGCTCCGCGCGAACTGTTGATTGCTCCAAAATCATCGATTCCTATATGCATAAGAAAGCCCTTAGATATGTGTTTCATATGAGAGCGCATATAGGCGTTAAATTCAAGTCCTCCAAGCAACCCAGTGACATTATCTGCCCTTCTCTGATTTCCTGTCTCATTCATGCAGCCAACCAGGTATTGCGGTTTCCCCTGTGAATCGTCAATCACTATTCCACGACAGTTAACCCATACCGGCATGCCTTCTTTATCCAGCCATCTGTAATGCAGATTATGTGCTTTTTCTTTCCCTTCATATATAGCCGTAAGATGCTCCTGCAGCATCTTACGGTCTTCTTCATATACTACCTGTAAAACATCATTGGCAACATCATTCATGACATTTTCTGATATCATAAACCTGTCCACAGCCGACTCAGACAGCTCTATTGTATCATTCTGCAGATCATATACAAACAGATAATCATCCATACATTTTGCGATTATTTCCAATAAAGTTTCTTTTGTCTGCTTACCAAATACTTTAAATATATTCTCACTCACAACAAGAACCTTTCCTTCATAATAGCTTTATGATAAACTTTTAATCTTTAAAGAGCTTAAATCTGTTTACACGTTCATTCATCTTATCTGCACCCTCTGCGAGGTTAATACTGATTGCTGTATTCTCTTCTGAGGATGCTGCAGTACCCTGTACTACACCTGAAAGCTGTTCAATACCCTGTCCAATCTGTTCTAATGACTCTGCCTGTGTATTAGCCTTCTCCATAGTATTCTGTGCCATTTCTGCGAATGAATCCATATCTGCAATAATCTGGTTAAAGGCATCTGCTGTTGTTCTTGTAATTTCATTACCCTTCTGGATTTCAACTAAAGTCTTATCGATTAATTCTCTTGTATTTACCGCTGACTTAGCACTATCTGATGCAAGCTTTCCTATCTGGTCTGCAACTACTGCAAAGCCTTTTCCTGCCTCACCTGCCCTTGCAGCCTCAATAGAAGCATTAAGAGCTAACAGATTAGTCTGCGAAGCAATATCTTCAATATCAGTAATAATATTACCTATTTCCTTAGATATTTCTGTAATGTGCTCCATTTCTGTCAGAAGAATATTCATTTTTTCTTTTTCATTATTTGCTTTGTTTGCAGAAGCCTTTACACGTTCAGATGCATTCTTTGTTTCACTTGCTGTATCCACTGCAAGGTCAACAACTGTATCTATCGTTGCATTCAGTTCCTGGATAACTCCTGCCTGCTCTGTTGCACCATCTGCTAACGACTTCGATGCACTTTCTACTTCCTTGGCATTATGTGTAACCTGTTCTGCAATATTGCTTATTTCTGACAATGTACTGTTAAAACGCTTTAAAATGTAAACAAGTGAATCCTTTAATTCTGAAAAATCACCCAGAAATGGTGTAATATCATCACCATTTCTTGTTAAATCACCCTGTGCTATGAATTTAACCTCCTGTGAAATCTCGCTTACATAATCTGAAAGTATATTCATAGCTTCCTTAAGCTTTGTAATTGTTTCACCAAACTCATCATCAGATTCATATGTAAGCATATCCACGTTAGACAGCTCACCCTTTCTAAGGCTGGCAACTGCCTCATCAATCTGACGTACTGGTTCTGTAATTGAGTCTGATATTATCTTTCCTATAATTGTTGCAATCACTGCAATCGCTAATCCTGTTATAATAATGACAATAAAAATAATTATTGTACATATATTAGCAATTACTTTTGCCTTATCTAATTCCGCCTGAAAATCATCGCGTACTGAATTTAACTTTTCTACAAATTCCTTATTACTTTCATACACGCTTCCAGTCATAAGATTGGCAGCATCAGCCTGTTTGCCTTCTTTACTAAGCTTATATATTTTATCTGAGGCTGACCTGTAATCCTCCCATGCAGAGTTTGCCTTTTCATAATCAGCTTTACCTGCCTGTGCTTTCTTATTTGAATTAATTATTTTCTCTAACTTAGAAGATATATCCTTTATCTGATTCTCCATATCATTAGTTTCTTTTTCACAGGCTGCCATAACTGCTGTATCGGTTTCTACAAGATGCTGATACTGTTTGATTCTATATTTAGCAGTTATTGTTTGTAATTCCTGCAGACACTCAAGTGAAGGAGACCACACTTCCGTAATACTATGTATATTCGAACGAATCACTAATGTTGATATAAGCGCAACCATTACAAAAAAAGCTGTCATAACAAGCACTGCCATCCGATATACCTTAAATTTTGCTGCAACTCTTAAATTAGCTATCCAATTTCTTAACTTTTCCATATAGTTTCCCTTTCTTTTGTTTTTAAATTATATTGTAATAATAAACTTTTTCCGAATCACATTATAAAAAGGCCAGACAAATTCCGATATTCTCCAGCCCTTACAATCCTTCTTCAAAAAGCTTTTGTTAAAGATATCACAAAATTGTTTATATTGCAACAAACCAAAAAAATCGTTTATTTTCCAAAAGAATACTTTACATATATAATACAGCTTTTAAGACTCTAGCTATGGTAGTCTTGCACTATAGCTTTTCTCTTTTTTATTCATATCTGCTAACATGCTTAAGAGCCGGCTTTCACACCAGCCTCTTAACAACTGCCACAAATGCATCAACTATGAATATAGCAAGAGCAATCGCTCCTGCTGCCCCGATTGTAAGCACAAGACTTGATAGTGCCTCCTGTGTATCTGCTGTAAATAGGTAATAAACCGTCTTATACATGCCCGCTCCAGGCACAATCGTAAGTATAGACGGAATAAGCGTTGTTGTTACCGGTGTCTTCATAAGTCTTGCCAGAATATGCGATATAATTGCCAGCACCAGTCCTGACACAAAGGTAGCCATAAGCATAGATGTATACCTTTCCGTATAAAGATATACAGCCCATCCTGCCATCCCTAATATTCCATTAACAACCAGACATCTTTTCGGTGCTTCAATAAGAACTGAAAAGCCTATTATTGCACCAAAAGCAAATATACTTTGTAATAGCATAATTCTCCATTCTTTAAATCACATTGACAGGCTACAATAATAATAATCCCACGTATACTCCAAGGGCAATCATCGCCGCCTCTGTAAACGCCTGCAGTATATTTGCATTACCTGAAGCGTAATCCCCATGAAGCGTATCTCTTATGGCATTGGTTATGGCTGCACCAGGTACAAGCACCATAATCGAGCCTATGATTATCCTGTCGATATGCGAACCTATTCCAACGTGCACCATAACGAAAGCTATAACCGATATGACTATTGATGCCACAAGATCATTTATAAGTGGGTTAAGTGCGATTTTCTTTCCGATATGAAGCCACGCTGCAAGAAATATTCCAACTATTGCCGTTGCTGCCATATCCTTAAAATCACCACCATACATCCCTGCAAAGAAAGCTACAACAAAGACTGTGCATAT
>OGIB01001030.1_pt1 | contig 11138 bp, 10 predicted proteins | sample 1571691 | NCBI WGS metagenome assembly OGIB01 (sample SAMEA2582058, study PRJEB24529) | metagenome | biome: Human gut stool | place: China | collected 2011
GAGAATGTATAGATGAAAATATGAATATTACTGAGCCTGTAAATGTAATATATCAAACAGCAGAAGACGGACTTGCAGATACAGTCAAGCCAAGACTTGAAGCTGCAAATGCAGACTGCAGCAGAATATCAATCATAGATGAGTCTGATAGGAATGTTAGTATGACGGATGACAGGATAGAGGAAGCCATAAAAAGAGAAAATGCGAAATTGTGCATATTTGATCCGATACAGGCTTATCTTGGCGGTGATACTGATATGAACCGGGCAAATGAAGCCAGAGAAATGACGAAGAAGCTTGGAGGTATTGCTGAAAGAACAGGCTGTGCCATTGTTCTTATCGGTCATATGAATAAAGGCTCAGGAGCAAAGGCTGCTTACAGGGGAATGGGTTCCATTGATTTCTTTGCTGTGGCAAGGAGTGTAATGCTTGTCGGCAGAATAGAAGGGCAGAGTAATCTCAGGGCAATGATACAGATAAAGAATAATCTTGCAGCATTTGGTCATCCAAAAGCATTTGAATTGGCAGAGGACGGATTTCATTGGTTAGGTGATTATGAAATTACTGCTGATGAAGTACTGGGCGGTATGGTGCCAAAGGCAAGTAAACTTGAGATGGCAAAGCAATTTTTAAGAGAACATGCAGAAAGAACACAGAAAATTTTAAGTACAGAGATTATAGAGCTTGCAGCACAGGAAGGAATATCGAAGAGAACACTTGAGACAGCCAAGAAGGAACTCAAGATAAAGGCTGAGCGTTGCAATAATAACTGGTACTGGAATTTGAGAGCATAAAAATCAACATCGCAACATTGCAAAGTGTCAGGTTTTGCAATCTTGAAGCTTGCAAGGTTGCAAAATATATAGACCTTGCGATGTTGCGGTCTTGAAAAGAAAGGACAATTACGATGACATTATTTGAAGAATTAGGTGTTGAATATAAAGAAGTGGATGGGATTTTATATCCTCTTTTATCTGTAGATGAAGCAGAATACAATCTTACGGATATAGGAAAATATGGTCGGATGTGGCTTAGGTATATGAAAGAAAATAAACCTTCTGAGTATCGTCATATGGCACGAATGGGACAGCTTAGAAAGCAGGCAGAAGCAGTAAATGAAGAAGCATATGAGCGATTGGACAATATTGAAGCAGCATGGTTGAAAAAGCATATGACGGGTAAAAAGAAAACATTTATGGAGCAGCTGTATTTGCGGAATCAGGCAAGAGCGATGGCAGAAGAAATCGTGATAAATGAGATTGTGTTTAAGTGCAGATGAGGTTTAAAAGGCTGATGCCAAAACCCTCGGAGAGCCCCCGCAGTTTTGTCAGCGTGACGAAACTGCTAGGGGGTTATCATCTATGGCAGAGCCAAGATGATAACCGCACCTCTCCGACAGAAAAATACGAATAAGAAAGGACAAAATGCCTATGGGAAATGTATCATACTCTGCTCATATAAGCAATGGCAAGAGTGCGATAACAAGTAAAAAAGCACTTGCAGGAGTTGCAAAGCATAACCTGCGTAAATATAAATCCGCAGATTACAGCTCAGATAATATCAGGCTGATTTATGGAACAACAGATTTGTTTCAAGATGTTAAGAGGGTATATCACAGAGAATTTGATGATGTGGTAAAAGAATATAACAGTAGACAGAAAAGAGAAGACCGAAAGATAAAGGATTATTTTGAACATGTTGCAGGTCTTAATCAGGATATGGCGGTAGAGATTATTTTTCAATGCGGGGACAAGAAATATTGGGACGAGCATTGGAAAAACAAAAATTATATGTCTGAGGTATTTGATTATATTCTTGAATGCCTGCAAAAGCTACTGCCGGAGTTCAAGATTGCAAATGCGGTCATACACTTTGATGAAGCCAGCCCGCATATGCATGTGGTAGGCGTTCCGGTGTGGGAAGGAGCAAAGCGTGGCTTATCTAAGAAAGTATCAAAAAGAAATGTATTTACACCACAAACATTATCTGTGATTCTTCAAGATAAATTGAGAGCGGAGGCAAGTTATGGATTTGAATGTTATTTCAAGGAACAGCTGGCAGAGAAGAAAAAGGGGCGCAATCATGATTTGCCAGTAACAGAATATAAGGTAGCACAGGAAAGGAAGAAACTTGCGGATATAAAGCAGCAGAACAATGAAGAGCAGGAGAAAAACACTAAACTGAGAAGCAATAACGCAAGCATATCATATCAGATTGCTACACAGGAACAACGCCATAGTAGAAATCTGGATGTTATAGCCGCTGATGAGGACAGGCTGGAGACAGTCAGAAGTAGTATTAATGCAGCGGAAAAGGAATATGCAAAATATGCGGATATGATTACGAATAAAAAGAATAATCTGGAACAGCTTTCTTCTAAGGAAAGTGAACTGATTGAAAGAACAAAAATTGCAGAGAGCGTATATGATATGTTCCGACAGGGTGGAACTGATGATGTCAGGGAGAAGCTTATTGATGTAATGTATGAGAACCAGAAGCTTAGAGAGGAAAATACTACATTAAAGGAACTGTTGGAGAAGGCGTATGAGTTTATGAAGCAGTTTGTAATTAATGGAGTTAATCTGTTGGAGAAATTTCTGGAGAGTGTGGGGAAGATATTCACTCATATTAATGATCAAATAAGGTAAATAGTTCTTGAAAAAGTTCGCACAAACGAATAGAATATAAGAGAAAGGATGAGCGAAATGGAAAAATATATTTCAGTAGTAGAAACTGCAGAAAGATGGAATGTTTCACCAAGAAGGATTCAAATATTATGTAATGAAAATAGAATAAAAGGGGCAAAAAAGCAAAGTGGAATATGGTTTATTCCGTATGGAGCAAAAAAACCTGAAAGGATAAAGTCTGGTGTTAAAAATGAAGAAAATAAAGTGTTAAATGTTTTGTCACTTTTTTCGGGTTGTGGTGGAATGGATTTGGGATTTGAGGGGGGATTTGATGTATTAGCAAAATCTGTAAATATGCATATGCATAAAGACTGGAAAATTAAGAAAAGCAAAGATGGTTGGGTAAGGCTTCCCAAAAATAAATTTCATACAGTATTTGCTAATGATATTAAACCAGAGGCAAAAGCGGCGTGGAGTAATTATTTTGGAAAAAGAGGATTAGAAACTTCATCATATTACTTGGATAGTATTGTAGATTTAGTAAAACTTCAAAAAGAAAATAAAATTAATATTTTTCCGGAAGGAATTGATATTGTAACAGGGGGATTCCCTTGTCAGGATTTCTCGGTTTCTGGGAAAAGAATGGGGTTTGATACGGACAAAGGGCATAATGGTAAAAAAATAGATATCAATGCACCAACAGTTGAAAATCGAGGACATTTATATATGTGGATGAGAGAAGTCATTGCCATTACAAAACCCAAAATGTTTATTGCCGAAAATGTAAAGGGGTTAACTAATTTGAATGATGCAAAAGAAATAATAGAAAATGATTTTTCTTCAGTTTGTAATGGTGGATATTTAGTTGTTCCAGCCAGAGTTTTGAATGCTGCTTGTTATGGAGTACCACAAGGGAGGGAAAGGGTTATCTTTTATGGATTTAAAAAATCGGAATTAACGGATGAAGCAAAAAAACAGTTAAGTGCTAAGGTTATAAGTTCTGAATATGATCCGTATCCTATTCCAACGCATTATTTGAGTAAAAAATTTTGCAATGAAAACGAAATCCATTATGTGAATGTTAAACAAGCTTTTTATGGACTAGAGGAGCCAAAACAATCACTAGATATCAGTCAACAGAAATACTCTAAGGCAAAATTTATGGGTAAACATTGTCAGGGACAGCAAGAAGTTAAACTGGAAGGAATTGGGCCTACAATACGATCAGAACATCATGGAAATATTGAGTTTAGAAGATTGTCTAAGGAGCATGGAGGAATTTATATAAAAGAATTAGAGGAAGGAAATGAGGAAAGAAGACTCACAGTTAGAGAATGTGCAAGAATTCAAACATTTCCAGATGATTATGAATTTATAATTCCTAAAAAGGATGGAAATTCATCGGTATCTGCGTCTGAAGCATATAAGATAATTGGAAATGCTGTTCCGCCTTTGTTAGCATTTAATATTGCTAGAAGATTACAAGATAATTGGACTATGTATTTTGGAGGGTAATATGTCACAGAAAAGATTATTAGCATATATTGAAAAATTATATGGTGTGCAGGGAAATATAGAAAGAAAACTTCAAGAGAAAAAAGCTCAAGAAGCCGATAAATTTAAAATGTCGGGTACAGATTTTGAGGCGGTAGTATATGACAGCTTAATTGAGGCTGGCTTTGATAAAGAATCTATTACGCATAGTACACAGAAATTTCCAGATTTTATACTTGAAGATAAAACAGATGGTGACAAATTAGGCGTTGAAGTGAAAAAGACTGATTCTTCAAAATGGGAAGTGATTGGGGGAAGCATATATGAAAGCTTAAAAAATGACATTGATGATACCTACATAATGATGGCAAAACTTGGCGGGGATAAACCGGAAGTACGATTGCGGAGATATGAAGAATGTATAGCAGATTTAAAGGTAACACATAGTCCTAGATTTTATTTGAATATGGATTTAGAAGAAGGAGAAGATTATCTTACTAGAAATGATGCTAAGGATTTATTGGAATTATCTGGCGATGATTTAAATCGTAAAATAAGAAAATTGCTAAGAACACAAAAATCGACTTGGTGGAGTGGCGGTGAAACAACAGCATTTTCGGATTTGTCAAAAGAAGAGAAGAATATTTATTTAAACGAAGGAATAGCATTGTTTCCGGAAGTATTCAAGGGTGATTATCACAATTTCACTCCTTGGCTTGTATATAGTTGTTTTGTATGGTGTGGAAATGTAAGAGATATTTTCTCTGCTGGAGGCAATAAATTTATTGATGATAGTGAAATATATGTATCAGCTGTGATGTATCGTGCATTAGAAAATGCACAGGAAATCAAGTTAAGAATATTTGATATGACAGATGAAGAGATGACAAAATTTTGGGGAAGTGTTATAGAAGATAAAGTCGAGAGAGTGAAATATTGGCTAGGCTTAGTACAACAAAATTTACGTTTCTCTAATGATCTAATGCAGAACAATTTGTCATTATCTATTTTCAATGGGATGAGTGTTGATAAAGTTAAGAACGAATTGGAAAAGATATATATTGCAGGATTGCACGACAAAATTCTTTAAAGAAAGATTATATTGGAGGAGCAGAGAAATTGTCAGAAATTAAAATAACAATAGAAAATTGCAATAATATTTCTAAAGGAGTAATTTCTTTAGAAGAAGAAAAACTTAATATAAGATATGGAATGAATGGAACTGGTAAGTCAACATTATCAACTGCAATTTCATTATTTAGTCAGGGCAAGCCTATGGACGATTTAAAGCCATTTGGAAGTGACGATGAGATTATATCTACAATTAGTATTGATGGGGATATTCAAGGTGTTAGAGTATTTAATGAAGATTTTGTTAATAATATGGTTTTCAAGGAAAGTACAGTAATTGATAATGCCTTTGATGTATTTATTAGAACCTCAGACTATGAACAAAAAAGACAAAATTTGGATAATAGACTCCTTAAGCTAAAAGTGGACATAGATGAGAAACCGCCAATAATTCAGTTGAAAAATGATATTGCAGCGTTTGCTGGGAAATTAGAGCTTAATGCGGCTGGAAAAAATTTAAAAAATAATACCAATTATAAGGCTATTATTAAGAAAAATAATGTGTATAATATTCCAGATGGACTTAAAAAGTACTCTCCGATTATATCCGATGATCAAATTTGTATTAATTGGATAGATTGGAAATCAAGAGGAGAGGCATTTGATACTAAAGGCATATGTCCATACTGTTCAGATGAATTAAATGCTGGATTTACAGAAGAAAAACAAACATTTAAAGAAACATATAAGAAATCGGATGCTCAGAATTTGAAAAATATGTTAGACTTATTTGAGAATTTTCATAAATATATTCCAGATGACAAGTTTGATTCTATCATAGCCTGTATTAAGGAAGAGAAAGAAGAAAGTGCAATAAGTGCGATTTTAAAAACATTTATGAACGAATATGTTCATATTTCAACTCAGCTTAATAAAATTTCATATTTTGATAAAAATGTGTTTAAGAAAACCAATATTAATGATATGGATAAAGTTTTAGAAGATATGAAGTTTGAAAAAAGTATTTTTAATTTTTTCTCAAGTGAAGGATTCTATGAAATAGTTGATGATATAAATAATTCTATTGAGGAGTTGAGAAAAGAGGCAATTGATATAAAGGCTGCAATGGGAAAACTACAAAGTGTATTAAAGCAGACTGTTGCAACATCACAAAAAGATATAAATAATTTCCTTGAGTCTGCAGGTATAACATATCAAGTTGGAATTAATCTAGATGAAAATGGACAAGCTATTGCGACATTGCAATATATACATAATAAGAAATTGGTTGAAGTTGATAAAATCAGGAAACATTTAAGCTGGGGAGAGCGTAATGCTTTTTCTTTAGTATTATTTATGTTTTATGCTATTAGTGAAAATGCAAAACTTATTGTCTTAGATGATCCTATTTCATCATTTGATACAAATAAGAAATATGCAATAATACACAGAATGTTTTCTAAACAGAGTGGTATTTTGCCAAGAAGTTTTTACAAAAAAACAGTACTAATGTTGACACATGATTTTGAACCAATTATTGATTTTGGAGTAGTAGGTAAGTTACCAGAAGATGCTCTTAATTCTAAATTTATTAAAAATAATCAAGGAATTTTAACTGAGAAAGCTATAGATTATAAACAGGATATAAAACCTGTAGTACAGGCATTGGCAGCTTACATAAAAGATGATACATTAGGAATTGTGCATAGAATTGCTTTTTTGAGAAAATATTATGAACATAATGGGATAGAAAACTATAAGGAGGCATATGATGTTTTATCTTCATTAATACATGGTCGAGATAAGTGCAAGTATGTTAATAATTCAGAAATGCCACAGGCAGAGATTCAAAAGGGGTGCACTGAAATTAAGAAATGGATACAGAACTTTGATTATGATGAATTATATAGGGATGTTTATAATGAAGAGAAATTAGCAGAGCTATATTTTGCGGAAACGAACGATTATTTGAAAATTCAACTATTTAGAGCTCTTTTTGAAGTGAATCCAAGTAGGGAAATAAAAGAGGAAGATGTATTAGTGAAGTTTATAAATGAAAGCTATCATATAGAAAATGACTATGCTTATTATTTGGATATGGTGAAATTTGAAACAGTTCCAGAATATATAGTCAAAGCTATTGATGATTATATGGAGAGGACTTATTCAAAAGCGTGATACCCATATGATACCTAAATTTTTGAAAATATAAAATAATTGTGATAAAAGGTATAATAATAGCCATTAAAAGCTTTAAAAATCAAGCTTTCACAGGGATAATAAGTTTCTCTGCGGGGAGTTTGAATAATGTACATGAGCCAAGAAATGCCGAATTTACAGCGTTTCTTGGCTCGTTTTTGGTTGCGTGACAATCAAATGACAATAATTTTGGAAATTATTCATAATATAGTGCAATGGGATGAACGATGAACAAATCATCCGACGTTTCAAATAGTGATTTTAAAATACTATTTATCATGTCACTTGGGCCAGAGAAGAATGAAGAAATTTTGTTTACATGAGTGGTGTTAGTCGCATATCCAACCAAATTAACTTCACCACCATATTTAAATGGTGCCTTTTGAATGTCTTCTCGAAGATATTTTTCATCAAATATTACCAAATATTTATCAATACAAATAAAAGATTTGTATGGAAAAATCTTTAAGAGTATGGAAAGCTGTTTTTGAAGCTCTTTATTTTCATTGTTCAATTTATCAATTGCTTCTTTCTTGATTTGTTTAATCTTATTTTCAATCTCCTTAAATTCGGAAGAACGCTTAATATCCCTATTAATGGTCATCCCTTTAGTAGCTTCATTATATTGTTCTTCACAGATTTTGTCTAATTCTGCAAGTTTGGGTTCGTTCATCATTTGTATAAAATCAGCATCATCAAATAGTTTTTTGTAATAATCCAAATCGAAAAGATGATATTCTCCTTTTACCTTTATAAAATCTCCTATTTCTATATTTTCAAATGAAAATAAATTATTCTTATTTAGATAATCTACAACTTGATGAAAGGCATTGTCGTGTAATACTTTGGTTTCAACATCGCTATAGAGATTTGTATTAGTTTTATTTTTTATATGATTATATATGTAATCTAATTTTGCATCAAAGCCTTTTCCAAGAATAGAAAAATCAGCTTCTCCTTCAGCGGTTGTAGTATGGGATGACTGTTTTTCTGTTGATGAAGATGATTGACTTGTTTGGGTTTGTAAAGTTTTTAATCCATTGTCAATTTGTGCAATATATGAATTAACGGTATCTGTATCTAGATAAATAAAGCTTTTCATTGTGAATCCTCCTTTATTAATTTGTGATTGGAATTAGTGTTAGTGCTAAGAAAGATGTTACTCCTTCTTAGGCTTCCTTTTCCTCTTCACATAAGAGAAATCCGGAAACAAGTCTTTTAACAATTCAGCAGTTTCTTCTACATCGTCATATTCATCCATATTTTGAACAAGTAGCTGGTCGTCATCATCAAGATTCAACGAAACAGTATACTCTTTATTGGGGTCTGTTGGGTTCATTGGGTACTTTACCTCTTTGAGATAATATTCCGTTTCTGATATTTCTTCATCCTCTAGCTTGTCTCGTAAACGTGCCCAATACTCAACCATCTTTCGGAAGTTATTAAGGTCTTCCTGTGGACGGGGACCAGCACTTGGAAGCCGCTCTTCAAATTTGAAGCATATTTCTCCATCTTTCATAGTAGGTCGTAGTCCGTATGCCCATTCAATGTCAAATAGTACATGAAGTGCACTAAATATATTTGCTATATCAGGGTCAGACAACGCATAAAAGCTAACTCCCAGATTGTTTGCAATATTTAATAAAGTCGCTTCATCTGGGTATCTGTTTCCAAGTTCATAGTTTCGGATGGTGGATTCGTTTAGTCCACATTTATCTGCTAATTCCTTTTGCGTCATATCAGATGCAATTCTGAAATTCCTAATTAAAAAGCCTACCCGGCTGGTAAATTTTTCGCCCATTTTAACTGCTCCTTATAAGTGTAATGAGTGGTGTAGTATGCATGAAAACACGAGGTACAAATCATACATATACATGGATTATAACATAAACAGTGCAAAAATGAAATGTTTTTAACAAAAAGTGTTGACAGTACAAAAATGAACTGTTAATATAATACACATCACAACAGTTCAGAAATGAACTGAATAATAAAACAAAAGAGAGGAGGCATTAGCTTATGGAGAACAAGAGATTTTTGACAGCGCAGGATGTAATGGAAATGCTGGGAGTTTCACTGTCGTATTCATATAAACTGATACGACGACTGAATGCGGAACTTGAGGCTGATGGATTCGTGACAATAAAAGGGCGTGTCAGTACACAGTATTTTATGAAAAGAATCTACGGGCTATCTACGGATAAGGAGGTGGGATAGATGGCGGTTATCAAGAATAATAAGACCGGAATGTGGGAGGTGAGAACCTATTATAAGGATTTGACCGGAGCAAGAAAACAGAAAACCAAGAGGGCTTTGCCAAGAAGAGCGAAGCCCTTGAATGGAGAGGAATTTCAAACTGAAAGAGGATCAGAGTATCAGTATGAGCTTCAAAAGTTTTGTGGATATTTATCTGACGGATTTAGAGCCAAGAATAAAACGTAATACTTTTCTCACAAAGAAGCACATTATTGAGACAAAGATTCTGCCTTATTTCGGGAAACGAAAACTGGATGATATTCGGACCTCGGATGTCATCCAGTGGCAAAATGAGATTATGAAGCTGAAAAAGGATAATGGTGAGTTATTCTCCGCTACCTATCTGAAAACCATCCATAATCAGCTTAGTGCCATATTGAATCATGCTGTAAATATGTATGGTCTAAAGGATAATGTGGCACGAAAAGCCGGAACCATGGGCAAAGAAGAAAATAAGGAAATGGAGTTCTGGACACAGGAGGAATTTCAGGCATTTTTGGAGTGTGTGGCAGATAAGCCTATTTCCTATTATGCATTTGAAATGCTTTATTGGACAGGGATTCGTGAAGGTGAGCTGCTTGCCCTTACGCCGGCAGATTTCAATTTTGAAAAGAAAACGCTTCGGATAAACAAGTCATATCAGAGACTGGAAGGCAAAGATGTAATTACAGACCCGAAAACACCAAAGAGTAACAGAACAATTGTTATGTCGGATTTTCTTGCTGTTGAGATGGAGGATTTTATAAAAAGTCTTTATGGAATAAGGGATGATGACAGAATTTTCACCATTTCAAAAAGTTATCTGCATCATGAAATGGATAGAGGTGCAAAGCTTGCAGGAGTGAAGAGAATCCGAATTCATGGATTACGACATTCTCATATTTCTCTGTTGATTAACTTGGGATTTTCAGCATTGGCAATAGGGGAAAGAGTTGGACATGAGGCGGTAGATATCACATATCACTATGCACATTTATTTCCAACGGTGCAGACGGATATGGCAGCACAACTGGAAACGGAAAGGGAGGCGTTAGTCAATGTCAGAAAAGAATAGAGACGATAAAAACAGATGGCGGAATGTTACAATAGCATTCCGCATGTCACCAGAGGAAAACGAGGAGTTGAATAACAGAGTGAAGCTCAGCGGATTTCGTACAAAGCAGGATTATATTATCCAGAGTGTTCTACATCAAAAGGTGGTTGCCACAGGCAATCCGTTGATGTTGGTACAATTCCGGCAGAACCTGCAAAGGATTGAACGTGAGCTTGAGAGGATAGAAAAGGCATCGGATATGGATGGGGAGTTGCTTACTCCTATCCGTTCCATGCTGGAAATATTGGAAGGCTTCAAGGAACAACCGAAAACATTGGCAGATATGAAGCAACTTACAGTACCAAATGGGGAATAACAGATATTTTGTATAAAGGAAGTGACTGCTATGAGCGAAGAAACATTATTTGAAAAATTAGGTGTGAAATACATAGAAAAAG
>OGIB01001035.1_pt1 | contig 11078 bp, 7 predicted proteins | sample 1571691 | NCBI WGS metagenome assembly OGIB01 (sample SAMEA2582058, study PRJEB24529) | metagenome | biome: Human gut stool | place: China | collected 2011
TACTTACAGGATGCAGAAGTGGTACTGTATAGTACTCAGGATGCACAATTGTATGATGCAAAGATCATGCCCAAAGATTTGTTGACTATTGTAGTGTCATGTACCAGTCCCGAGTTAGCTGCTCCTTTTAACCTGACGGTAGCTACACAAGGTAATATGGCTTTGAACTATACCACCACTCAGCCCGCTCTACAGCAATACTTAGTGGATAATGAGGGAAATATTAACTTTCCGGTATTGGGTGAACTTCATGTAGGCGGATTGACGAAGAAGGCGACCGAACAAATGATTGTGGAAAAGTTGAAGCCTTATATTACGGAAACTCCTATTGTAACGGTACGAATGGTAAATTATAAGATTTCCGTGATTGGTGAAGTTGCCCGTCCCGGTACATTCACGATCTCCAATGAAAAGGTGAACATCCTGGAAGCTCTGGCTATGGCAGGTGATATGACCGTATATGGTCTGCGTGATGATGTTAAGCTGATACGGGAGAATGCCAATGGTAAGCAGGAAATTATTCCTTTGGATCTGAATAAGGCGGAGACTATTCTTTCTCCTTATTATTATTTACAACAGAATGATATTATTTACGTAACTCCGAATAAGGCGAAAGCTCGAAATTCGGATATCGGAACTAGTACAAGCTTATGGTTCTCTGCTACTTCGATCCTTGTTTCTATTGCCAGTTTGTTGTTTAATATCCTGAAATAAAAGAAAGAGTTATGAAAGAAGCAAATCAAAACAGTAAGGAACGTGAAATAGCTGAGGAACAGATCGATTTCCGGGCACTGCTTTTTAAATATATTATTCACTGGCCTTGGTTTCTAGGGGCGGTGTTGCTATGTTTTGTTGGTGCATGGTTTTATCTGCATTGGGCTACCCCCATTTATAATATTTCAGCCACCGTTCTAATAAAAGATGAGAAGAAGGGAGGAGGTTCGGGAGTTTCTTCGGAATTGGAGGATATGGGATTAAGTGGTCTGATGACTTCTTCTAAGAATATTGATAACGAGTTGGAAGTTCTACGCTCAAAAACGCTTGTAAAAGAAGTTGTTAATCAATTAAACCTATATATAACTTATAAAGACGAGGATGAGTTTCCGGCTAAAAGTTTATACAAGACATCTCCGGTACAAGTAAGTTTGACACCTCAGGAGGCTGAGAAACTAAGTTCTCCGATGGTAGTGGAAATGATGCTGCAGCCTAAAGGAAGTATAGATGTGAATGTGACTGTTGGTGAGAAAGAATATCAGAAGCATTTTGAGAAACTGCCTGCTATCTTTCCGACTGATGAAGGTACATTGGCTTTCTTTCAAGATGTTGACTCGGTAACTTTGCAGGATGGCACGAAAGTTCCTCGGTTAGAGAAGAACGTACGTCATATAACTGCGACTATCAACAAACCGATGAGAGTGGCAAAGGGGTATTGCAGCAGCTTGTCTATTGCGCCAACCTCCAAGACTACTTCTGTGGCTGTGATATCATTAAAAAATTCCAGTTTGCAGTGTGGACAGGATTTTATCAACCAATTACTGGAGATGTATAATCGTAATACGAATAATGATAAAAACGAAATCGCCCAGAAGACTGCTGAGTTTATTGATGAACGTATTAGTATTATTTCAAAAGAACTGGGAAGTACAGAAGCGGATTTGGAAACCTTTAAGCGTGACGCAGGTATCACGGACTTGACGAGTGAAGCTCAGATAGCCTTAGCCGGTAATGCTGAATATGAAAAGAAGAGTGTGGAGAACCGTACTCAAATCAGTCTGGTGAATGACTTGCGTAAATACTTGAAAGGTAATGAATATGAAGTATTACCAAGTAATGTTGGTTTACAGGATGCTGCCTTGATTGGTGCGATTGAACGTTATAATGAAATGTTGGTGGAACGTAAACGTCTGCTACGTACATCAACAGAGAATAACCCGGCTATTGTGAATCTGGATACGAGTATTCGTGCTATGAAAGCTAATGTACAGGCTACTCTTGAAGGAACTTTGCAGGGGTTGATGATAACCAAGTCAAATCTGGACCGTGAGGCAAGCCGCTACTCTCGTCGTATCAGTAACGCTCCGGGGCAGGAACGTGCTTATGTAAGCATTGCCCGCCAGCAGGAAATTAAAGCAGGGTTGTATCTGATGTTGTTGCAGAAACGTGAAGAGAACGCAATTGCGTTAGCTGCTACTGCAAATAATGCGAAGATTATTGATGAAGCGATAGCTGATGATACTCCGGTATCTCCCAAACGCTCTATGATTTATTTAATTGCATTGGTGTTGGGTGTTGGGATTCCTGTTGGCATCATTTACCTGATTGAACTGACGAAATTCAAGATAGAAGGGCGTGCCGACGTAGAAAAACTGACGAGTGTTCCTATTATAGGTGATATTCCATTGACTGACGAAAAGAATGATAAGAATGGTTCTATTGCTGTCTTCGAGAACAAGAATAATCTGATGAGTGAAACCTTCCGTAATATTCGTACCAATCTTCAGTTTATGCTCGATAATGATCAGAAGGTTATCCTTGTGACCTCGACTGTCAGTGGTGAAGGAAAATCATTCGTTTCGTCGAATTTGGCTATCAGTCTTTCTCTTCTGGGAAAGAAGGTGGTGATTGTAGGTCTTGATATTCGTAAGCCGGGACTGAATAAAGTATTCCAGCTCTCTAATAAGGAGAGAGGTATTACTCAGTATCTTTCCAATCCTGAAACGGATCTAATGGAACTTGTGCAACCTTCTGATATCAATAAGAATCTGTTTATTCTTCCGGGTGGTGCTGTGCCTCCTAATCCAACGGAGTTGTTAGCTCGTAACGGTCTGGATAAAGCCATAGAAATCTTGAAGCAGAACTTCGACTATGTGATAATGGATACTGCCCCTATCGGTATGGTAACCGATACTTTATTGGTAGGTCGTGTGGCTGATTTGTCAGTATACGTATGTCGTGCCGACTATACTCATAAAGCCGAATATACATTGATCAATGAGTTGGCTATTGAGAAGAAGTTGTCTAAGCTTTGTACCGTAATCAACGGTGTGGACTTGAAAAAGAGAAAATACGGTTATTACTACGGCTACGGCAAGTACGGTAAGTACTACGGTTATGGTAAACGTTATGGCTACGGCTATGGATATGGAGAAAAGTGACAGATAAATCTGTGATATATGAAAAAGACGGTAGTCGAATATATCACAGATACGCTTGAAGATATTCCCAAGCAATCTCTTCAAACCAATAAAAGGCGTTTACATGCTTTTTTCTCAGAACAGGAAACAATAGAGAAGCGGGGGACACATTTTGTATTCAGGTATGCTTTCTATTCTGTTGAAAAATTACGAAGACCTACGAAACAAAGCCTCTTTAAAGAATATAATATGTTGTGTTCTGACTTGAAAAGCACTCCTTCTGGGGAAATATCGGATATGGAATATAAAGATGTTGTATTATATGGTAATACTTCCTCTCCTGTAGTACAAGAACGATTGACTGAATATTTGGAACGGAATAATTCGTTAAAGATTCAATTGTCTTTTTGTGATGAAGAAACCTCAGAATGTAAAACAGGAGAAAATATTGCCTATGCAGAACTGCAGAAAGCATTGTTTTATTGTAAAAGGAAGAAGTATTTGCTTCTGTTCATTTCAGTTCGTGAGTTGATACAGGATATTCGCTTTTACGATCTGCTTGATGAATATCGTGTTGATTTCCGTTGTGTTGACTTTCCTTGGTTTTGCAGGGAGAATCTACAGTTGATAAAAGCAGTTATGTTATATGAGAAGCTATCTTCTTAAATAGTCCTTAAATAGCATATTGATCTGAATATTAGTATTATATGTTACATTTTATATTGAATTGCTATATGTAGGTCCCTAACTTCATACTACAAGATGAAGAACCCTACATTTTTCGTTGGTTAAGAAGAATACAGCGGTATATCTTAACCGACACTTTCATATCGGTTTGATTTCCGATATGCTTTTTTTACCCCATATATCAACTGTCTGTGAAGATCGTTGATATATTTCTTATAAAATAATTACATTTAAAAGAATAGAGGTTGTGTCAAAAATACTGACACAACCTCTATTCTTTTATTAGCTTCGTGAAACTTGCAGCCCTTTGTCGGAAAGAGTCATATCAACAAAACGTGCTCGTGGATTAGGAGCATGCTCTGTCAGTATCCGTCGTATCTGTCCTGCGGCTTGTGGGTCTTTAGCTACCATATACAAATAACCGCCGCCTCCTGCACCGGGCAATTTATATCCTAATGTATAGTCTTTGATTGTCTCGATAATGGCTGCTACTGCCGGAGGGTTTGTGCCGCTGTCCAGCGCCTGGTTTTGTGCCCAGGTTTTATTAATCAGACTGGCGAAGTTCTCGAAATTACCACGTAGAATAGCCTCGCTCATGTCCGTTGCGTGTACTTTCATCTCGGCTAATAAGCTGAGGTGCGGACCGGAATTGAGGAACATGGAGCTGACGATTTCGGCTAATATTCCTTTCGCTGTACGGGTGATGCCTGTGTAGTAAAGCAAATGGCAGTCGCGATAGTCGGGATGGGTGAATAGTTGGTCGGGCAGCCAGCGTACTAAAGGATTCTGTTCGAAACCGGCTTCGGACTGAAGCAACTTGACACCGGGAAAAACACCGCCATATTGATCCTGCCAACCACCGCCGGTGGTCAGCAACTGCTCTAATGCCAATGTATAACTGCAAATATCGTTTCTATCCCATGCCAGTCCGCAGAAATCATTGATAGCTCCGAGAACGGTGGAAGCCAGAATGGAACTGGTTCCTAACCCCGAACCCGCAGGAATTGCCGCTAATAAGGTAATTTCGAGTCCTGCGCCGAAGGCTTTCAGATGTTCTTCCAGCGAAGCGTAGTTCTCGGCGGAAAATTCCGGTGCAAATCCGGCTAAAGTAAGGGCCGCTTTGGGAATAGAGAAAGGAGAACCGACTTTCTTGTAGTCTTGCAGTTCCTCATAGTTTTCTATGATTTCCACAGCACCCATATCAATGGAGCGAAGTACGATGTGATACTCTTTGCATGGTTTCACATATACTTGCAAGGGTGGCTGTCCGTTCAATTCGATAGCCAGGTTGACAACACTTCCTCCCGAATAGAGAGAGTAGGGAGGGGTATCTGTCCACCCTCCTGCCAGGTCGATGCGGACGGGGCTACGTCCCCATACAATCTGGTCTGAATATACATCGAGACGGGGCTGGTTCTTCCGGCTGGGCATAGCTCCCAATAATCCGTCGCGAAGAAGTTGGAATGCCGATTGTTCTTCTTCTTTATAGTTGCTGTCGCCGTGTAGCTTCATGATACGTCCCCGTAGCATCCGGTTGTGGATTCTGACCATTGGCGCGGCGTCTTCTTTTAATATGTCAGGCGTGGCTAAATCAAAGCGGACAAATTCTTTGGCAGCATCCTGCAAATCGAGTTGATAGAATACGCTCTTTTCGTAATTGTCGGCCAGCCCTTTCCAGTTGCTCCGGCGATAAGCGCTACGCTGCTCATACAGTCGTTTCAGATTCGCGCGTGCGGATATTTCGTCGGCAGAGACTTTTTCTGCTTTTAGCCAAAGTTGTTTTCCTTCTTCCAGTTGGGGTTCGGAGATCATCCAACGTATCAATATACCCAAATCTTCTACGGAAGCTGTTACCGGGAAAATGGAAGCAGACTGTAAATCGTCCGTGCGTCCATTTATGTCTTCCCAAGTAAGGGCTCTTTCCTGCATCCACTGTGAAAAAGGGATATTGAGATATGTGGTCGTTTCATTTTTCAATGCTCCTTTGAATACATCATCCAATCCGTAAGGACGTGCAACGAATGCGTTGTCGCCAAAAGGAACCACGTCAATACAGATACCGTCCGGCAGATTTATATTCCATTGGTTTTCGGGAACACCTGTGATTATCTGGCGTGATCCGAGATGCCAGCCTTCCCCTACATGGCTGTTTTCAATCCATAGGTTAGCGTTATCTGCACAGAGGGAGACTTGTGTACTGGAGTTCTGGATAAAGATTGCCGGATTCGGTTTTACTTTCCGGTGCATGATCTTTCTTTGGTCACGTACCTTGTCCTGTATGGCTAGCGTAGAAGAAATCAGTTCATGACTTGTACCGAAATGGTAAAATTCGCCGCCGGGTAACGGTAATATGGCTACGGATAGTTGGTTGACTTCTTCATCTTCCGTCTTGGGATGTTCTCCCAAAGCCAGCCCATAGTCGGAATATAAGTCATAGTAATTGATGTCATTCGTTCCTTCCTTGAACGAGCGCTTCATTAAGACCTCTACGGCACGGTCACTTAAAATCCAGATGCCGATGTCCATTAGGAAAAGGTGAGTCTTGGATAACCCTTCCAATTCTTCCAGAGAGGGCTTCTGTAACATGAAGTCGAGTACTTCAGGGCTTTCCCGGTCGGAGACAAAAACTCCGTGATGAGTGGCCAGAGAAGGATTTACCCATAAGCCGTAGCATACGACGTCCACATTGGGGATGTCCTGCAAAGGTTTTTCCGAACGGATATATACATCTCCACTGGCTATCAATGTATTCATGCCGGCCGGCGCTTGCTGCATGATTCTTTCGTATAACGGGAGTTGCAAAGACAGCAGGTTCTGTCCCAGTCTTTGTCCTCTTTCCCAACTGAAGATCGGGATAGGGGTCAGTATCTTACCGGAAGGTCCGTAACTGGGTAAGCGGCGGCTTTGTCCTCCTGCATGAAGTAATATCCTTTTTTCGCGTCCTATCCAATCATTGAAAGACTCTTGTGGGGCAAATGCCTGGTGGCAGGCTTGCAAGAGCCAGGTTGTTCCGCCTCCGGAGCCAAGCTTGCTGCCTATGGGATCGGATGTACAAAACCATTCGTTATGATTAACTTCTTCCAGTTCGTGAAAACAGTGGATCAGGTTTGGGGGTAAAGATAATAACTTTTGCATGATAGAATCGTCGTTTGTTGGTTAGAATTTCTATAGATCAAGTCCATCCCAAGCTTCACAGAGCGCTTGCATGGACGGTAGTAATAAATCGGCTCCGGAGTCCAGCAATACCTGTCCGTCCAGAGGTCCCGTGTTCACAGCGATTGTGAAAATGCCGGCTTTGTGTCCGGCTTCCACCCCGAGAGGTGCGTTCTCCACTACCACCGCTTCGTCGGCTTTCAGACCACCTTTTTTCAGGGCCATAAGATACGGTTCCGGGTTTGGCTTTCCGTATTTGACATCGAATGCCGTAACCATTAGTTCTTTGTGAAACATTCCCGGAAAGTTATGCTCCAACCGTTCGAGTAATGAAAGTTGTCCGGAACCTGTTACCACCATTGGAGTGAGTCCTTCACCTTTTACTTTTTGCAACAGTTCCCATGCGCCGGGCATACGTTCAGCTTCTGCATACGAGTTGAATAAGACACTTTTCTCCTGATATATACTTTCTATTTCTTCCTGCGTGGCCTCCCTTCCCAGTTCACGCTGAAATACGATATTAATAGTGGCAGCCCCTGTCCGTCCTTCGTGCATATAGGCTTCTTCACGGCTAAGAGTAAGCCCGTGTGATTTCATCACCTTATGCCAGGCTTCGGAATGATAGGGCATGGAATTAAAAAGCACGCCGTCCATATCGAACAGGACGGCTTTCAGTTTTTTCTTCATACTTTATAAATAGTGAACCATTATCTGTTTAGAGTTTAATCTTCTTATTTCGAAACATATACGAGGCAAAGATAACTATAAAAAATGAGAGATAAGACAAAACGGACGGATAGTTGCAAGCGGGCTCTTTGAGCAATAAAGTATCCAATTATTTGTCATTTAGAAGATTATGTGTATTTTTGTAGCATTATAAACTCAATGATAGCATGAAAAAGAGAGTATTATTGTTGCTACCTTTGTTTTTAGGTGCTTGTTCCGATAGTGGGGAGAGTCCTGTTATCACGATAGAAAGACTGTATGTAAATACTGATCCGGACAGTGAGGATTCTAAAGGGGAAGACTATACTAATCAGAAAGATAATCTGCCGGCTTTAAAGGTAGGGGATAAGGTGAATGCTTTTTTGCTCTTGGATGGGAATGGAGCTGAACTTAAAACCTTTAAACTTCAGAATGACGAAGCGGTGAAAGCCGAACTTCGTTATGAAAAAGCCGAAGTCTCTACCGAAGGAAACCTGACGGATGAGGAAAAAGGTCAGTTACGTTTTAAGGACGGTGTGACGCAAACCAGGGTCATGGTGAAAGCTACTATTGAACATGTAGATAAGAACGGTGATGTGAAGCTGGCTTTCTATCTTTCCTCCAAGGCTGAATGTGAAGGCGCACAAGAGGAAATCGGCTTGAAAACCAAAGAGGTAGAGGAGAAAGATTAAGAACGGAATGTCGATAGACAACATAAAAAAGAAGCGGTCTTATTAAGACCGCTTCTTTTTTATGTATAGATTCTATTACAATCTTGATTGGATCGCTTTGGATTCTTCCTCGTAACCCGGTTTGTTCAGCAACGCAAACATGTTCTTCTTGTATGCTTCTACACCCGGCTGGTTGAAAGGATTCACGCCCAGCAGATAACCGCTGATACCGCAAGCCTTTTCGAAGAAATAGAGCAGACCACCGATGTTGTATTCGCTCAATTCCGGAAGTACGATGCGCATATTAGGTACGCCACCGTCTACGTGAGCCAATTGAGTTCCCAGTTCCGCCATTTTGTTCACTTCATCCACACGTTTGCCGGCTAGGAAATTCAGACCATCCAGGTTGGCTTCGTCAGAAGGAACTTCCAGTTTATGGTCTACCTTATCCAGTGAGATGACAGTTTCGAAGATAGAACGTTCACCTTCCTGAATCCATTGTCCCATAGAGTGAAGGTCGGTAGAGAAGTCTACTGATGCGGGGAAAATACCTTTGTTGTCCTTACCTTCTGATTCTCCGTAAAGCTGTTTCCACCATTCGCTTACATAATGCAGTTTCGGACAGAAGTTGACGAGGATTTCGATCTTCTTTCCATTTCTGTACAGTTCATTACGGGTAGCAGCATAGATAGCAGCAGGGTTTTCTGCAAACGGAACGTCTGCGCCACATGCTTTTTCCATGTCGGCAGCACCGGCAACCAGTTGCTCAATGTCAAACCCGGCAACAGCAATCGGCAACAAACCGACCGGAGTCAGTACAGAGAAACGTCCGCCTACGTTATCGGGGATGATGAATGTTTTGTAACCTTCCTTGTCGGCAGTAACACGTGCTGCACCTTTCTTGGCGTCTGTTACAGCTACGATTACCTGTTTTGCAGTTTCTTTGCCGCGTTGGTCTTCGCATTGTTTCTTCAACAGGCGGAAGGCAAGCGCAGTTTCGGTAGTAGTTCCCGATTTGGAGATATTGATAACACCGAATTTCTTGTCTTTCAGATACTCAGTCAGTTCGAATAGATAATCTTCGCTGATATTGTGTCCGGCATAAATCATGATCGGAGCTGTCTTTTTTTCCTGCAACCAAGTGAAGCTATTAGATAACGCCTCGATTACGGCACGTGCGCCCAGATAGCTACCGCCGATACCTGCAATGATCACTACTTCACAGTTGTCTCTCAAGACCTTTGCGGTAGCGTTCAAGTCAGCCAAGTGTTCTTTGCTGATAGAAGAAGGCAAGTGCAGCCAGCCTAAAAAGTCGTTCCCTTTTCCAGTTCCTTTTTCCAGCATTTCCTGTGCGGCTTTTACCTCTGCTTCGTAGGCAGAAACCTTTTCTTTGGAGATAAATCCAAAAGTCTTTTCAATGTTCAAGCTAATCATATCTTTCTTGTTTAAAGGTTATCTAAAAGAATCAGTTAGTAATTTAATCTCGATCATAGGCGAGATACGTTCGTATAGAATGTTGTACACAGCGTCCAGTATCGGCATATTGACATGATGATGCTTGTTGATTTCCTTGATACACTTCGTACCGTAGTAACCTTCAGCGATCATTTCCATTTCAATCTGTGCGCTCTTTACGGAATATCCCTTACCGATCATTGTGCCGAATGTCCGGTTACGGCTGAAATTCGAATAGCCGGTCACCAGCAAGTCACCCAGATAAACAGATTCATCTACGTTTCTGTTCAACGGATGTACCGTATTCAGGAAACGGTTCATCTCCTGGATAGCGTTGGAAATCAGTACGGCCTGAAAGTTGTCGCCGTATTTCAGTCCGCTGCAAATACCGGCGGCGATAGCATATACGTTTTTGAGTACCGAACTGTACTCGATACCTGATACGTCGTCACTAACAGATGTTTTGATAAAGCTGCTTCCCAGTCGGCGCGCGAAGATACGTGCTTTGTCTTTGTCCGGGCAGGCGATGGTCAGATAAGAAAGGCGTTCCAAAGCTACTTCTTCTGCGTGGCAGGGACCTGCCAGTACAGCGATATTTTCGGGAGGAACACCGTATTCCTTGGTAAAGTATTCTGATACGATAACGTTGTCGTCGGGTACGATTCCTTTGATAGCGGTGATGATGAACTTATCCTTTATCTTGGTTTTCAGCTTTTTCAGGTGAGCTTTCAGATAAGGGGAAGGAGTGACGAAAATCAGCGTATCCGATTCTTTCACAACATCGTTGATGTTGGAACTGAAAGAGATACGCTTGGTATCGAATTTCACTCCTGTCAGATAAGCCGGATTGTGCCCCAATCTCTTGAAATCAGCGATGCGGTCATCGCGTCGCATATACCAATTGATAGAGTCTTCTTGAGCCAGACACATCTTCGCAATAGCTGTGGCCCAACTTCCACCGCCCATTATCGCTATCTTACCGGGTAATTTCATTTGTATGGATTTGGATGAAGAACTTATTTAATTTTCTGTATCCAATCAGTTACGTCGTTTACCGACGGGTTGGCCAGTTCTAATTTGTATTTCTTATTGATGCCGCAGATGTCCTGGTGTAGCTTCTGCGCATTGACATCTTTCATGTCTTCTACGGTGTTGTAGCCGGCTTTCTGAATAACAGGCACCCAGTCTTCTGCGATACCCAGTTCCATATATTTGGCGGCTGCGTCTTTCTTCACCACCTTTTCCGGGCGCATTTGCGGGAAGAATAACACTT
>OGIB01001037.1_pt1 | contig 11074 bp, 10 predicted proteins | sample 1571691 | NCBI WGS metagenome assembly OGIB01 (sample SAMEA2582058, study PRJEB24529) | metagenome | biome: Human gut stool | place: China | collected 2011
GAAAAATGAAAGAGATTGATACAGAAGCGGTGGCTTATCATATCCGTGGGCTGTTAGAAGCGCTCGGAGATAACCCGGACAGGGAAGGGCTAAAGGAAACACCGCAACGGGTTGCCAGAATGTACGAAGAAGTATTTGAGGGCATGAGATATACCAATGAAGAGATTGCACAGATGTTTGACAAGACATTTTCGGAAGACGAAGAAGGCGGAACGGACCGTTACGGTGATATGGTCGTTGTCAAAGATATTGACATTTTTAGTTACTGCGAACATCATCTGGCATTAATGTATGATATGAAAGTTACGGTGGCTTATGTACCCAACGGTAAAGTCATCGGACTTAGTAAAATTGCAAGAATCGCGGATATGGTGGCAAAGCGGTTACAGCTTCAGGAACGCATCGGCACGGATATTGCGGACATTATTACGCAGGTGACCGGCTCGGAAGACGTAGCTGTTTATATAGAAGGCTGCCACAGCTGCATGACGGCACGCGGAATCCGAAAGACGAATACAAAAACATATACACAGACACTAAGAGGGAGATTTCAAAATGAAAGCAATGGTTTTATGCAGTGGTGGCGTTGACAGTACCACTTGTTTAGGAATGGCAGTTGATAAGTATGGTGCGGAAAATGTGATTGCACTGTCCATTTACTATGGACAGAAGCATACCAAAGAAATCGAGTGTGCGAAAAAAGTAACACAGCATTATCAGGTAGAGCATTTATCACTGGATTTGGAAAAGATATTCCAGTACAGCGATTGTTCCCTGCTTTCACATTCAGATAAAGAGATTCCGCAGGAAAGCTATGCCAGCCAGATAGAAAAGACAAACGGTACACCGGTATCCACATACGTGCCGTTCCGCAACGGACTGTTTTTATCCAGTGCGGCAAGCATTGCACTGTCAAAGGGCTGTGAAGTCATTTACTACGGTGCACACAGCGATGATGCGGCGGGAAGCGCATACCCGGACTGTAGTGATGCGTTCAACCGGGCAATGAATGATGCTATCTATATAGGAAGCGGAAAGCAGTTAAAGGTGGAAGCACCGTTTATTGCACGCACTAAAGCAGAGGTCGTAAAAATCGGACTCGACCTTCATGTGCCGTATGAATATACATGGAGCTGCTATGAGGGAAATGAAAAACCGTGCGGAGTCTGCGGAACATGCATTGACCGTGCCAAAGCATTTGCGGCAAACGGTGTCAAAGACCCGGCATTATCATTTTAAAAATATAAATCAGGAAAGGGAAAATAATGGCAGGAAGAAGTAAAGAAGAAACGCAGGGTGTAACACTGCTTGGCAATCAGGGAACAAAGTATCCCGACAATTACGCGCCGGAGGTTTTGGAAACATTTGTAAACAAACACCCGGATAACGACTATTTTGTAAAATTTAACTGCCCGGAATTTACAAGCCTCTGCCCGATTACAGGTCAGCCGGACTTTGCAGCAATTACAATTTCGTATGTGCCGGATGTAAAAATGGTAGAGAGTAAATCATTAAAGCTGTATCTGTTCAGCTTCCGCAATCACGGAGATTTTCATGAAGACTGTGTCAACATCATCATGAAAGATTTAATCCGCCTGATGGAGCCGAAGTACATAGAAGTATGGGGAAAATTCACCCCGCGCGGCGGCATTTCCATTGACCCGTACTGCAATTACGGAAAGCCGGGGACACGCTGGGAGCAGGTTGCATGGGAGCGGTTAAGCAGTCATGACTTATACCCTGAAAAGGTAGACAACCGCTAAACTGGCTATAAGAGTTTTAACAACTGACCATATATAAATTTAAAACTGAATATAAACAGATTTGAAACTGGACATTATAAAAATATTATTTTTGAATATTTTATTATGCCCAGTTTTTGTTATACTCCATTTAAATGTTGATTCAAAATTAATAAAAAGGAAATGGAGAAAAAAACGATGGCAAACGAAAATGCAAAAAACAGATACGAATTAAATAAAGAACTGGCACAGATGTTAAAGGGCGGCGTTATTATGGACGTTACCACACCGGAGCAGGCAAGAATCGCACAGGAAGCAGGTGCATGTGCAGTCATGGCGCTGGAAAGAATTCCGGCGGATATCCGTGCGGCAGGCGGTGTTGCAAGAATGAGTGATCCGAAGCTGATCAAGGAGATTCAGGGTGCGGTTTCCATTCCGGTTATGGCAAAATGCCGAATCGGTCATTTTGCGGAGGCACAGATCTTACAGGCATTAGAGATCGATTACATTGACGAGAGTGAAGTGCTTTCTCCGGCAGATGATGTTTACCACATTGACAAACACAAGTTTTCCGTACCGTTTGTATGCGGCGCAAAGGATTTAGGGGAAGCGTTAAGAAGAATTAACGAAGGTGCTTCCATGATTCGTACAAAGGGTGAACCGGGAACAGGTGACGTTGTGCAGGCAGTCCGTCATATGAGAAAAATGAACAGTGAAATGGCAAGACTTGTTTCTATGCGTGAGGACGAGCTGTTTCAGGCGGCAAAGGAATTACAGGTACCGTATGATTTAGTATTATATGTTCATGAGAACGGAAAGCTTCCGGTTGTAAACTTTGCAGCAGGCGGCGTTGCAACACCGGCAGACGCGGCACTGATGATGCAGCTTGGCGCAGAAGGTGTATTCGTAGGTTCCGGTATTTTTAAATCAGGAAATCCGGCAAAACGTGCGGCAGCAATCGTAAAGGCAGTTGCTAACTTCACAGATGCAAAGCTGATTGCAGAGTTATCTGAAGACTTAGGTGAAGCAATGGTTGGTATCAATGAACAGGAAATTGAACTTTTAATGGCTGAAAGAGGCAAATAGTGTGAAAAATCACACTGATGCGCTTATTTTTCACACAGCTGTTTGTTTCTGAGCGAAAACAAATAGCTATGATTGCAGATGAGAAATCGCCTGCGCGAATTTCTCATCGCATCTTCGCGACAAAGTCGCTCAGAAATGGAGTTTGGTATGAAAATCGGAATTCTTGCAGTACAGGGGGCATTTGCAGAACATGAGCAGATGCTGGAACAATTAGGTGCAGAATATATAGAATTAAGAAAAGGTGAGGACGTCCGTCAGTCTTATGACGGACTGATTCTTCCGGGCGGAGAAAGTACCGTACAGGGAAAACTGATGCGGGAACTGGATATGTTTGATACCATACAGAGCCAGATAAAAAACGGTATGCCGGTGCTTGCAACGTGTGCCGGGGCGATTCTTTTAGCACGGCAGTTAAGCAATGATGCGGCAACACATCTTGCAACTCTTCCGGCGGTTGTGCGCCGCAATGCTTACGGAAGACAGCTTGGTAGTTTTTCCGTTGATGAACAGATCGAAGGAATCGGTACATTTCCGATGCGTTTTATCCGCGCACCGTATATTGAAAAAGCATTGGACGACACGAAGGTACTTGCAAAAGTGGACGGTAATATCGTAATGGTGGAAAATAAAAACCAGCTTGCAATGTCCTTCCACCCGGAACTGACATCAGATACGCGGATTCATGAAATGTTTTTGAGAAAAATTTAGCAAAAGAGTGTCAAAAAATTAACAAAAAGTCTAGGCATATTTTTCTTTTTTTGGTATAATCATATAAAAGAGTAGTGGGGTAAAACCCCTGACATCAGATGGATTAACTGTTAGAAAAGTATGGAGGGCAAAGGTATGAGGAAATGGGTTTACAAATTTCATGAAGGCAATGCAGACATGCGGGAGCTTCTCGGTGGAAAGGGTGCGAATCTTGCAGAGATGACCAATCTCGGTATGCCGATTCCACAGGGGTTTACCATAACGACGGAAGCATGCACGGATTATTATGCAAATGAGGAGCAAATCCGCGAAGAAATCCAGACACAGATTTTTGAAGCGGTGGGCTGGCTGGAGCAGGTAAACGGAAAGAAGTTCGGGGACAATGCCAATCCGTTGTTAGTATCTGTCCGTTCCGGAGCAAGGGCATCCATGCCGGGCATGATGGATACCATTTTAAATCTGGGACTGAATGATGAAGCAGTGGAAGGATTTGCAGAAAAGACCGGCAATCCGCGTTTTGCATATGATTCGTACAGAAGATTTATTCAGATGTTTTCCGATGTTGTCATGGAAGTGCCGAAGTCTTACTTTGAAAAGATTATTGACGAGGTCAAGACAGACAAAAAAATCAAGTATGATACGGAACTGACGGCAGAGGATTTAAAAGAACTGATTGTGCGGTTTAAACAGGTTTACCGTGAAGCAATGGATGGAAAAGAATTTCCACAGAATCCACAGGAGCAGTTAATGGAAGCCGTTAAAGCGGTATTTCGTTCATGGAATACGCCGCGTGCCATTACTTACCGCAGAATGAATGACATTCCAGGGGACTGGGGAACGGCAGTCAATGTCCAGACCATGGTATTCGGCAATAAAGGTGCAACTTCGGGAACGGGTGTTGCATTTACAAGAAATCCGTCAACCGGTGCAAAGGGCATTTATGGGGAATATTTAATTAATGCACAAGGCGAAGATGTGGTTGCCGGTGTACGTACACCTCAGCCGATTACACAGCTTGAACAGGATATGCCGGAGTGCTACCGTGAATTTATTGATCTGGCGATGAAGTTAGAAGACCATTACCGCGATATGCAGGATATGGAATTTACCATTGAAGAAGGAAAGCTGTATTTCTTACAGACCCGCAACGGCAAGCGGACGGCACAGGCTGCAATCCGGATTGCGTGTGATCTGGTAGACGAGGGAAAAATCACACCGCAGGAAGCTGTGCTAAGAATTGATGCAAAATCCCTTGATCAGGTTCTGCACCCAACGTTTGATACGGAAGCTTTAAAGGCAGGGGAAGTGATTGGAGAAGCACTTCCGGCTTCACCGGGTGCGGCGGCAGGTAAAATTGTATTTACGGCGGAAGATGCCAAACGGCTCGTGAAAGAGAATAAAAAAGAACGTGTCATTCTGGTACGTCTGGAAACATCACCGGAAGATATTGAAGGAATGCATGCAGCACAGGGAATCCTTACCGTGCGCGGCGGAATGACATCCCATGCGGCAGTCGTGGCAAGAGGCATGGGAACGTGTTGTGTATCCGGTTGTGGTGCGATTGCGATTGATGAAGAGGCAAAAGAATTTACACTGGGTGGATATACATTCCATGAAGGAGATTTTATTTCACTGGACGGTACAACCGGAAAGATATATAAAGGGGACATTCAGACGGTAGAAGCAACCGTGAGCGGAAATTTCGGACGGATTATGGAGTGGGCAGATGAGTTTAGGACACTGGGTGTACGAACCAATGCGGATACACCGGCAGATACGAAAAAAGCCGTGGAACTGGGAGCTGAAGGAATCGGACTGTGCCGGACAGAGCATATGTTTTTTGAGCCGGACAGAATTCCGAAAATCCGTAAAATGATTCTGTCAAAGACCGTAGAGGGCAGAGTTGCGGCATTGGATGAACTGCTTGTATTCCAGAAAGCGGATTTTAAGGCAATGTATGAAGCACTGGAAGGCAGACCGATGACCGTGCGTTATTTAGACCCGCCGCTGCATGAATTTTTACCGACAGAGGAAGAAGACATTAAGGCACTGGCAGAAGATATGCACATGACTGTTGAGGAGATTAAAGAAACGTGCGCCGCACTGCACGAATTTAATCCGATGATGGGACACCGAGGCTGTCGTCTGGCAGTAACGTATCCTGAAATTGCACGTATGCAGACCAGAGCGGTTATGGAAGCGGCGATTGAGGTGCATGTCGAAAAAGGATACGACATTGTGCCGGAGATTATGATTCCGCTGGTCGGAGAACGAAAAGAATTAAAATTCGTAAAAGATGTCGTTGTCGAAACAGCAGAGCAGGTCAAAGCAGAAAAACAGTCCGATATTCACTATAAAATCGGAACCATGATTGAAATTCCGCGTGCGGCACTGCTTGCAGATGAGATTGCACAGGAAGCAGAATTTTTCTCATTTGGCACAAATGACCTGACGCAGATGACATTTGGTTTTTCAAGAGATGATGCGGGCAAGTTTTTGGATTCTTATTATAAGAGCAAGATTTACGAATCAGACCCGTTTGCACGCTTAGACCAGAATGGTGTAGGCCAGCTGGTTGCAATGGCAGTGCAGAAGGGCAGAAACACCCGGCCGGATTTAAAATGCGGTATCTGCGGCGAGCATGGCGGAGACCCGTTCAGTATTACATTCTGTCATAAGGCAGGCTTAAATTACGTCAGCTGTTCACCGTTCCGCGTGCCGATTGCAAGAATTGCGGCGGCGCAGGCTGCACTTTCTGATACAGATTGTTGAAGTCAGGGAAATAGGCATAAATTATAATAATTCTTGACAATTTTTGCTCTTTATGTTACAAAAGCAGCAAACAAAATAAATTATGACATTTTCCAGCTACCGGGCAGGAAAGTTAAGCGTCAGAAGTTCTATCGTTAGGTTTGAGAAGATAGAAAGTTCTGGCGCTTTTTTATTCGGAAGTTTTGTTAATTATATCTATGACAGAGAGAACCAAAAAATTTATTTTCATGGGGTGCGTGTCGGACATAAAGTAGATACTATAAAAGCCTGTGACAAGGTGTGTTTCACCGTTTATGGGAATGAAACCATCAAAGAAGAACGTTGGGCACCGTTTAGGCAGAGTGCGGTTGTCTTTGGCAGATGCCGTTTGGTTGAAGCCGGAGAAGAAGCAGCGGCATTACTAAAACAATTTGCGTTGCGCTGAAAAAACAGATAATATAGTAGTATAAAAAATTCGCTCAAGAAATGGAGAGAGTATGAAAAAGGCAATTTTAATTGTGAGTTTTGGAACGACTTACCCGGAAACACGTCAGAAAAATATAGCGGCAATTACCAGACAGGTGCGGGCATTATATCCCAATGCATTGGTAGCAGAAGCTGTATCCAGTACAATTGTAAGAAATGCGATGAAAAAGCGTGAACATATGGATGCAAAAAGCCCGGAAGAAGGACTGATAAAACTCAAAGAGCAGGGAGCAACCCATGTGGCAGTATTTCCGACCCATGTCATTGACGGAATTGAAAATCACCGCATGAAGCAGGCAGTAGAAGAATACCGGACAGCATTTGAGCAGATAGCGGTGGCAGATGCGCTTTTGACAGAACCGGAAGATTATACAAATGCTGCAAAGGCATTGTGGGAATCTTTAAAAGAAGAAACAGGCGATGCACCGCTTATCTTGATGGGACATGGAACGGAACACACAACAGACAGCAGTTACGCCGTTATGGAACAGGCGTTACGTGTTTATGCACAACATCCGGTGTACATTGCAACCGTTGAAGGAAAGCGGACAATTGCAGATGTCATTGCACAGATGAAATCTGAGGGTATTGTAAATACCAGAGTAGTCGTGGCGCCGTTTATGCTGGTAGCAGGCGAACATGCCAATAATGACATGGCAGGAGAAGAAGATTCATTTGTAAGCCTGTTAAGGGAAGAAGGTTATGCGCCGGAATGTATTTTACGCGGAATTGCAGAATATCCGGCAATCCGGGAAGTTTATTTATCACATTTACAGAAAGCGGCAGGGACATTATTTGCAGATATTACAACAAAGAACCGGACGGGAATCCTTTATGGAATCGGTGTAGGGAGCGGTAATCCAAAGCAGATGACGTTACAGGCATTGGAAATTATCCGTTCCTGTGATTTGATTGTGCTTCCGGCTGTGACGAAAGAAGAATGTTATGCATACCGCATTGTAGAACAGGTCTGCCCTGAAATTTCGGATATGCCGCTGTTGTGTATGCCATTTCCGATGATAAAAGATGAAAAAAAGCTGGAACTTGCCCATAGGCGCATTTATGAAACAATTGAAGATTATTTATGGCGCGGACAGATTGTTGGAATGTTGACAATCGGTGATCCCGGTATTTATTCAACCTATCTGTATATGCACAAGCGGGCAAAGGAAAACGGCTGGCAGGCAGAAATGATAAACGGTGTACCGTCATTTTGTGCAGTTGCGGCAAGATTAGGTATTTCGCTCGGAGAAAAAAATGAAGAAATTCATATTATTCCCGCAGCGTATGAAGTGGAGGATACATTTTCTTACAGCGGAACGTGTGTATATATGAAATCCGGTAAAAAGCTGAATGAACTGATTTGCGCATTGCGCAGACGACAGGAAAAAACAGGAAATATTTATAAGGTATACGGCGTTTCTAACTGCGGTATGCCGCAGGAACAGGTCTATTATGGCTTAGATGAGCTGGAAAATGCAAAAGGATATCTGACAACGGTTATTGTAAAAACGTATACGGAATAATATAAAAAATCAGGGGCATACTAACTCTTACAATCGAACGACGGAATTCGCAGCTTCGCGGCAAAGTCGCTCAGAAATGGGGATTAGTATGATAGAATCTGATACAATTAAATTATTACGGGAATGTGATGCTGGCATTAAGATGGGCATTGTTTCAATTGCAGAAATACTAGATGATGTAAAAGATGGACAGTTGGAGAAAATGCTTGTAATATGTAAAGAAGGACATGAAAAACTACAGAAAGAAATTCAGATGCTTTTAGAAAAATATCATGATACCGGCAAAAATCCGAATCCAATGGCGCAGAGTATGTCGTGGATTAAAACCAATGTAAAGCTGGCAATGGAAGATACCGATGCAACGGTAGCCGATTTAATGACAGATGGCTGTAATATGGGTGTAAAATCATTAAGCCGTTACCTCAATCAATACAAAGCGGCAGATGAGCAGTCCAAAAACATTGCGAAAAGACTAATTCAATTAGAAGAAGGACTCTCAGTAAATATGCGGTCATATTTATAGGCTTCAGGATTATCATTAAAAAAAGAGGATAAAAGATGAAATTAAAAAAGCACAGCAAGATTTTGATAGGAATTGTGGTGGCGGTTTTACTGCTGACAGGAATAACGGCAGGCTATCTGCAAAGCTACTATCATACAGATACGCAGGCAGTGTCAGCCTATCAGTATAAGCAGAATTCAGATACAAAAATACGGACAAAAATGCTTTCAGACGGCAGCATTGTGTGTGAACCCGAAAATCCGGCGGCAGGATTTATTTTTTATCCGGGCGGTAAAGTAGAAACTTCGGCTTATGAACCGCTGATGCAGGCGTGTGCGGCACAGGATATTTTATGTGTGCTTGTATCCATGCCGTTTCATCTGGCAGTATTTGATAAAAATGCGGCAGACGGAATACAGGAACAGTATCCGCAGATTGACAGCTGGTATATTGGTGGACATTCGCTGGGCGGTGCAATGGCGGCATCTTATGTATCAAAGCATGCAGATTCATTTGACGGACTGATACTGCTGGGTGCGTATTCCACAGCCGATATTTCAGAAACCGCTCTGCGGGTATTGTCGGTTTATGGCAGTGAAGACGGTGTGTTAAACCGCAGCAAGTATGAGAAAAATAAGAGTAATCTGCCTGAAAATTTTACAGAAATCACGATTGCAGGCGGATGTCACGCTTATTTTGGCATGTATGGGGCACAAAAGAAAGACGGGACTCCGCTGATATCTAATATAGAACAGATAGAGCAGACTGCACAGTCAATCGGCTTATTTTGTAAGTATAAAGAACCATTGTAATTTACGTTTATAGCAGATATTATAATAAGTATAGAATACAAGAGAATATGGGGGTACCAATATGGCAAAAATCAGAATAGCAGTGAATCATCTGTGTAATGATATGATTATCGGGGAAGACGTTTATAATAAATCCGGTGTTGTATTAGTAGCGCAGGGCTCGACAGTAACAGATGAGGTCATCAGCTTGTTGTCACGTCATTTAATTGATAGTGTTGCAATTGAATATCAGGCAGCAGCAGATGAACCACAGCAGGCAGAAAATGCGCAGCCATTAGTAGATGAAAAACAGTATCAGGAATTTCAGGAGCATTTCAGTGTTGCGGAAAATATGCTTTCTGATAATTTGAAAAAAATCGTTGAAAACAGTGAAGATATAGATGTTCCGGCATTGATGAATGTAACAAATGAAATTCTTGAAAAGTCGCGGAATGAAACAAATTTATGTAATATGCTGTTAATGATGAAAAAAGATACCGAATCATTATATGCACATTCCATTAATGTATCCATATTATGCCAGATTTTGGCAAAATGGTCTGGCTGTACACCGAAGGAAATTGAAAATGTAGCAATAGCGGGTCTTTTGCACGATGTTGGTATTTTAAAATTCCCGGAAGAAATGCGTAAAGATTTTACGTTCCGCAAAGAAATGGAAGGCGGAGTATACAATAAGCATGTATTATACAGCTATAACATTGTTAAAAATCAAAATATCGATACTGAAATAAAGAAAGCAATCCTTGGACATCATGAGCGTTTAGATAAAAGTGGCTTTCCGCTGCGCATTTCAGAACATGGTATCGGCAAGCTGGCACGAATTCTTGCAATTGCAGATATATTTGATACATACACCATGAAAGAAAATGATATTCAGCCGATGTCCGTTTTTTCTGTAATAAAGAAAATGGAAGAAATGCATCTGCACAACATTCTTGATACACAGTTTAACATGACATTTATTGCGCATATTGCACATACAATGGTACAACACAGAGTTTTATTAAATGATGGAAGAACCGGGCAGGTTGTCATGATTAACAGATTGAATGTATCCCGTCCACTTGTACAGGTAGGTACAACATTTGTTGATTTATCAAAAGAGCATTCATTATATATACAGGAATTATTAGATTAGTAAATAAAACACCCGTTATTGATTCAAAGCATATGAAAAGAATCGACAACGGGTGTTTTTTATATAAAGCGTATTTATATAGAAATGTTTTTGTAAATTTTAGTGCCGCACGATAAAACCTTCAGATATAAGAATGAATAGAAAGCACGTAAAGCCGCATAGATACTGGATTTGTGGAATTTAATCCTAAAATGCTGAAAAAAGTCAAAAAAAACTTTAAAAAGTTGTTGACAACCTGTCCCATTGGTGATATTATAATCAAGTCGCCGCGAGCGAGGGCAACAAAAACAGCCCACAGCGGTAACAAAATAAAACAAATCAAC
>OGIB01001051.1_pt1 | contig 11016 bp, 8 predicted proteins | sample 1571691 | NCBI WGS metagenome assembly OGIB01 (sample SAMEA2582058, study PRJEB24529) | metagenome | biome: Human gut stool | place: China | collected 2011
CTACATCACTCATATTTCCAAAATCTGTCACTCCAAAAGCACTGTTGGATGCGATCCTTGCCACAGTTCCACCTTCCTCATCCACACCGAGGAACACTGGAATTCCTACGATTTCCTGACTGTAGTTCTTCATATTGGTAAGCATCTGTGTCGTCTGGTCGGTTCCGGTCAGGTTCTTTGCCATATAAATCAGACCACCTACCGGATACTGCGTGTAGGCTGCCTTTGTGGAATCTCCTGCCATCGTTGCCCCGTCCACTCCGGTCAGTGCGTCCGGTGTGATCATGAACATCTGCGCTACTTTCTGCTCTAAGGTCATACCGGCAGCAATCTGCATTGCCTGATCCATCAACGGATCGCTGACTTCGGTTACCGGAGTTGTTTCCGGTTCTTCTGTCGCCTCTGTTGTCACGCTCTCGGTATTCTTTTCCGATTTATCTGCTCCCGGTTTTACAAATTTATGGACTGCAAACACAATTCCTCCGATCAAAACTGCAAGTACTATAAAAAATACTGCCACAACTATGACCGCACTCTGTGTATCTTTTTTTCGTTTCTCTCGTCTTTCTTCCTGATTCATCTGTGTATTTCCTCTCTGGGGAATTTTGATCTACATGCTTCTACCCCGCAGTGCACGCCGTAATAATCAACGGTTTTTGGTTTATATCGTGGAGGCAATGATCTGCATTCTGCCCTGCAATTCCACGTTTCCGAAGCCATTTGGAAGTATGAAATGATCTCCTTTTTTCACCGGCTGACCGTTGACGATTCCATTGCCTTCCGTAACTGTCATATTCATAAAAGGCGCATTCTGCTCAAAAGTCATTTTACCTGAAACTTCTATTTTATAGATATGAAAGTATTTGCAGACATACAGTTCATTTAACGTATTGACCGGAAGATCTGCCACCGATTTCACACTGTCTGCAACCGATTTTGCAGGCACAGTGATCACGTCAATACTCTTGTCGATATGTAACTCTCTCGGCTTTCCATTGGAGAGACGGCCATAATCATAAACGCGGTAGGTAATATCACTGTTCTGCTGTGTTTCCAGAATTAGTGTTCCGCCTTTGATCGCATGAACTGTTCCCGGATCGATCTGAAGAAAATCGCCTTTTTTGATCGGGATCTCACGGATAAATTCACTCCACTTTCCCTCATGGATCATCCGGCTTAATTCCTCTTTTGTCCCTGCATTGTGTCCGATAACGATCGTTGCATTTTCCTTGCAGTCGAGAATGTACCAGCACTCTGTTTTTCCAAGTGAACCATTTTCATGGACTTTTGCATAATCATCGTCTGGATGTACCTGAATGCTCAGGTCATCTTTCGCATCGATAATTTTGATCAGGAGTGGGAAACGGTCACTGTCCACATTTCCGAAAACTTCCGGATGTTTTTTCCACAATTCGGACAGCTTCATTCCACTGAATCCACAGTCTCTTAAAGTTCCGTCTCCATTTGGATGTGCAGAAATTCCCCAGCACTCCCCTAAATCATCACCCTCGACCGGATAATGAAAATCCTCTCTCAATCTCGTACCGCCCCAGATGTTGTGTGTACATACCGGATCTAAAAATAAAATTTCTTTCGTGGTCTGATTCATTGATAAATTGCCTCCATTTGTCCCAATCACATTCTGATACCAAAACGCAGAATCTTTTACAATTCTCCGCTGTGTCATAAAATCCACATAAATCATGCCAAAACGTTCCTTATATCCCTCGGACCATTCAAAATTATCCAGAAATGTCCACTGGAAGTAACCGCGGATATCGACTCCCTCATCATATGCCCTCTGCATGGCTCCGATGTAGGAATCCAGAAATGTGATTCGGTCATTGTCATGTACTCTGCCGTCAAAGCTTACATTGTCATGGCAGGACATACCATTTTCTGTAATATATAATGGAAGCTGATACCGCTCTGTCAAAAATTTGATTCCATAATAAAATGCTTTTGGTGTTACCGGCCAGTTACACGCCGTCTTCGGAAATCCCGGTTCCCGATCCACAAACTCCGGTTCGCCGTCTGCGCCCTGACGCACGTAATAGCCATTATATATGTTCTGTCCCATAAAATCCAGTGGCTGATGGATCAGCTGCATATCTGTCTCTGTGATCTCCGGCAGATACTCTTTGAATTTTTCCAGTCCCTCTTTCGGATAATGACCTAAAAAGACCGGGTCTGAAAACCATGAGATATTCCAGGTCCAGTTATCCATCGGATTGTAAAAACCAAAATAAACTTTTCTGGCAGCTTCGATATCTTCAGCACTGTCCGTGTATGGATAAGCCACTCCTCCAGTCGGTGCAAAGCCGATCCGGATTTTTTGTTTTGCGTATTTTCTTAAATTGATCACTGCCTGTCCGTGCGCTTTCAACAGATTATGCGCGATCTGAAAAGTCTCCGGAATCGACAATTTCAATCCCGGTGCATGGACACCGCTTAAATGCCCAAGTCCTACCACACACTGTGGCTCATTGATCGTGATAAAATACTCGCAGAGATCCGAAAAATTCTCTGCCACCACTTTTGCATATTCCCCGAACCAGTCTACCACTTCCTCATTCAGCCAGCCGCCCTTTTCCTGCAACGCCTGTGGAAACTCCCAGTGAAACAGGGTAATATATGGTGTAATGCCATTTTCCTTCATTGTAAGAATCATGTCGCGGTACATCGCAATCGCTTTTTCATTGACACGCCCGGTGCCCTCCGGCAGAATCCGCGCCCAGTTTAAGGAAAAACGATATGCTTTGATTCCGAGATTTTTCATTAATGCATAGTCATCTTTATAATGGTGCATGTGATCACAGCTTGTGTACGCATTCTGATTTTGAAAAATGCGTCCCTGCTCCGTAAAAGTGTCCCAGACCGTCTTTCCTCTTCCGTCATCCGGGTCAGTTCCCTCTACCTGATATGCGCTGCTTGCCACGCCCCAGACAAATTTGTCATCAAACATGTGATTCTCCTTCTCTGTCTCTGATTCTTGTTTTTTATTTTGGCATAAATATTAAATCTAAATTATATATTTACTTTTTCTCAGAGGCAATCACAACTTCTGCAAATATTCATTTATCTATTCTTCCACAAGATCCTTTTTTAATGCTTCCAGTTTTTCCTCTGCATCCTGCAAAGAGGTGCCTTTGACTCCATAGTAGAATTTGATCTTAGGCTCTGTCCCGGACGGGCGCACACAGCACCATGCATTGTCAGAAAGTTCATAATATAAAACATTGGAAGCCGGAAGTCCTGTTTTTGTCACTTCCCCGGTCTTTAAATCTTTTCTTGTATCCTCTTTGTAATCGCGGACTGCAAGCACTTCAAATCCACCGAGTGTTTTCTTTGGATTGTTCCGCATATCACTCATCATCTGCTGGATCTGGGCGGCTCCGTCGATTCCTTTTAAGGTCATCGTGGAAAGTCCCTCTCTGTAGTAACCGTATTTCTCATACAGGTCGATCATGGCATCCCACAATGTTTTTCCATGTTTTTTGCACCAGGAAGCCACCTCGCACAACATCATGACTGCCACGCAGGCATCTTTATCTCTTGCATATGTTCCGGCAAGGCATCCATAACTCTCCTCCAGACCGAATACATAGTTGTGGGAGTGGTTCTGTTCAAACCATTTGATCTGCTCTCCGATATACTTAAATCCGGTCAGTACCTCGATCAGTGCCACGCCATAGGAAGCTGCCATCGCTTTTGCCATGTCCGTTGTAACGATAGTCTCTACAAGTGCAGGATTCTCCGGCATCGTTCCGGTTGCCGTTTTCTCTCTTAAAATATATTCTGCTATGAGCATTCCGGACATATTTCCGGTGAAAGTCACATACTCTCCGGTCTTTGTGTCTTTGCAGTATACGCCAAGACGGTCTGCGTCCGGATCTGTCGCAAGCACGATGTCTGCATCCACTTCTTTTGCAAGTTTTAAGGCAAGTTCAAATGCCTTTGGAGATTCCGGGTTTGGATATGCTACGGTCGGGAAATTTCCGTCCGGAAGTTCCTGTTCTTTTACAACATAGACATTTTCAAATCCAAGTTCTTTTAACACACGGCGCACCGGGAGATTTCCGGTTCCATGTAATGGTGTGTATACAATCTTGATGTCCTTTGCCATCTCTTTGATGATCTCCGGATGAATGGACTGTTTTTTCAGTTCTTCCATATAACGGTCGTCGATTTCTTTTCCGATTGTCACAAAAAGTCCGGCTTTCACGGCATCCTCTTTTGTCATGGTCTTAACCTGTGTAAAAGATGTTACTTTTGCAACTTCTGCAAGGATATTTTTATCATGAGGCGGTGTGATCTGCGCACCGTCCTCCCAGTAAACTTTGTATCCATTATATTCTCTTGGGTTATGGCTTGCTGTGATCACAATTCCTGAAACACAGCCAAGTTCACGGACTGCAAATGAAAGCTCCGGTGTCGGGCGAAGGCTGTCAAACACATAAGCCCTGATTCCGTTTGCATTCAGGCAGAGTGCTGCCTCCTCGGCAAATTCCGGTGACATGATTCTGGAATCGTGTGCGATGGCAACTCCTTTTTCCTGTCCGTTCTGGGAAATGATATAGTTTGCAAGTCCCTGTGTCGCCTGTCTTACAGTGTAGATGTTCATACGGTTCGTTCCTGCTCCGATCACACCTCGAAGTCCTCCGGTTCCAAACTCAAGCTGACGGTAGAAGCGATCCTCGATCTCTGCTTCGTTGTCTTTGATTGCTTCTAATTCTGCTCTTGTTTCTTCTGAAAAATATGGGTTTGTACACCATTCTCTGTAGGTTTCCATGTAACTCATCGCAATTCTCCTATCTTCTTCCTGCTATTTTTGAAAGATTTTACCGCTCTCTCAAAAGGTTATTGAAATAATAACCTTATTTTTAGTAAATGTAAACTTGTTTTAGCTTATTTGTCTTAAAATCACTTCACACCATTCATCATCATAACGGCAGAGAGACCATTCAGATTTGAATAGACAAAACACAGCACGATCATTCCAATGATCGATACCGCCATACCGATTCCGGATAAAATCATACCCACCAGTGCCATTCCGTTTTTCTCCGGCTGCACCTTTCTTGAAAGTCTGCCACCGATCAGCCCAGCGATCCCAATACCAAGACCATATCCCATAAAGCCTGTCAGAATGGATATCATTCCAAGTGCGAGCGACAGAGCAGCATTCCGGTCTGCCTCCTCGAATGTTTCAAACACCACGATATGATTTGCCTCCTGCTCCATCTCCAGAAGTTTTTTCGGGCGAAGCAGCACAATACACGGAATCAGCAAAACAGGAACGGCAATCAAATTAGCGGCAGACATCTGGTTGATCTGTTCCACAGTTGTTCCAGTTCCAAAAATTCCGCTGCCCATCAGACTTGCGAAATCGACCAGTGCATGAAAAGTCATTACAAGCCAGATATTTCCTGACCGGGCATAAACAGCGCCAAAGATCACACCCAGAAAGGCAGCGTTGATCGCCTGGATCATCGCACTTGTCACCGTCACTCCCTGTGAAATATTTGTCAAATGTACCGCCCCGAACAATACACCACTGAGAATGACCGCCCAGAGAATCCCTCTTTTCGTTTTGGAAAAACGTTCCAGAAACAGATTCAGGATCACACCGCGGAAAATAAGTTCCTCCGTCCATCCGATCAGAAACATGGTTGCAGCAAAAAACAGGATTTCCAATGCAGATACGACTTTTGCATCCGGTGTCATCATCTGTACATAAAGCTGTGCCGCCAGTTCCAGACAACAGTATCCTGTCAGGAATCCGCCAATATAAAGGCCATGGATAAATCCCTTTCCTTTTTCTCCCAGCACTCCAAAATAGCCAAACAGGCATAAAAGCAGAAATGCAACCACTCCTGCCATAAACTCTGCGATCATACTGCTTCCATAACCCGGAAGCGAAACTGTATCGGCAAGAAAAAACGCTGCCACATCCATACTTCCCAGAAAAATAGCTACGATCAGTACCGCAACGAGTATCGTAACCACCTTCGGCATTCTCATAAGTTTCTTTTTCATGTTCTTCTCCCCTTTAATTGATTTTTCCATCCGCACCGATCGTAACGCCATCTGAAATCTGTGTCATATACTGATACAGCGCAGATGCACTGTTTGTATCCATCAGTTTTGTTGTGCCCCCCGCCGCATAAACCGGAAGTAATCCATAAGATACGGTTCCATCGGACGAAACCTGTACTTTCACTGCAGCCGTCTTATCAATGTTCTGTCCAAACACAAAGTTTCCAAGGCTGTAAAAGACCGGTTTCCCACTGATATAGGAAATTCCCTGTAAACAGTGTGTATGTGCTCCAAGGATCAGATCTGCCCCTGCATTAAAACAATCTGTGGCAATCTTTGTCTGATAGTCCTGCGGATACGCATCGTATTCCACGCCCCAGTGGATATAGACCGACAGAAAATCACATTCACTCCGCGCTTCTTTGATCAACTGCACCAATTTTGTATCATCATAGGCGGTCAGCATTCCCGGTGTCCGTTCTTCCACTTTCCAGTTTGATTCCGGCACCACGCGGGATGCCGCAAGAAATCCAAATTTTTTTCCATTTTTCTCGATTACCTGCAATTCATACGCCCGCTCTTTGGTCTCCCCGGCTCCTGCATACAAAATACCGGCTCCGTCCAGTGTCGTAAACGTATCAGACAACGCATCTCTTCCATAATCTAAGGTGTGATTGTTGGCGAGTGATACAATATCCACGCCCATCTCATTTAAAGCTTTCACATATTTCGGATCACAGCAAAACGTAAACTGTTTGTCCTCCATCGGCTCTCCACGGTTACTGAACGGGAACTCATTATTCACCATGAAAATATCTGCATCCTGCAGCTCCTGCAGCAGCTGCGGCTCGATCACTTTTTCAATTCCGCCCGCATCATAGTTGCTTTTAAAGGCGTTTGCAAACAGTACATCCCCTGCAAAAATCAGTGTTGTGTCATCTGCTATGTCCACTTCTTCCTGTTCTGTATCGTTTTGGATCCCGTTCTGCCCGTCTGCTGCTTCCGTCTCTTCTGGCTCTTCCGCTTCCGGTATCTGAACCGGTTCCTCCGTGCTGCTGATATCCGTCTCGGACAGCGCATCTTTCGCCGGCTCACCGCTCTGTCTTCCATGTGAAAAAATGATCAGTGTCACCATCGCAAGCATTGTCACAAGTGACAGTGCATATAAAATAATTCTTGTTCTTTTTCCCATTCCCTGCTCCTGTTCTTCTTATTAAAATATACGAATTCTTGTATGTTTTTTCTTTTGTGTTCATCATATCATATTGTGATTAAAAAGACAAAGATTAGGAATTTTTTACCTGAAATGGAGGGGATACTAATGATAACAACAAGTGAACTTTTGCAGTTAATGAGTTTGTTAATTAGTGTTGCCGGATTATTTTACCTCATCGGGAAAGATAATCAAAACAGAAATATCTCCCACTCCTGCAGTCAGTTCCACTTCTGCTCCGCCGTTGCTGCCGGTCTCATACTCCGCATCAAAAGCCCCTTTCGATTGCCCGTTCAACCTGATTTCTCCAAGTCCGGCAGACAGATCAAATGCATAGCTTTTCTCTGTTCCGGTAAGAGAGACATTGACATCGCCGGTTCCTGCCTCCACTTCCAGTTTGTTTGAAACGCTTCCGCTGAACACGGCATCTCCAACTCCGGCTTCGATGGACACTTTCGGGAACTGTCCATTCAGAATCGACACATCTCCTGTTCCAACTTCAAACACAGCCTTCTCACTGGCTGAGATCTGATCCACAGAGAGTTCTCCCACTCCTACAGACACATTTACTTTTCTTGCCGTAAACGCTTCGCTTTCCATGGAAATATCCCCGGCTCCCACTACAATGTCCAATTTTCGCACTGCCTTGGCAGAACTACCGTAAAGGTCGGTCCTTTCTCAAAATGGTGGTGTCCGCTGTGATAGGATACCTTCAGATTGGAATCCTTCTGTTTTGTAGAAAGATAATCCTGATACCCATTTTCCATTTTAATACTGATCTCATCCGCAGAATCCGACACTTCAAAAATAAGTTCATTTACCACATCCAGTTCCAGTTTCAGGGAAGCAGCTTCTGATGCCGGATAAGGTATAATGCAGCTTTCCGTTCCTGCCGGTTCACTCTTCAAATCCGTAAGATTCAGGATCCAGGAACCAAAACTCTCCACCGCCCTATTATCATCCATGAGTTCGTCATCCTCATCATCCCAATCGTCATTATCCCAATCTTCGTCGTCCCAATCATCATCGTCATCATAATCATCATCCCAAAAATGATCCCAGCTGCCATGTCCCTGATCATAAGCATAATAAACTCCATTGCCAATATGCCAGTTGCCAAAATCAAGTTCACCGGCAAGTGCTTTCCGATGGATCGTTGACCATCCGGCTCCCATCACTGCAGCGATACCGCTGAAAACAATTCCGAGTGCGGCTAAGCTTCCTGCAATGATCAACATAATCTTTGTAAATTTTTTCATTTCATCTCACACTCCTCTCTTCGTCTTACTAAATGCCTTTTTGCAAAGCCCTGCAATGCCTTTCACTGCCCATGGGACAAACCAGCCAAAGCACCATACCACAAGCCACACTGCAAGTACTCCAAGCGCAAGAACCAAAAGTCCACCGCCTAACAGTCCAAGACCTACTGCCACGCCTTTTGTGAAAAGATATCCGACACCAATGCCGGCCAATACAAATCCGGTGATCACTAACGCCGCCATCACCGCCACAATGCTGACCGCCACTGCAAACACACACGCTAAAACTGCTACAAGAATCGCCGCCAGAACCGCTGCAACCGTGATCCAGACCGGACTTGTCAAAACTGCGAGGATCACCCATAAAACTGTTTTTTCTGTTTTATTCTTCTGATTTTCCTTTTTCAGATTCTCTATATCGATCTGGCCGGACGTATTCTGACTGCCATAAGTTCCTCCGGCATAAGCAGTATTTTTCTGATTATAACTGCCAGAACCATAGGTACTGCTTCCATATAAACTGTTCATATATGGATCATCCGTTCCTGTCTCTGTCTTCTGACCATTTCCAGATGTTTCTTCTGTATGTGCCTCAACTTTTTCACCGCGCACATCCGCCTCGTGTGTTTCCACATCAGCCGCTTCACTCACCCCAAGATCTTTCTTGATCACTTCCGCCACCTTCTCCGGCGACTCCAGTTCCTCTAAAATTGATGCCTCATTTCCAATTCCGGCATCCTCAAAATAACTTCTGTAAAAGGCAAGTGCATCCGCTCTCTCTTCCTCTGAAATATCCGAAAGCAGCTGCTCCAGACGTTTTAAAAATTCTTCTTTATTCATTCTTCTGACTCCTCTCCTGAAAATAGTTCTGATATTTTCGAAGAATACGATTCCCACTCGCTGCGGTATTCTGCCAGCTTTTCTTCGCCGGTCTCCGTAATCTGGTAATATCTCCGGTTTCTTCCTCCGCACTCCCTGTCATACACGATCAGGTATCCATCCTTTTGCAGTCTTCGCAAAACCGGATACAGTGTGGATTCTGAAACCTCAATCGCTTTCCGCACATCCTGCGTGATCTTATATCCGTAGGTTCCTTCTTCCTCCTTTGACACGACAGCAAGAACAATCGCATCCAAAAGGGCTGCGCCTGTATTAAATACCATGTACTCACTCCTTGTTATTTTATTTGTAATATTATTTCTTGTTTAATACTATACATCATATAGTATTGTTTTGTCAATATTATTATATTTTTAAAACTGGCATGGTCAATTTGTTTTAAACTGGATTTTTAATTCATGACAGTTTTTGTATATAGTAATCCCAACAACAATCCTGGGAATTGACACAAATACAAACCATAAAAAGGAGAATTTTATTTATGAAAACATCAACTACCTCTACAGCACAGACTGCTGATTCAAAATCTTTATCAAATATCCGTTTTATCACGATCACGGCTCTTTTTATTGCCCTGACCTACGTATTCACTGCATTTATTAATATAAGACTTCCAATCACTGCAAACGGCGGATTGATCCATCTCGGAAACGTACCTCTTTTTATCTGCGCCATTATTTTTGGTAAGAAAAGTGGTGCGATCGCCGGCGGAGTCGGCATGGGACTCTTCGATCTGCTCTCCGGTTGGACTGCATGGGCTCCATTCACACTGATCATTGTCGGTCTGATGGGATATGCCGTAGGTGCCATCACAGAAAAACATCACGGCTTTGGCTGGAACACACTTGCGATCGCAGTTGCATGCGTGATCAAAGTCGCTGGTTACTACATTGCAGAGGGTATCATTTACGGAAACTGGATTGCACCGGTTACTTCCATTCCTGGAAACCTTGTCCAGATCGGTGTTGCTGCTGTCATCGTTCTTTTGATCGTCGGACAGCTTCAGAAAATCGTAAATAAAATGTTATAAGCTGTGTAACATCAATCTCATTTACAAAACAATCTATGATAAAGAAGGAAGTAATTATGTATAAAGTCATGACTCCTGGGCCAACCCAGGTAAAAGAAAATGTGCGTATGGCAAGAAGCCTCGTATGTACCAATCCTGATCTGGATGAAGATTTCGTAGAATTTTATAAAGATACCTGCGAACTGATCAGCTCCCTGCTCGGCACGAAAAACGAAACTCTCATTTTGGATGGAGAGGGAATTTTAGGTCTGGAAGCTGCCTGCGCCTCCCTCACTGAGCCGGGAGATAAGGTGCTCATCATTGAGAACGGCGTGTACGGCGAAGGCTTTGCGGACTTTGTATCCATGTACGGTGGTGTGCCGGAATTTTATCATGCCGACCGCCTGAATGCCATCGACCCGGATGCTCTTTCTTCTTATTTAAAGGAGCATCATGATTATAAATATGCGACCGTTGTTCACTGTGACACCCCAAGCGGCATGCTCAATCCGGTAGAGAAAATCTGTCCGCTTTTAAAAGAATACGGCATTCTGACCGTTGTAGATTCTGTTTCCGGAATGTTCGGAAATCATATG
>OGIB01001053.1_pt1 | contig 11000 bp, 6 predicted proteins | sample 1571691 | NCBI WGS metagenome assembly OGIB01 (sample SAMEA2582058, study PRJEB24529) | metagenome | biome: Human gut stool | place: China | collected 2011
TAACCTACGCTCAAACTTATAATTAATGGACAGATGGATTGTACCGAAATGCCAGTATATTCCTCCCGGACCACAAACCGTACTTCCATGCCCGGCACCGGTAGCAAATCCTCCCGGCTTGTAGCAGAACGGATTATGAGCCGCATACTGAAAGGGACCCAAAGGAGATTTTCCTACATAAACACCGTCACCATACACATTGAACTGAGTGCCCGGAGCGGCATATTGCAAATAATATTTCCCATTGTGTTTCGTCATCCACGCACCCTCGATGAATGGCTTGATGTCACTGGTATGATTTTCGCCAAAACGTTCCCACCCATGAATGTCAGGACGGAGAAAGAGCAGTGAATCCGGCTTTTTCGCTATCGGCAGGAATTTATTCTTCATATCAAGTTCCTTACCACGGATAGGCCAACGGTTGGAAGACCCCCAATACATATAAGCACGTTCATCATCATCAATGAAAAGGGCAGGATCCTGAAGGTCGTGGAGTACCGATGGCACTGCCTTCCAGTCCCCCCGTTTGGGATTATCGGTATAAAGTATGCTCATGGCTCCGGATGGATTCCCACAAACATAGAGTACGGAATCTTTATAATTATGGGCAGCAGGAGCATTGCAACCTTCGAAATACCATTTTTCGGGAGTAATAAAGTCCCAATTCAGCAAGTCCTTGGAATGCCAGTAACCCCAGGAACGGGTAACGAACATATAATACTCCCCCCGAAACTCCACTACAGCAGGGTCGGCACCCGAACGATAGGACTTGCCCAAATGGGAATTGTGAAAAGGATAAGTATAGTCCAGATTAAGAGGGTTACAGTAGGTAGTAGTACGATATTGTGCATGTAATGAACCGACGAACAACAACATCAACCAAGCGATGCAATACGACTTTTTATCCATAGTTTTATTAAGCTGACAATAAACAAAATACACATAAAACGACAAATGAGGGTGTGTCAAAACGGTTGATGGCACACCCTCATTTTACAACACATTATCTCACTTCTTTAACGGCAGAAATTTGAGATACACCGCTTTCATTGAAAGCTTCGATAGCAAAATAATATTCCTGGTCGGTAGAGAGACATTTCATCAGATGCCTACACTCGTCACCATACACCATCCAAGAACTGTAAAGCTTGTCCGGCGCAATACCCCAAAGGATGTTGTATCCTTGTGCACCTTTCACCGGTTTCCAAGTCAGCGTGATGTCACGACGATCTTCGTGACGGTGAGGGTCAAATGTCTTCACTTGAGCAGGCGCCTTACCTTCGCCCAGACCGAAAATACGGATGGCAGAAATGGAAAGGTGCGGTGTAGGAACATGAATGTTTTTGTAACGTACATAACGTACCCGAGCAGGGGTTTCCAATTCCACGTAATCGTGCGGAGTATCCTTGAAACTATTGCTGCGGTTGACGAGGCGCGTCCAGTTGATGCCGTCCACAGAACCTTCGATGGTATAACGGTGGCGTAGGCCGGGATAACGGCCATACATGTCACTCTTATAATCGTTGTAATTCACCTGAATAGCGTTTACAGTGGCAGGTGCCTGAAGGTCTATCTCCACCCACTGTGTTTCATCGTTGGAAGAAGCCAGCCAATAAGTCTTGCAATTCTCGTCCGTCAATCCGGCAGCAGTATGACCTTCTACAGCCGAAGAACATCTGGCAGGCTTGTTGTAAGAAAGAAGCATCCAGCCGCGGAACTCCCCTTTCTTTCCCGGCACAGTAGGTGCATAACGGGGATAATCTCCAAAACGGGTGTCACAATACATGATGCCGTCTTCGTCAAAATAAGTAGGGAACATGCAGAGACGGCGTTCCCAGTGCATATTAATGGGCAGAGCCATAGAACCGAAATGCCAATATTGCCTACCTGGTCCGAGCACCGTACTTCCATGACCGGCACCGTTGATATAACCGCCAGGCTTATAGGAAATGGGGTTATGTTTCTGATAGGTATAAGGTCCCATCGGATGGTCGGCCACATATACACCATCGGCATATACATTGAACTGAGTGCCCGGAGCGGCATATTGCATGTAATACCTCCCGTTGTGCTTTGTCAACCACGGTCCTTCGATATAGCCGCCCAGCACGGTATCGGCATGATTTTCTCCAAAACGTTCCCAACCATGTTTCTCTGGGTCGAGATTGAAAAGTTCCAGCTTCTCGCCTTCTTGTATGAAACGATGGTTCTTGTTGAGCTTCATGCCGCGAATGGGCCACTTGTTGGAAGAGCCCCAGAACATGTAAGCACTGCCGTCATCATCAAGAAAAAGGTCAGGGTCTTGCAAGTTGGTGATGATTGCAGGAGTGGCTTTCCAGTTACCCGACTTGGGGTTGTCGGTATAAAGCACACTCATCACACCCGAAGGATCGCCACAGACATAAAGTACTGAATCCTTGTAGTTATGTGCCGCCGGAGCGTTACAACCTTGTGGATACCAGTTTTCCCCCGGATTGATAAAATTCCAGTTTTGCAAATCCGTAGAATGCCAGTAGCCGTGCGTACGGGTAACGAACATATAATATTCTCCACGAAACTCTACTACGGCAGGGTCGGCACCCGAGCGGTAGGAGATATCTTTCGAAGAATTGTATATCATATAGGTATAGTCTACATTCAGCGGATTACAATAAGTATCCATGCGCATGTCCTGCGCCAAAAGGGGAGACGCCAAGCATAATAATGCCAGCAGCAGATTAGTAATCAGTCTTCTCATTATCTTTTATCTTTATTATCAGGTTATTAATGTTCAATATGTCTTCCGGTAGCTTTTCAGCGGCATAACTCCTGCGGCACATCGTATTCTTTTTGCAAGCGTGCCAGTTCAGCCTTCAGTTCGGTGGTAATCTTCTCCATTCCCTTCTTCCCATAAAGATTGTGCATCTCTTCAGGGTCTGTCTTGAGATCATAAAGTTCCCAATTGTCATCCACGTAGAAGTGCATCAGCTTGTAGCGTTCCATCTTCACACCGTAATGGGCACGCACGCTGTGGAAGCCGGGAAACTCATAATAGTGATAGTACAAGGACTTACGCCAGTCGCGCGGTGTCTTGCCTTTTTCCACCAGTTCCTTGAACGAAACGCCCTGCATGTCCTGCGGAATGGAGATGCCGCACATATCAAGGAAAGTAGGAGCAAAGTCGATGTTCTGGGTCAGACCTGTAACTTGCGTACCCGGTTTGATATGTCCCGGCCAGCGCATCACCATCGGCATACCAAAAGACTCTTCGTACATGAAACGCTTGTCAAACCAGCCATGTTCGCCCAAGTAGAAGCCTTGATCGGTGGTATAGACTACAATCGTATTCTTGTCCAACCCCGTACGTTTGAGATAGTCCAGTATCTCGCCCACACTCTCGTCCACACTTGCTACACAAGCCATGTAGTCTTGCAGGTAACGTTGGTATTTCCATTCAGCCACTTCCTTAAATGAACGTGGCTTGGAATAGAACTCATTATTTCGATCGCGGTAAGCATCAAGGAAACGGCGGCGTTCTTCCGGTGTCATTGTTCCCATGAAAGCGTGCGGCCAAGGGTCAAAGAGCAGGCTGTCGCTATCGATACCCGCAACCATCTTCAAATCGTGACCTTCGTACATGTCACGGTATATATTCATCTTCTGCATCTGTGCTGCGTAACGTCCCTCATAGGCATCGTAATAATTATCGGGAAGCGGGAACTTGGCGTGTTCATACAAACGATAATGCCGTTCGGCAGGTACCCAATTGCGGTGAATGGCTTTGTGGTGCATCATCAAGAAGAACGGCTTGTTCTTGTCACGACCGTTGTCCATCCATTCCTCACAATATTGAGTAATGAGGTCGGTCACATATCCTTTATGAATAGTAGTGTCCCCCTCGGTAATGAACTGTGGGTTACAGTATTCGCCTTGGTCATTGAGAATCATCCAATGGTCAAATCCCGTCGGCTTGGAAATAAGATGCCATTTACCGATGACGGCAGTCTCATAGCCGCCTTGTTGCAACAGTTTAGGCAACGTCTGCTGAGAGCCGTCGAAACCTAGTGCCCAATTCTTCATGAAGCCGTTCTTATGGCTATGCTTGCCAGTAAGTATCGCGGCGCGACTGGGGCCTGAAATAGAATTACAGCAATAATTATTCCAGAACACAGCTCCTTCCTGCCCGATACGGTCAATATTAGGAGTAGGTGCCACTTTACCTATAGGATGACCATAGATACTCATAGCCTGCTGTGCATGGTCATCACTCATGATAAAAATAATGTTAGGACGTTCACCGTCTTGCCTGCCTTGTTCCTGAGCCTGAACAGCAGGAACCAATGGAAGCATGGCAAGTCCTAAAGATAGTTTATGATTCATCATCTTCAATGATTTATAAGATTTTTCAATTTATCATATCAACGTAAAAACAGATTCATTCCGCTCATCTGCCGACGATGTTCCTACCCAGAGCCGGAATTCCCCCGGTTCCACCTGCATCTTCATATCAGCACCACAAAAGGCAAGGTCTTCTTCAGTCAGCACAAATGTCAGCGACTTCTTCTCGCCAGCCTTGAGATACAGCTTTTGAAAACCCTTCAATTCTTTCACCGGACGAGTCACACTTCCCACAAGGTCGCGAATATAAAGCTGTACCACCTCTTCACCACCGACTTTACCGATATTGGCTACATCCACTGTAACGGTAAGTGTTTCCCCCTTTTTCAGCTCCTCCTTGTCCAACTTCAAGTTATCCACCTCAAAGCTAGTATAACTTAAGCCATATCCAAAAGGATAAAGCGGTTCTATCTTCTTTGTATCATACCACCTATATCCAACTAATACATCTTCCTTATAATTAACATCATACACATTAATAAGATGCTCATTTTTAAGCTCATTATAGAGTGATGCCCCTTGTGGCAAATATCCCCATGCCGGTGAATCTTTAAATGACCTTTCTATAGTCATCGGTAATTTTCCTGATGGATTTACTTTTCCGATAATAATATCAGTAAGTGCTTCAAATCCAGATTGTCCTCCATACCAACCATAAATCAAAGCTGCTAATTGTTCGTTCCATGCTGACATATCAATCGCAGACCCAGTATTGATAATAGCAATAGTGTTAGGATTATTTTTAGTGATATAGCGCATAAATGATTCGTCTTCCCTAGGTAAAGCAAACGGACGTTCTACGGCTTCTTTATCCCGTGTACCCATACTCAATAAAACAACATCAGCCTCTTTTATCTCTGCCACAGTAGGCTTTTCAATATAATATACAGTTCGCCCAAAGACTTTCTGCAAAGCATCAATCAGACTTACATTATTATACCCTATCACTTCTGCCGCACCATAGCCACGAGGTATTTCATATACAAATTTACCGGTTAATAATATTTTTCTATTTTTTGTAGGATCAAGCGGTAAAATTTCATTCCTGTTTTTAAGTAATACCACACCTTCTTCTGCAACTCGCCTCGCAGTCTGCTCATGTTCAGGATATTTACTTAACAAAGTCGTGTCATACTTAGGCCTGCTATAAAATCCCATGGCAACACAAGTAGCCAAAGTGGGCCGTATCATATCGTCTAAATCCTTCTCTGTTATTTTCTTTTCATGATATAAATCCAATACTGATACTCCAAAATTATATGAACCCGGCATTTCCAGATTTTGACCTGATTTAATAACCTTTTCCAAATCCCACACAGAATTCCAGTCACTCATAACCAACCATTTAAATCCCAGCTTTTCTCTAAGAATCTTCTTTATTACATACGAACTTTGTCCTGCCCATTCGCCATCGATCTGATTATAAGAAGCCATTACAGACATAGCTCCTGCATCTATCCCAGCTTTAAAACCCGGCAAATAGATTTCATTCATAGCACGTTCTCCGATAATGGAATTACTCCGTTTACGATAAAATTCAGTATTATTCCCGTAGAAATGCTTTAAACATGCCGCTGTACCCGTACTTTGAAGTCCGGTCACATATTGACTGACCATTTGAGATACCAAATAGGGATCTTCTCCAAAATATTCAAAATTTCTGGCACATTGAGACTGTCGATAGATATTTAATCCGGGACCTAACAAAACCTCAATTCCTCCAGCTCTACATTCTTCTCCAATAGCTTTAGCATATTGGTAAGATAACTCCGGTGAAAATGTTGAGGCTAGCAAAATGGGAGAAGGAAAAGCTGTTGAACGTTCCAGTTGCTTTACAACGTTAGGAACAGGCAAATTATTCCGGATATTAACCCCTTGTGTCGCATCCGACAAATAAACAGGAAGTATTCCTTTTTCTTCAAAACCTTTGATAAAAAACTTATTATAGCCCCTAACCATGAGCGCTTTTTCCTCAATTGTCAGCTTCTTTAATAATTCATCCGCCTTCTTGTATGCTTCACTTGTCTCCATTACCTGTTGTGCATATAAACCAATGCAATTTACAAGCATGAAAATCAATAGAAAAAGTTTTTTCATATTTTAATATTAAGTTAATGTTGAACATCTCTTTTACTGATTAAAAGAGAAGTTCCACAATTAGTTTTTAGTTATTGTATAAATCTTGTATTTCTTCTTCTGACAATATTCTGTTATACAAAATAAAATCATCCAGATAACCATTCAAGAAGTTCTCAGGTGCAAATTCTCCATTAGTAAATCGATAGTTACAACCAATATAGTATGGCCAATTATCTACCACCTTGTCAACAACCCCTTTCTTTTCAATAACTTTCTGCCCATCTATATACAAATAACTATCTCTTTTTCCATCCACTTTCTTATAAATACATACATAGTGATGCCACTCACCGTCATCCATTCGTTTACCTTCATATTCAGCCCAGTTTCCTGCTTTTCCCTTGTATTCTACACAGAAAACAACAGTTTTACCACTGGTATCAAGTCTAAACCAACTTTGTCTGGGCACAGGATCGGTATAAGTAGCACCAGGTCCCACACCTTGATGAAAGACTGCATTCTTAGCTGTCATATTTGAAACCTTCACCCAAAATGCAACTGTAAATTCACTATCCGTATAATGATTCTTCAATCCTTCTTCAGGAATAGACAAAATTGAATAATTTTGCTTGTCGCCTTGGAAGTGTGCTGCAAATCGACATTCAGCACTTTCTCCGGAAAAGCGCGCCTGAGAATTATATACACTGGAACCAGCTCCTGCCGTAAGTTCCTCAGGATTCAATTGATTTGGACCTGCATCTTTATTATCACCATCGAATGGCAAATACAATACTAACTTTTCTGCAGAAACAACATATACATAACCTTCTTTCTCTTTCGTAGAGCTATTTACTGAGTTTTTAGCTTTCAACGTCACTTTGTATTTTCCTGGATTATTATATTGCACTACAGGATTTTGTTCTACAGAACTGGCTGGAGTACCTCCTTCAAATGTCCATTCCCATTCTTCAACCGTTCCTAATGTCTTATCCAAGAAGTTAATATATCCCCCGGCATAAGTATTCCGGCATTGTGCACCAAAATCAGCGGCAATCGCATTTTTATCAATAACAGTAATATAATCCTCTCTTACTTTGTCCGAAGACGCTTTGGGATTCTTAGCTGTCAATTTAATAGTATAGATTCCCGGAGAAAGTGTCATTTGTGGATTTTGTTCTGTTGAAGTGATAACTGCTCCACCTTCTTTAGGTGTGAAACTCCATAACCACTCATTCGGATAGCCTTTGGACAAATCTTTAAAAGAAATAACATCTTCATTTGTAGCAGTAGTTTTATCTGCAGAGAAGTCAACAGTTATCTGCGACGGATAGTTAACAGTAATATATTGTTCCTTCACCATTTCGTTTGCTTCTTCTCCGCGTCCGACAGACAAGGTAACCGAATAAACTCCAGGCTTATTATATACAACATTAGGACTAAATAAGATTGAGGTTTCTGGTTCTCCACCTTCGAACCGCCAATTCCATTTAGAAGGTTCACCAGTAGATATGTCTTTGAAAGTAATACTTTCTCCGATTGTGACTTCCTGAAGATCTGATTCGAAAGCAGCTTGCAAGGACTGCAAATCATCTTCAGAACAAGCCAATAACAATATCACAACAATACACTGTAATAAATATATAGTTTTTCTTTTCATATCAGTAATGTATTAAATTCATTGTATTGATTTTATGCTAACAACTTTAAATGCCAGCCCATCCGTATATCGTTTTTCTCCTCCCTCATAGATAATAGCAATCTGTGAATCAGAGAGCTCAACTATATCAGAGTAACCAGAGTTACCTTCATAAACTGTATATTGTCCCTTCCAGTTTTTCCCATTATCCGTACTTTTTTTGATAGTCATATTAATACGTTCCGTAGCGGAAGCAGCATTCGAAAGAAAAACAGCTCCTCCTATTGATAATATACTACCCTGACACTTACAGTCTATTTGATCAATGCTAATTTGAGGTGAAGACCAAGTAAGTCCTCCATCTATGCTAGTACAACTTTTCCGATAAAAGCCTTCATCTGCTCTCATATTCAACATTAACGTTCCCTCTCCTATCTCGGCTACAGAACATTCTCCAACACCACCGACAGGAGTAGGTTCTCCTGGTTTCCATGTTTTTCCGTAATCATCAGAATAAATGATATGAGAATAACTCGTGACCTTTCCACTCTCCCGAGTTGTAAAATAGTTTGGAGCAACTAATCTTCCTTTATGTATTCCCTTTTGAATCTGAATACCATGGCACGGACCGGTAGCATACCAATCCCATTTTTCTTTTTTTACAGAAGAAGTTATTTCAACTGGTTGCGCCCAAGTAATGCCGTCATCATCAGAATATGTATAGTACGGACGTCGGCTGTCTTCTCCGGTACCATTGGTTATTGCCCCCCATTTATCAGTCTGGAAATTCCAAGTCATAAGCAGATGTATTCTACCTCTGTCGTCAACAATAGGCACGGGATTTCCACAAGTGTTTTGTCCATCATTCCATATCGTAATCTGTTTACTCCATGTTTTTCCATTATCCGACGAACGTTTGACTACAAGATCTATATCTCCGCTATCTCCATTACTTCGAGCTTTTCTAGCTTCAGCAAAAGCTAATAAAGTATTGCTTTTACTTTTAACAATAGCAGGTATTCGATAGAGTTCAAAACCATCCGTCCCTTGATTATAAATATAGTTGAATTCGGACGAAGGCACTTCTTCTTCCGGTGGAACAGGAGTTGGGTTTCCTTGTGTCTCATCATCTTTTTGACAAGCCTGTGTAAACATACTTGTAAAAAGAAATACGCATGTAATAATCTTATAGGTTTTCATATCCTTGAGTTTGTTTTAAATTAGGATTGATATTTATATCGCTCAATGGGATTGCAAGATATAATGGAATGATAATATTATCATCGACTTTTTTCTTTAAGTTCGGGACCTCCTGATAAACATCAATCGTTCCACCATAATGAAATCTAAGAAGATCGGGCCATCTTTTTCTCTCAAGATATAACTCTCTTGCACGCTCGTTCAGAATTTCTTTCTCCACTGCTATTTTATTGGTACTTCCATTATAAGTTCCAATCTTGGCACGGTCTCTGACTCTATTCAGTTCAATAATAGCCTGTGGTGTTTGATTTAACGCCGCATAAGCTTCTGCTTTAAATAAATACATCTCTGCAAGCCGATATATAACTATATCTGAGTCATAGGTGCGATCTCCTTCTGTTTTTGTTCCCTTCATCTTATTATCAAAAGTCCCTATTTCATTTCCGTCCGCATCCTTTGCAGTGATATAAGAGTCTTTGGTTCTGATATCTGCCGGATTTGCATTAAAAAGACCTATCAAAAACGGACTTGGTGCATAAGTGCTGCGAGCTCCTCCTTTAGCATAAGGAATTTCATCCTTATTGACCGCCTTTTCTACAAAAACATCTCTTGGCTTCAGACTCTGACTATACTGAGCTTCCTTTTCATAAATTTCGAAATGGATAGTCCATATCACTTCTTTCCCATATTTAGTTCCATAAATATCAATATTAAAATTTTTATTCTTAGGATGTGAAACTGCCAAATCCGCATAAGTTATGACATCTTTCAAATCTTGTTCCGATCCATTCATCACTTTTGCTTTCCATAGCAAAATATCGGCTTTCAATGCATAGCATGCCGGCTTCGATGCCCTTCCTTTTCCATTTGCATAACTTTCTTCCGGAAAAAGATCAATTGCCGTATTTACATCACTTAGAGCACGTGCCAAAACTTCCTCCGCGGGTTCTCTTGCTAACTTAGGCTTATTTGAACTTTCTGTCGGTTCCAGTTCTATAGGAGCATCTCCCCATATACGAGCTACACAGAAATACATATATCCCCTTATGCAATATGCTTCTGCCAACAGCCTGTTTTTATCAGATTCTACACCAAAATCTATTCCGGGAGTATACTTCAGTAACATATTACAATGTTGTATTACAGAGTAATAGCTCGACCAGCTATAACCATTTTGCGATGTGAGGTTTTGCGCCCATAAATTAGAAGGGCCACCTTCCAGCCCTGTTGTAAAGGCATCTCCTCTGTCTTCAAAATGAAGAGTAGAATTCGATGTATCGCGCAATTTGGTATAAATACCAATCATATAACTTTCTACATCGCCTTTTGTATTCCAGTATCCATCTCCGGTAATGCTTGAAACAGTATCTACATCCAGTAAGTTACACGAATGCAACAAGAATAAAGAAATGCCTAATAGTATTGATTTAAATTGTTTCATAATTATGAGTCTTATTTAATTAGAAATTAATTTTTACTCCCATATTATATTGTCTTGGCCTTGGGTATACCCCATAATCCACTCCGGTATATATTTCAGGAAACATACCATCATATTTCTTTATATAACCTATGTTATATGCTCCAGCAAAAACTTCCACTCCACTCAATCTTATTTTTCTAACCCAAGTTGATGGTAGCATATAGCTTAAAGACACTTCTCTAAATGCCAGATAATCTCCTTTACTAAAATACAGGCTATTGTTGG
>OGIB01001057.1_pt1 | contig 10988 bp, 9 predicted proteins | sample 1571691 | NCBI WGS metagenome assembly OGIB01 (sample SAMEA2582058, study PRJEB24529) | metagenome | biome: Human gut stool | place: China | collected 2011
TTCTCTGCACATTCCTTCTTGCCCTGTTCCAGCCGTTCCCGGATGGAAGGCTTTTTCTCCGGCTCCGCAGGGCGTTCATGCACCCACTCGTCGCCGGAAAAAGAAATATATCCGTGTTCCGTAAAATGGCCCTGTTCCTCCTGCATGGCGTACTTGCCAAAAGGAACGGGGTCGATTGCACTCAGAAGCTCCGGGGGCAGCAGCATATCCATGTGCTGTGCCAGATACCGCCAGCCAAGATCGTTCAGATCACGGATATTGGGCTCAAATACGAAATAGTCGATGTTGTCCGCAAACTCCTTGAACTGCTCCGGCGCTGTCAGCTTGAAGGGCGAGGCCTGCACCGCCTCCAACAGTTCCCTGTCCTCCGGGGAGAGGGCAGCCACCGCCGCCCTCACTTCGGGTAAATGTTCCAAAGTCTTATTTTCTGCCATTGACACCTTCCTTTCTTTTCGGAAATTCCAGTTTGAAGTTGATGTATTTGCCGCCCGTGTCATCCAGGATCACCGCAGCGTCATAAGTGGCCTGTTTCTTTTCAGACCACATTCCCTTGACATTGGTACGTCCCTTTTTCAGAAGGTCCGCTGCCATCTTCTTTGTCAGCTCCTTCTTGCGGCTCGTCCAGAAGCGGTCATTTTTCCAGAGGACGAAACCGCAGGACCGATCCGAACACGCAAAGTTCTTCTTGCCCTCATAAACCGGCTGGCCGCAGCGAGGGCAGGTACCGATCACTTCCTTCTCCGGGGCAAACAGCTTTTTGCCATCCTCGGAAATGCAGGAATAGGTGGACACGATCTCCTGGACCATCGTGCGGATACCGTCCATGAAGGTATCCGGGTCAGTGCTGCCCCTTGCGATCTCCGTTAATTTCTGTTCCCATTCCGCTGTCAGCATGGGAGAGGTCAGCGGCTCCGGCAGGACTGTGACAAGGTTGATACCGGCTTTTGTGGGGATCAGGCTCTTGCCCTTGCGCTCCACAAATCCGGCGGCTACCAGCTTTTCGATGATTGCCGCCCTGGTCGCAGGCGTGCCAAGCCCTTTCCGTTCCGCCTCATCGGGAATATGGCCCAGGCCACCATCTCTTGCCCCTTTGGGGCAATTCACCTTGTCATCCTTGCCTGCGTTCTCCATAGCGGACAGGAGGGTATCTTCTGTGTAGGGCTTCGGAGGCTGGGTGAAATGCTCGGTAACAGCAACCTCCGCACCGTCAAAAGTCTGCCCTTCGGTGAAGTCCGGGAGCGTGCCGCCGTCCCCATCCGCAGGCTTTTCCTTCAAGAAGGCACGGAAAATGCGGTCGATCTCCCGCCAGCCTTCGGCAAGGACGCGCTTGCCCTTTGCGGTGAAGGAATGGCCGCAGCAGTTGAAAGTTGCCGTGACCGCCTCATACACATACGGCTCTGCCGATGCACACAGCAGCTTGCAGCAGACCAGCAGAAACAACTTGCGTTCGCCCAGAGGCAGAGCCTTGATATCCGCTTTTTCAATCTCCATCGTGGGGATAATGGCGTGGTGATCGGATACATCTTTATCGGAGATCATGGCCTCCACCAGCGGAAAGAAGTTGCCGCAGCCATCAAAAGGCGGCAGCTTTACCGCCAGGTGGATCACACAGGAGACCGTTTCCGCCATGTCGGAGGTCAGATAGCGGCTGTCCGTGCGGGGATAGGTCAGCAGCTTCTTTTCGTAGAGGCTCTGGGCGTAGTCTAAGGTCTGCTTCGCCGTGTATCCAAACAGGCGGTTTGCCTCCCGCTGCAAGGTGGTAAGGTCATAGAGCTTCGGCGGCTGTTCCTTCTTCTGCTCCTTCGTGACAGAGGTACAGGTGACGGTCGCACCCTTGCACATGGCCGCTGCCTGTTCCGCCGCTGCCGAATCGGTGAATTTCTCCGACACCGCCTCGGCTCCATCCAGCGTCAGGCGCAGCAGATGATATTTTTCTTTGTGGAACAGCGTGATCTTCGCGTCACGCTCCGCCAGCATTGCCAGTGTGGGCGTCTGCACACGACCCACATTCAGGGTGCGGTGATAGAGAATGGAGAAAAGGCGTGTGGCGTTGATCCCCACCAGCCAATCCGCTTTCTGGCGGCAGAGGGCGGATTGATACAAGGCTTCATAATCGGCGCTGGGGCGCAGGTCAGAAAAGCCCTCCCTGATAGCGCTGTCCTCCATCGAAGAAATCCAGAGACGGAGGACCGGCTTGTGGCATCCAGCCATTTCATACACCAGCCAGAAGATCAGCTCACCTTCACGTCCGGCGTCGCAGGCATTGACAATGGTATCCACATCGGGTCGGTCCATCAGGGCGCGTAGATTTTCAAATGCGCCCTCCTTGCCCGGTGTCAGCACATAACGGAACGGCTCCGGCAGAATGGGGAGATCATCATAGCGCCATTTCTTGAAATTCTCGTCATAGCCGCCTGCATCCATCGGGGATACCAAGTGCCCCACACACCAGGATACGAGAAGGCCGTTGCCCTCATAAAAGCCATCGGCCCTGGATGAAGCACCCAGGGCCGACGCGATAGATTTTGCCACACTCGGTTTTTCTGCAATAATCAGTTTACTCATTCTTTTCCTCTGTTTCCTCGTCCTCGGTCAGATATTCTTCTTCATCCTCCAGGTCGAAATCATCCAGATCAGCGGGAACTTTCTTGCCCTGCTTCGGTTTCAGCACCAGAAAATAGACTGCCGCGCCGCCTCCGGCTGCAAGGATCAGCAGCACCGCCAGGATCGCCCCGGTATTGCTTTTCTTTTCGGGTTCCGGATTCTCCGGCTCGGTGGGCTCCGCAGTTTTCTGTTCTGTGCCAACACATTCACTAAGGTTTTTTACGCAGACCGGGCAAGCGGTATTGACCGCTCCGGCCTGGCACTTCTCCGTACAGGTGCAGACAATAGGCGTTTCCGCCTTTTCTCCGTCCTCCGTGAGTGCCATGAGGTCGGCTTCATCCACCTGGTTCAGAAAATGCACGGTTTCCTCGCCCTCGTCGTCACGGTCGATAATGAGATAGAACACATTGCCGTTCTTCGTTTCTACTGTAATAAACTGCTTGCCACTGGTGGCAGGGCTGCCGATATCGTCAATCAGCGACAGGTTCCCATCCGGCGTCAAAGCGGCACCGCCATTCAAACCACCGCCCAGCATCCCCAGCAGATTTTCCAGCGTTTCCGCGTCCAGAGAGAAAGAACCTTCCCCGGAACCAGCCTCGCCGTCACTTACCGTCATGTAGCCGGAATAGACATAGCCGATTTTCTCCAGCAGGATGACCTTCAGCCAGTCGCCGTCCGTGCCGATCACCTTCACGGTCGTTCCGTTGGGAAGCTGGGCGAAGGCGGTATAATCCATTCCGGCGCCCGTGCGGACATTCAGATTGCCGCCGCCCGTGGTGACGGTGCCGGTCTGCCCGGAGTCATTTTCGCCGGAACTGAACTGGATACCGTCCTCGGTGACGGATACCGTGACCTGGCTGCCTGCCAGAGCGGAAAGCAGATCAGAGACATCACCGGCCGTTTCCTGTTCAGCCACGGACTCCGTGCTTTCCTCGCCGCCGCTGGCAAAGGCGGTGACAGAAAAAGCGGCAGTGCTGAGCACCACCGCCAAAAGAGCCGATACCATTTTTGTCATAAAGTTATGCTTCATCCTCGTATCCCTCCGTTTCCTCATTCTCGGTGTTGCCCTCCGGCATCATACCTTCCGGCAGGGAGATCATACCGCTGGCATAGGCTTTCAGGAAGGCGGTCAGTTCCTTGTTGTCCATCTTCACGGCTTTCACCATGCGGACGATTTCCAGATTTTCTTCCTCCGCAAGCTGGGCCTCCAGCGCACGAAGGCGTTTCTGCTGCTCCGCGATCTTTTCTTTGGTTTTCGCAATGTCATTGCGGATCTTCTGTGTCGTTGCCATAAATCAAATTACCTCCATATCGTTTTTTAGTTGTAGGGCGGTCGCCCGAAAGCGTAAAAGTGGGATTGCCAGTAGCTTGTGTTGATATCTGCATACTGGATGGGGTCGCCGCAATGCAGCATTTTTCCGCCGCCCACATAGATACCTACATGGGAAACGCCCGGCGTATCGTAAGTGCCAACGAAAAAGATCAAGTCGCCGGGTCTTGCGTTGGCAGAGGATACCGGGGTGGAAATATTGTAGAGTCCCTGGGCTCCCAGCCTGCCCGTATTGCAGACGCCGCTTTGCGTCAGCACCCAGGACACGAAGCCGGAGCAATCAAAAGAAGTGTTCGGATTGCTGCCGCCCCAGACATAGGGATAGCCGATGTACTTCTCCGCCTCGGTAATGAGCGCTGCAAAGGTTTCATCTTCCAGTGCGGAAGGCGGGATATCATAGGTGGTTGGCGGTTTGGTGTACTTGTCTACATAGCCGGAGCCTGGGAACAAATCTTCCCGGTTCCCCAGCGTCGCCATATAGACCGCATACAAAGAAAGTGTTTCCTCGTCCATGATGTAGACCGGCACATGGGAAAGGTCGAAGTTTTCCAGCTTCACATTGCAAATATAGTAGTTGTACGGTACTTCCACGTCATAGTCGTTTCCCTCGCTGTCTGTCCGTGTCTCCGTCCGATAGCGTACCTCCACTTCCACGGTCTGCGTCAGAATGTACTGCTTTTCAAAGAGCATTTGCAGTTCCTCCTGAACCTCATTGATGGTAAACACCCCTTCATGGAACGCCGTGAGAATGGAGATCAGCACATAAGGGTCATGCTCGATCTCGTCCAGATCAAAACGGTATTCGTCATATCCGGGGTGCAGAGCCTCATAGTGGTCCAGCTCATATTGAAGTTCCTGTTCCAGTTCGCAGTAGGCCGCCTCTGCAGCCAGCATATCCGTGTCCTCGGAGAGATAAGAGGAAGTAAATACGCTACCTATGCCGGAGCCCGCCATCATGGAACAGGAAGATACCCCGCCAAACAGCAGGGCAACACAGGCACCAATGCCGATCACCAATAGCACCGCCCGGCTATGGTGCTTGATGTAGAAGAAAGTTTCCTTGAAGGCGTCCTTTGCTTTCTGTGCCGCACTTTTCGCCGTGGCCGCTGTGTTCTTTGCGGTTTTCTCTGCCTGTCGCAGCTCCTTTGCATAGTTCCGCTTGATCCGCTGTTTCTGCAGAAAGCGGGATACCGGGTTAGAAGCTGCCAATGCAGGATCATCATGCAGTGCCTTTTGGTAAAGGTAGTCGGCGTTTGCCTTAAAAGAAGCCTGCTCTGCCTTCGCCGCGTCACGCCAGGGCTTTGTGCGGTGATGGTGGACGGCGGCACGGACTTTGCCCTTTCCATAGGCAAACCCGCGTTCCGTCAACACCTCGCCTTTGTGTCCGGCCTCTACACCCACATTTTCCTGCTCTACCTCATGCACCTTCGCGTGGGCAGCGTGGACAATCTCATGGACAGGCCGAGAAAGCGGATTGTGCCGCAGGCGTCCGTTGGGGCGTTTCTCCACTTCTTCAAAGTGAAGCTGCGTTTTGCCTTTTCCGGCTGTCTCGTCAAAAACACGCTCGGTACGGAGAACTTTCTTTGTGGGGATAGCGGCTTTCGCCGCGTCCAGCCGATCCGCCGCACGGTCGGAACGGTCAATGTATTTCCCAAGTGTGGAATCGGCGCGTTCTTCCTCGGTGAATTGCAGACGGGAGGACGGGTGCTGCCTTGCAGCAGAACCATCCCGCACCGCCTGGGTGTCAGCCTTTTCCGCCGTTCGTGCGCTTTTCTTCTCATGGTGTTCCGCCGCACGCAGGGCAAGGTCAGCCGCAGCGCCAGCGGATTCTTCCGAAGAAACAGACAGCTCCATTTCCGGCTCCCGGCTGCTGATATGTTTCACCTCTCCCGTGGCAAGGTTTTCCGATACCGCACCGTCACGGGTCATTTTCTGCGTGATCTTATCGGTCGCTTTCAGTTCCCTCATAGGCAGTCACCTTCCTTTCCATAGGGGCAGAAGTCACCGCAGGTGCCATTCTCGATCATGGCGATATAGCGGAAAATGGGATAGGCCTGGGGCGGGCAGACCGCATTTCCCAATGTTTTCAGCCGCAGCGCCCGGTCATCCATGCGCTCGGTCATGCGGGGGATTCCTTCCGGTTCGGCGGCCCAGAGGATACGTCCGTCCATCCTTTCGGGAAGCCCATGAGCCATTCCACCCAATCCGGATTCAGCGCCGCCGTTTCGGACACCGGCCGCTCCTGGGAGATGATCTGCGCCGACAGGTTCCCGTCCTTCTTCGCCGGATCGAAGGCCGACGGCTTCAAGGTCGAGCGGAAACCGTCCGACGCCACCGGGGTCAGATAGAATACCGCCGCCGACAGGCTGAGGCTCCAGATCGCCCCGTTTCGGTTCCTCTTGCGGAATATCCCATTGTCCGACAGGAACACATCCAGGCTTGCCGCATCCCTGGCGGTGTTGTTGTCGGAGGCAAGGGGTGTGGGAAACATCAGCCGCGACGATAAAAGTTCGCTGGCGCTCATGCCATGCGCCGACACCGCAAGCCGGAAATACGAATGGGAGAACAGCGTATCCCGCTTTTGCCAGGTCAAAGATCGTTTTGTCGAGCCCCATATTGATGAAGCCAGCAACATTTTCCCCAAGCACCCAACGGGGCCGCAGCTCGGTAATAACGCGGCACATTTCCGGCCACAGGTAGCGTTCATCCGCAAAGCCCTTCCGTTTTCCGGCGGTGGAGAAGGGCTGACAGGGAAAGCCGCCTGAGATAACGGTAACTGTTTCAAGTCCTGTTTTTTCAAAAAACGCCTCCTTCGTAAAAGTAGTAATATCCCGGAACCTGGGAACATCCGGCCATCGTGCGGAGAGGACGGAGTGCGGAAAATCCGCCCACTCGCACTGGCAGACAGTTTCAAACCCGGCAGCCTCCGCCGCCAGGTCCAGACCGCCAATGCCGGAAAACAGGCTCACATGGGTCAGGTTATTCATGGAGCATCCGCTCCCGGATGGATTTCTCCATTGTATCGTAGGCCCAGGGCGTATCATCCGTGGGTAGACCCCAACGCCTGCAAAGGCGCTTCATCCTGCGCTCATAGCCGGACACGCTTTTCTGGATTTTCAAAAGTGCCTTTTCGTCCGCAGCCTCCGCCAGTCTGCGGGTCAAACTGAAATGATAACAATAGAGATCATACAAATCACCGATCAGAAGCCGAAAACTTCCGCTACCAATCACATATTTTTCATCATTCATGCGCCGCGCCTCCTTTCCCGGTTTCACCAAGTTTTGTTGTCATAATGCTGTAAAGTTCATTGTCCTTCGGGAAGTCATCCACAAAAGGCAGGATCACATTGCCGAAGAAGATCAGCCCCTCGCCGGGGCCTGCGTTGCTGATATGCGCCGCCTGCTGGTTGGAGATATTCAGACGCTCACAGAGGATTTTCCTGTCTCCGCTGGCCTGGTTCAGAAGGTACACAAAATCGCTGTTTTCAAAGATGTTCTCGATCTCCGGGGAGGAAAGCAGGTCCTTGATGTTCTGCGTGATCCCCGTGGGGATACCGCCCCATTTGCGAAAGCGTTTCCAAATCTCCACGCTCCAGGAACCAACTTCACCGCGCAGAAGAAGGTGGAACTCGTCCACGAAGTACCAGGTGGATTTGCCCTGATCCCGGTTCTGGGAAACACGGTTCCACACCTGATCCTGGATCACCAGCATACCCAGGCTTTTGAGCTGCTTTCCCAGCTCCTTGATATCAAAGCAGACAATACGGTTGTTGATATCCACATTGGTACGGTGGTTAAAAACATTCAGGCTGCCATGCACATACAGTTCCAACGCTGCCGCGATCCGCTGCGCCTCCGGCTCCGGCTGCCGTTTGATCTCGTCATACAAATCTTCCAGCAGCGGCATATTCTCCGGGCGGGGGTCTGCGATATAGGGGCGGTACACGATCCGCACAGCACGGTCAATGACCGTCTTTTCCACCGGCTCCAGACCGTTCCGTCCGCCTGCCGCCAGTTCGCAGAACGACAGGATAAAATCTGATTTCAGCGCCAGCGGGTTATCATCCTCACTGTAATTGAGATTGATATCCATAGGGTTCACATACTGCGTGCTGGTAGGTGAGATTTTGATGACCTGTCCTTCCAGACGGTTCACCAGCGGAAAATATTCCGCCTCCGGGTCGCAGATCAGGATATCGTCCTTTGTGTTCAGGAACACACCCACGATGGAACGCTTTGCGGAAAAACTCTTGCCGCTGCCGGGCGTACCTAAGATCATGCCGTTGGGCGTTTTCAGCTTTTTGCGGTCAGCAAGGATCATATTGCCGGAAGTGGCATTGAGCCCGTAGTAAAGAGCTTCGCCACCGTGGAAAATCTCCTGTGTGGTGAAGGGAACGAACACCGCCACCGCCGAAGTGGTAAGCCCGCGCTGTATCTTAATGCGGTTGACACCCAGGGGCAGAGCCGACACGAAGCCGTCCTCCTGCTGAAAGTCCAGCCGCACCAGGGAGCAGTTATATTTCTGCGCCACGCTTGCCGCACGGAGCAGGTCATTCTCCAGCTTTTGCCCGCTGTCCGCAAAGTTCACCACCAGGAAGGTCATCAGGAACATTCGCTCATTTCTGCTTTGCAGGTCACGGAGGATGTTCTTTGCCTCGCCTGCGTAGGTGGCAAGATCGGTGGGGATGATATCCATATCGAAACCTTCCCGCACTGCCTTTTTCTGTGCGTCGATCTTCATACTGTCAATGTCAGTGATCTTCCGCTTGACCGTTTTGATCGCCTCGTTCTGGTCCATGCTGCGGATATGGAGACTGACAAGCAGCCCGCTGTCCGTATCCAGCAGCTCGGTGAGCATACGGTCATCCATTTCCGGTGCGCTGATCTGCAGAAAGGACACGGCACAGAATTTATCCGCCATCGTGAACTTCCGTGCTTCACCGAAGCGGAAGGAAGATGGTGCGATAAAATCCTGAACCGACAGGCCGGAAGGGGCAAGCCAGCTCCATTCAAAGGCAAACCGTTCCCCGTCCGGGTGTAGGATGCCGTGGAGCGTTTCCAGCCACTCCTTGCCGCCAAGCTCCTTTGCCAGAGCACCCATGACCTTGAAATGGTTGAGGGCATCCATGACGATCCGGGAAAATCGTGCCCGTGCGGTTTTGCTGTCCCGTGCCTCAATGGTGAGGGTCAGATACTTTGTTTTGATAAGACCGTTGTTGCCCCGTTCAAGCTGCTTGCGGAGCATCTGCGTGTAAAGCTCACGGATATGGTCGAAGTGATCTCCCTGCGCCGCGATCTCGATACGCTTCACAAAATCCTCCCGGTTCATGCGGCGGCTCACAAGGGAGAGCTGCATTCCGATAGAAGCGTCATGGGCGTTATACATATCGCAGAGGGCTTCAAAGATCGCCGTCTGGTCGTCAGGCTTTGCAAGCTGATAATTCACATCCTCGAACTCGATACACTTCGACCAGGTGTGGTCGTCCAGCTTGCACAGGCCGTCCGGGTACATCTGGCGGAACGGTAAAGTGTCCTGTGCGGAATGTACCTTGCCGTCGCCTCTGGCAGTTTCCAGGATACGGCTGATCTCACGCTTTTCTGCGGCGGTGAGCTTTACCGCTGGTTTTGCCGCCTGCCGTGCCTGCGGCTCTGGCTTTCGCTTTCTGAACAATGGCTTTCACCTCCTTTTCCGCCCGGGCCTGCCGCTCCAGGGCTACATAGAAATTGTTTGTCTGGTAAGGCCGTTCCTTCGTCCGCAGGAACATACAGCGGATGATCTGTCCGGCCACCACCTCCAGGGGTTGGCCGTGCCGCTCATACATGGCGAGTAGAAAGAACGGGAGCATGACGATAATCATGCAGAACGCGGCGGCGCTGTTGCTGGCCGTGCGTCTGAGCAAAAAGAAAAGCGGTACTCCGATGAGTGCCGCCGCTCCGAAACATATAAGCTGCCGTTTGGTAAGCCCAAACAGCACTTTGGATTTTACTTTCGTCAAATCCTTTGGAATGGTTACATACGCCAATTTATCAAGCCTCCTTAATGCGCTCCGAACAGGCTCTTAGAGAGGCTGCCGGTCTTGAACAGGGCGAAGCACAGCAGGACCGTGTAGCCCATGCAGGCCCATATCGCGCCTGAGATATTTCCGTCCGTGGCGATACTCTGTACCAAAACAGAGTAGATTCCCACGCACACCATGATAAGAAATGCCTGGAACGCCAATGCAAACAGAGATTTCAAGTAGTTCTGCCCCGTATGGCTCCAATCCCGGTTCGTCATGGTGGCAAGCGGGATCGGTCCAACGGAAGTCGTCAAATACACCTCGATCATGCGGCCGTAGATGACAAGCATGATACAGATGGAAAGGGCGTTCATGGTAAGCCCTACGAAAAGGGACTGGAACCACAGCCCGAACAATTCTCCCGTGCCCAGGGCTTCAAGCTGCGCCTCCATATCCGTGATGACGCCGCTGATATCAATGGAGGTATTTCCGATGATGACGCCTGCGCTGCTGTTCACAACGCTTTGCCCCACATCGAAGATACCCATGACGATATTCCATGTGTTCGTCACAATGAGAACGGCACAGAATGTTTTGAAAATCCACTTGAAGAACATCCAGGTGTCTACATCGTGCAGATTGTTTTTCTCTGCCACAAGCTGGATCAGCTCATAACACATTACGAATGTCAGGATAACCCCGGCGATTGGAACGATCACCGTTTCAGAGAGGTTTCGGATCATAGAAAAGACGCCGCTGTTCCATGCCAGCGGCGTCTGTCCCACTTCACCGGCGATCTCGCCTACTTTGGTATTGACCGTATCGAACATGCCCGACAGGTTTCCCGTGATCCCCTCGATGAGCAGCCCTCGGAGCCATTCATCGAGTTTGTCGAGTATGCCGCCCATAAGCGATCACCGCCGGACGATCAACCGAACAGGCCGGAGAGCAGAGGTACAAGGGTGATGCCGATGAGGGCGACACCGCCGCCAGCCATCAACTGTTTTATCCCCAATTAGGTGTAAAACTCTGCTCGATGGCGGGCGGCGGCGTAC
>OGIB01001061.1_pt1 | contig 10934 bp, 11 predicted proteins | sample 1571691 | NCBI WGS metagenome assembly OGIB01 (sample SAMEA2582058, study PRJEB24529) | metagenome | biome: Human gut stool | place: China | collected 2011
TGCAACTGCTTTCCAACCGTCCCGACGTGCGTCAGGCTGAAATGGAACTGGCGCAAGCATTCTACGCCACCAATGCGGCCCGTGCCGCCTTCTATCCCAATATTACCCTCTCGGGAATTCTTGGATGGACTAATAACGGCGGTGGCGTAATCGTAAATCCCGGACAATGGTTACTTAATGCCATCGGTTCCCTGACACAGCCGTTATTCAACCGGGGCGTAAACATCGCCAACTTGAAGATAGCCAAAAGCCGTCAGGAAGAAGCCAAACTGTTGTTCCGGCAATCATTACTGAACGCAGGAAAGGAAGTGAACGATGCTCTGACCGCATGGCAGACGGCAAAATCGCAAATTGAAATCAATGCTCGGCAGGTTGAAACATTATGCGACGCTGTGCGAAAGACAGAATCGCTGATGCGTCATTCCAATACCACCTATCTGGAAGTGCTGACCGCCAAACAGTCTCTTCTCGAAGCGGAAGTGCAACAGTTACAAACTCGTTTTGAACGCATACAAAGTATAATTAAACTTTACCATGCGTTGGGAGGAGGAATGTAACTTTACAAGAATTATAACCTAATACTGAACCATGTTGTGTAATTTTTATATTTCAGTCGTCATAAACTTATAAATAAGTAATTTAGTATGCAAAAACAAATTAAAAAGTCTTCTCTTTTTTTGAAGAGAAGCAACACCTGACCCACTTCGCTACCGAACAGGATGTAGCAGAAGAATTGTTTGAGTTACTCTTAGAAGCGAGAGAACTCTATCTTCAGGATGTGATTTTGAATGGCAAGCGGTATGACCGCTATGTGGATGACTTCATCAACAGTCATCGGTATATCAACTGCAACAGTGCAATTTGCCGAAACTGCCACGAGATGAACATCCACATCGTCAAGGGACTGCTGAACGAATGCGCCCACCTTATCCAGCCTCTTTTTGAGGCATCCGACTTCTCCTTTGAGAAGTGTATGGAGTTACAAAGGAAGTATGACCGCTCGGAACCGTTGCCGCCATACAGTTGGCACGGAGCAAGGGGGCTTTTGTGTATGGCATCTGCAACGTCGTGGGTGCCTCTATCCCAAGAAATACGGATTCCGGGACATACATCCATGTAGGACCTGAGATAGGTGTGGCTTCTACCAAGGCTTTTACAGGACAGGTAACGGTGCTGATGCTGCTTGCCCTCTGCGTGGGACAGATGCGTGGTACTGTGGATGATGCAACCGTAGAGAGGATTGTCCGGGAGTTGAAGAACATGCCCCTATATATCCTAAAATCCGCAAGCAATCTCAATGGCAATCTCAATTGCAGTAAAGAGCTTGAACACTATGCATCATGATAGTATGAGCGTGAATTTTGTCCGATTTGTGCATACCTTCCCCTTACCCCACAATGCGACTTGAGGCAATACGCAGATTAAAACCATAAGGAACGGACTTTATCCGAATCCAGTTTTGAAAGGTCTTGCATAAGCCCGGTTTTCAGTATAGATATTCAGCACGTATTGCCTTGCTGTCATGATCCACTTGGCAGGTACGGAGATGAAGCTGAAGACAAAAGCCTTTATGCGACTCGTTTCCTTGAGCCCGAAAGCCTTGGTGTCAAGCTTGCTAATGATGGTCTTATAGAAATTGTGTATCAATGCCGTAAGCAGAAGGAATACAGTGTTCTCTGACATGAACGACTTGGGGAGCCTGTTCCAGCCGAATCCGTTGTTCATATCATCGAATATACGCTCTTTGCCCCCACGCTTGTTGTAAAATTCGACGATGTCTCTTGTTGATGAGTCATAATCGTTGGTAAGAATGGATCTGTAGGTGTATTCACCTTCCCACAAGTCAAGCTCTCCATCCATGCGCTTTTGTCTCTGAATGACAAGACGATAGCACTTGCCTTCCCATTTCTCAACAAGAATGGAATTGAGTTCAAACTGGATGCCGTTGATTTCCTCCGTCTTCCATCCCCTCAGTGAAAACAAGTCATCGTAGAGCGAACTGCATCTGTTGGCGCGGATGTAGAAGTGCGTGCAATGCTTCTCTATCTCACTGACAATTTCCTTCGAGCACGAACCACAGTCGGCTCTGAAGCGATTCACACGGATGCTGTTGGCTTCCAGTAGGGCAAAGAATCTCTTGTGGGTCTCAGCCTGATAAAAGCGCACATTTGTGTTGCCATCGCTGTTCTCGACATAGACAATCATGTCACCGATGACATATACGCCAGGTCTGTAGCCGAGGAACTTCTTGTATGTCGGTTTTGCATCATACTTCTCTGTTTCAAGGAACTGATGGTCGAAATCAACATCGTAGGTTTCCACCTCATTCAGTTCACCAGTGGAAACCAAGGCTTTTATAAGCAAGGCGTTGAGCTTGTCTGCCGTATTGAAATCATAGGTCTTGCCCTTATCGGAAGTATATGAGATGTTTTCCTGTGTCAGTTCCTTGATGGCTCTGAGGATGGTATCAGAGCTGCATGTGCGCAAGGTCGGATGATACGAGAGATGACGCATCAGATGCGATGTTACATCCTCCACGCATGAACCGCCACAGAAGTATACGCTCATCAGAGAACGAATAATTTCGCTGTACTGGTATCCGATGATACTGCGGCATCTCTGACCAAGTGTCTGGTCGATAATAGGTGAAAGCATGGAGTCAAATTGCTCCATGATTGAAAAAATTCCTCCAAAAGGTGTGAGTTTTTCAGATTTTATTTGTACCTTTGCCATGTCTTGTTACGATTTACGCTTGTTTTGATTGTAAACCACCCATACAGCGTAATGTAGCGTGAGCCCTCTGATATATCTTTGCCGGCATAATATTAAAAAGATGCATTATGGACAGTAAAGCATATTTCGAGAAGGTAATGCAAGACTTCAATCAGTTCAGGAATGGACGCAGTCTTCGCAAGTATTGTACAGATGAAGGAATCGATTACAATTGGCTAATCAAGTACAAAAAAGAATATCCGGGGAAACGCACCGCGGAACAGGAGCCCTCAACTCCTCCGGAGTTCGTCCCTATCTCTGTGAAGGACGCACCTCAGCAGAAGGAGTGGCAGGTTCAGCAACTCATCCTCCAATCACCCTCGGGTGATTTCCTTGAGATAAAGAGCACGGGTTTGTCGGTAGTGGCTATGCTGCTTGAAAAGATGTCATAGCCATGATTCTGTTCAGTAACCGGGTCAGATTCTATCTCTGTTCCCACCCCGTTGACATGCGGAACGGACGTGAAGGTTTAGCGAGAATCATTAGAGAAGCACTGGAACATAACCCCCTTGATTACAATGAAGCATTCGTGTTCTATTCGAAGGATTACAGGAAGGTCCGCATCCTTCATTATGACGTCAATGGCTATGTGCTCTACAGCAAGTGGTTCGATGACGGCAAGTTCCTCAAGCCTGAATTTGAAGAGTGTAAGAAGAGTCATGAGATAAGCAGGGAGGTATTGACCCTGCTGCTCTCTACGGCAGTCCAGACAAAAATCATCATATAGCCCTATGGATGCAGCTTATATAAAGAAACGTGATGCCCTGCTGGCCCGCATAGCATATGCCGAGCAGAAGTATGAAGAACAGACAGCTCTTGCAGAAAAGATGAAGGCCAAGGCCGATGCTTTTCAGAAAGAGCGTGAGCAGAAAGAACAGAATATTGCTGAGCTAAAAGCCGAGATAGCTCGTATCAAGCGCAATCTCGGCATTATATAATAATTAACACAACTACTTGATTATCAGGTTATTATATACATTATTTAATACAAACAAATTGGTTATATCTCTGATAATTAGTACCTTTGTATCATGAATAAAGCAGACAACATACAGATTCAGATGCGCCATTTCAAGATGGAGAATGTGCGGCTTCACGGTGAAGTGAGCCGCCTGAGTCAGTATGCTGTCTTCCTTGAAGAGGAGAATAAGACCATAGAGTCAGAAGTCCGCGCCGAGTGTCAAGTCACGATAGAGATGCTGAACTACCGGGTTGAGGTGCTGGAAGCGAAAGTTGAATCTGCCGAGAATAGAGCTGCATCAGAATCCCGCCGTGCGGATGAAGAGGCAGCCAAGGCAGCAGGGTATGAAAAGGAAATCTCCGGACTGAAGGAGCAACTGGAGAAGTATAAAGACCTCCAGAAGATAGCAGATGCCGCCAAGGATGGCACCATGGACTATAAGGATATCCTGGAGGTAATCAAGCGCCGTACCTTCCAGCGCAACAGCGATGCGACCCGCTTTCTCAACGGTGAGATAGACCCCAATGATCCTTTCCTGGAAGAGATGGGGTTCGAGGAGGTCATCAAGACCATCATGGAACGGACCTCGGAGGAAAAACGTGACACGTCGGAAAAGAAGCCTGAGTCCAAGAAGGCGAAGGTCTCACTACCCAAGAGAAAGAAGCAGAAGAAGGCGGAGGAGGCCGCTCCAAAAGAAACATCTACCGGCAAGCGCAAGCGCCGTGTCTATGATGCCACTGTCCTGAAGCAGATGGGCATAGATACCAGCAACCTCCCTGCAGGCTCCAAACTGATCAGACGCAAAGATAAGGACGGCGGTGAAGATGTATGGTACATCAGGCTGATTTACCACAAGAAAGCTCAGGTAATCTGCCGTGAGTATAAGATAGGCCGTTTCAATGTCCCGGGCGCAGACCCTGCGAACAGCAAGTATCCCGACCGGATTCTTGAGGACAATCCTGTGATGCCCAGCTTTGCACGCTTCTACTTCGAGTCCAAGTTCGCCTTCGGCCTGAGTGAGAACCGCATTCTGGAGATGCTCAAGTCGATGAAGACCAGAATACCTCAATCCTCCTTGAACCGTTGGATGCATCAGATAATGACACACCTTCGCGAGCGTCTTGAGCCGTTGATCCTGGCAGCAATCAAACAGTCCAAGTTCACCAACAACGACGGCACCCGTCTGTTGGTACGTAGCCGTGACGAGGAGTCGGGCAATGTATCCTACAATATAAAGTATATCCAGGCCGCACTCTCATTGGAGAAGAAGCTGGTGGTCATGCTCTATGATGAGGGGTCTAGAGGCCATGAGGTACAGGAAGAAAAGATTTTCAAGGACTCCAACATAGAATGTTTTGTGGCCGACCGTCTTTCTGTCTATCAGACCATAGTCAATGACTTGGAGGGCCAGCACCTCCAGCGCCAGGCTTGCTGGTTCCATGGGCGTCACTACCTGGTAGATGCCTACATGGTGGACCATCGTGTTGAGGATGTGATTAAACTGGTCAATACCCTGTTTTATATAGAAAGGATATTCCAGGATGGGGACGACACGAGTCCGGGAGCGAGGCTGGCGTTCCGGACGAGGTGGAGCAAACGGTTTGTTGACCGGATAATGGAGCGGTTGGAGAAAATCCGAAAAGCAGGTTCCGATTATGGGGCCATGGTACATAGAGCGGTAAATTACATCCTTGATGACAGAGAAGCCTTCGAAAGATTCCTTTACGATGGCCGAATTGACATGCACAATATAGCCATTGAGCGCTGCTTCCGGCATATCGCTATAGGCCGTCGTAACTGGTTGCATACAGGCAGCCATAAGGCAGCGCAGAATATCGCTTTTATGTTCGGTCTGTATGAAAGCTGCAAGCTCAACAACGTGGACTTCGGTCATTACATTGAAGACATACTCACCCGGATTGTGAATGGTGAGGAGATAGATGAATCCTTCATCCCCTGCAACTACGTAGCTCGTCCTTTAGAGGAAGAGGCTGTTGCATAACGTTAAAAAACCGATTAAACGATTTTTAAACAAGACTTAAGTACACGTAACCCGCTGTAGCAGAGGGGGACGTTGTATGGGTAGTTTACGTTTTGATTTGCAACACTAAGATAAGTGAAAAATCTGACATGGCAAAATCCTGAGCAACTTTTTGTTGCTCAGGAACTTATAAATAAAGTTAAATCAAAGTGTTGCGGAATTAAGGGAGATAATATAAATGGAAAAATACAACAATTGGAAACTTAAGTTTTATACAATATGGGCAGGGCAGGCAGTATCATTAATCACTAGTGCCATCCTGCAAATGGCGATTATTTTTTACCTTACAGAAAAAACAGGATCTGCGATGGTCTTGTCTATGGCTTCACTTGTAGGTTTTTTACCCTATGCGGTCTTTGGACCAGCCATTGGTGTATTAGTGGATCGTCATGATAGGAAGAAGATAATGATTGGTGCTGATTTAATTATCGCAGCAGCTGGGGCCGTGCTAGCTATTGTTGCATTCTATATGGAGCTACCTGTCTGGATGGTTATGATAGTATTGTTTATCCGTAGCATTGGAACAGCTTTTCATACCCCAGCACTCAATTCGGTTACACCACTTTTAGTACCAGAAGAGCAGCTAACGAAATGCGCAGGCTATAGTCAGTCTTTGCAGTCTATAAGCTATATTGTTAGTCCGGCAGTTGCAGCACTCTTATACTCCGTTTGGGATTTAAATGCTATTATTGCCATCGACGTATTGGGTGCTGTGATTGCATCTATTACGGTAGCAATTGTACGTATACCTAAGCTGGGTGATCGAGTGCAAAGTTTGGAACCAAATTTCATAAGAGAAATGAAAGAAGGAATGGCTGTACTACGGCAAAATAAAGGATTATTTGCTTTATTACTCGTTGGAACATTATATATGTTTGTTTATATGCCCATAAATGCTTTATATCCTTTAATCACTATGGAATGTTTTAATGGTACACCGATGCATATTTCTATTACGGAGATTGCTTATGCCTCTGGTATGTTGATAGGGGGTCTATTATTAGGGTTATTTGGGAATTACCAAAAGCGAATCTTATTAATAACGGCATCCATTTTTATGATGGGGATAAGCTTAACCATTTCAGGATTACTTCCCCAAAGTGGATTTTTCATATTTGTAGTCTGCTGTGCAATAATGGGGCTTTCGGTTCCGTTTTACAGCGGTGTGCAAACAGCTCTTTTTCAGGAGAAAATTAAGCCTGAATATTTAGGACGTGTATTTTCTTTGACCGGAAGTATCATGTCACTTGCTATGCCAATTGGGTTAATTCTATCTGGGTTCTTTGCTGATAGAATCGGTGTAAATCATTGGTTTTTACTATCAGGTGTTTTAATTATTGGCATTGCCATAGCTTGCCCCATGATAACTGAGGTTAGAAAATTAGATTTAAAACAAAATTCATAGGAGGGACCATATTTATGTATTTAATTTTCATGTAATTCTTCCTGCTAAAATCGCAGGGTTTTCCCTGCGTACAAGCAAAAGAAAACATGCGATTATAGACAGGAGGAAATGTTATGGAATTGATATTAAAAGCAAAAGATATTCGTGTGGAATTCAAAGGACGCGATGTTTTAGATATAAATGAATTAGAAGTATATGATTATGACCGTATTGGTTTAGTAGGAGCAAATGGTGCTGGAAAAAGCACTTTACTCAGGGTACTTTTAGGAGAATTAACTCCCCCAGGATGTAAAATGAATCGTCTGGGTGAACTTGCCTATATTCCCCAGTTGGACGAAGTAACTTTGCAGGTGGAAAAAGATTTTGCACTTGTAGGCAAGCTCGGTGTTGAGCAATTAGATATACAGACCATGAGCGGTGGTGAAGAAACAAGGCTTAAAATAGCACAGGCCTTATCGGCACAGGTTCATGGTATTTTAGCGGATGAACCTACGAGCCATTTAGACCGTGAAGGAATTGATTTTCTAATTGGACAGCTAAAATATTTTACAGGTGCACTGTTAGTTATTAGCCATGACCGCTATTTTCTTGATGAAATAGTAGATAAAATATGGGAACTGAAAGATGGCAAAATCACTGAGTATTGGGGAAACTATTCTGATTATCTTCGTCAGAAAGAGGAAGAACGCAAGAGCCAAGCTGCAGAATACGAACAATTTATTGCGGAACGTGCCCGATTGGAAAGGGCTGCGGAGGAAAAGCGAAAACAGGCTCGTAAAATAGAACAGAAGGCGAAAGGTGCTTCAAAGAAAAAAAGTACTGAAGGCGGAGGGCGTTTAGCTCATCAAAAATCAATAGGAAGTAAGGAAAAAAAGATGCATAATGCCGCTAAATCCCTAGAGCACAGGATTGCAGCCTTAGGAAATGTAGAAGCTCCGGAAGACATTCGCAGAATTCGTTTCAGGCAAAGTAAAGCATTGGAGCTCCATAATCCATACCCTATAGTCGGTACGGAAATTAATAAAATATTTGGGGATAAGGCACTGTTTGAAAATGCATCTTTTCAAATTCCTCTAGGAGCAAAAGTGGCGTTAACTGGTGGTAATGGAACCGGAAAAACAACTTTAATCCAAATGATCTTAAACCATGAAGAAGGAATTTCTATTTCACCTAAGGCAAAAATAGGTTACTTTGCACAGAATGGTTACAAGTACAACAGTAATCAGAATGTCATGGAGTTTATGCAGGAGGATTGTGATTACAATATATCAGAAATTCGTTCAGTGCTAGCATCTATGGGGTTCAAACAGAACGATATTGGAAAAAGCTTATCTGTTTTAAGCGGTGGAGAAATTATAAAATTGTTGCTAGCTAAAATGCTCATGGGTAGATATAACATCCTACTAATGGATGAACCCAGTAACTTCCTTGACATACCAAGTTTAGAGGCTTTGGAAATACTAATGAAGGAGTATGCCGGAACTATCGTGTTTATCACCCACGATAAACGCTTACTCGAAAATGTAGCTGATGTAGTTTATGAAATTAGAGATAAGAAAATAAATCTGAAACATTAAATTTAAGGTAGTCGCTGATCAGTATAGTCTGTTCTGGCTGGCGGCTCCATTGTTAAAAAGTATAAAGACTTTTTTCTAAAAATATTATTCGTTGAGAATGAGATTGGAGGGTTTATATTGTTTATACGAGTAGTTCCGTACGACCCCTTTTGGGAAGTAGAGTATGAAAATGAATCACAGAAGATAAAGAATATATTGAAGGATATATTGGTGGAGGTTTACCATATTGGCAGTACAGCAGTCAAAGGGTTAGCCGCTAAATCAATCATTGATATAATGCCCGTAGTGACAAATATTAGTTTGGTTGATAAGCATAACAAAGAATTTGTAGCGATTGGTTATGAGTGTATGGGTGAGTTTGGTATTGAAGGACGTAGATATTTCCGCAAAGGCGGCGATAACAGGACACACCAGATTCATATTTTTGAGCAAAGCAATCACAAAGATATTAATAGGCATATAGCAGTAAGGGACTTTCTGCGTACACATCCAGACATCGCTTTAGAGTATGGTGAATTAAAGATGGAGCTGGCTTATCGATTCTCGGAGGATATTGAAGGCTACTGCACTGGTAAGGATGCATTTGTAAAGCAACTAGAAAAGGATGCTTTGCTATGGTATCAAAATAATGAATCATATAAAACACGATAGAAAATATATAAAAGTATGAAAGAGAGGTGTATCCTATGATAGGACCAGATAAGAAAAAACTATATCCAAATGAAAACATAAAAACTGTTTGTTAATGAAATAAATTAAGGAGGGGTTATAATGAACAAAGTAAATATAAAAGATAGTCAAAATTTTATTACTTCAAAATATCACATAGAAAAAATAATGAATTGCATAAGTTTAGATGAAAAAGATAACATCTTTGAAATAGGTGCAGGGAAAGGTCATTTTACTGCTGAATTGGTAAAGAGATGTAATTTTGTTACGGCGATAGAAATTGATTCTAAATTATGTGAGGTAACTCGTAATAAGCTCTTAAATTATCCTAACTATCAAATAGTAAATGATGATATACTAAAATTTACATTTCCTAGCCACAATCCATATAAAATATTTGGCAGCATACCTTACAACATAAGCACAAATATAATTCGAAAAATTGTTTTTGAAAGTTCAGCCACAATAAGTTATTTAATAGTAGAATATGGTTTTGCTAAAATGTTATTAGATACAAACAGATCACTAGCATTGCTGTTAATGGCAGAGGTAGATATTTCTATATTAGCAAAAATTCCCAGGTATTATTTCCATCCAAAACCTAAAGTGGATAGCGCATTAATTGTATTAAAAAGAAAGCCAGCAAAAATGGCATTTAAAGAGAGAAAAAAATATGAAACTTTTGTAATGAAATGGGTTAACAAAGAGTATGAAAAACTGTTTACAAAAAATCAATTTAATAAAGCTTTAAAATATGCGAGAATATATGATATAAACAATATTAGTTTCGAACAATTTGTATCGCTATTTAATAGTTATAAAATATTTAACGGCTAAAAACAATAGGCCACATGCAACTGTAAATGTTTAGTTATAGGTAGGGTAGCATTAGTTAAAATGCTATTCTGCCTTTTAAAAGTATGGTATACATTCCTGAGAGAGATTGGATATGTTCCCGTATACCGATAGTGCCAAAAGCGAAGTGGATATGTTTCCGAGAACGGACGTACTCAAATGACATTCATTCTGTCCTCTCCAGCCACGTGGAAAGTTTAGTTTGTCTGACGAAGCAGACAAACTAAAGCGATATAAATCCTCACGGATTTGCGATATACGCTACATTTCATTCGCGTGCGATATGCCTCTGGCGCGATATGTGCCTTCGGCACGTGAGCGCACTGCGTGCGCATAGGGGCGCGGGAATTTATGTTCGCGTACTTTCCACCACGTTCGAATAGGCGAAAAGAAAGCTATAAAACTGCTTGAAACTTTTTAATATAAACCTGAAAAATACGCCAAAGGGTTAATCATATTTTTGAATTACTCGGTCTTTCACTTTTTGAATGCTATGATATGACCGGGAAGCCTTATAAAGAAGTGAAGAAAATTGCAACGGAGATAAATAACTTTTTAAACAAGGGGAATTCAGATGAAAGAAAACAAATATGATGATAATATATTTTTTCAAAAATACAGTCAAATGAGTCGCTCACAGCAGGGACTAGCCGG
>OGIB01001075.1_pt1 | contig 10802 bp, 9 predicted proteins | sample 1571691 | NCBI WGS metagenome assembly OGIB01 (sample SAMEA2582058, study PRJEB24529) | metagenome | biome: Human gut stool | place: China | collected 2011
TACTGGATTTTATCAGACTGCCGCTTCAGATCGTGATCGCAGCGCCGCCGGATAAAATCCAGTATATCGGTCCGAAAATGCAGGAGACATTATTAGTACTGACAGACGATAAAGTAAGCTTCGTGGAGGAGTATCGTTATGCATCCGGTCGAAAATAAGATATTGAATGATCTATTGGACAAATACGAAAACAGTAAGCTCTCCAGAGGAGAAAACCAGAGAGCGATCCATATTGCATTTCCGTTCAATAAGAAGACGATGCCAAAGTATTTCGATGAGAGCTCGCTTGAGATAGAAACCATTCGCGCAGCCGCAGAACAGATGGAGCGTGAGGGACTGGTCGCAATCGCATGGAAAAACCAGAAGCCCGGATATATTATCGAGAAGCTTGTACTCTGTGAGGATCATGTGGAAGAGGCATATGAGAGGCTTGGCAGGAAGCCGAAGAGGGAAGCCGAGGCACGTACAAAACAGATTTTGGAGCAGTTTTATCAGAAAACGCAGGGTGAGATAACAAGAAGCTTTTTGGCCCGCATGATAACGCGGCTGGAAAGCGAACAGTCAGTAAAAGAATATCTCGACATTATGGATCACAGGAAAACAGAACAACTGATTGACACTTTAGATAAAGTAGAGCAGAACAGGAAAGAATGTTATATCAGGGAATTTTCCATAGAACATTTTCATGACAGCAAAGTATTCGAGACACTGATCCCAAAAATCTGTAAAATATTCCGGGAGGAAAATGAAGAACTGACAGGATTTGAAAATGAAGAAATTCTTGCGGAGTATCAGATTTATAAAACGCCGGGCTATGTGTATATGAAGGGAAACGTACAGATTTACAGCGCTGGGAAGCAGGCTGCAGATATCAGTGCTTTCCCGGAAGGAATCGCTGTTGCGGTGGGGAGTGAGGAGGATGTACCGGATATCTGTCCGGATCAGACGATTGATAAAGTATTCACAATTGAAAATCTGACTTCTTTTTACCGTTTTAAACAGGAACACAGTCTGGTGATCTATCTTGGCGGTTATCATAACCACAGCAGACGAAATCTGCTGATGCAGATTTATCAGAAATTGCCGGATGCACAATATTATCATTTTGGAGATCTGGATGCAGGCGGATTTTATATTTTAGAACACTTGAAAAGAAAAACAGGGATCCCATTTCAAATGTTTCAAATGGACATTGAAACATTGAAAAAGTATGAGGATTATGCGAAACCATTGACAGAAAACGACAAAAAGCGGTTGATGCAGTTAGAAAAAATGGAACTGCCGGACGAAGAGAGAAAACTCATCACTTATATGTTACAAAAAGGAATAAAGCTGGAACAGGAATGTATTTCCAAATCCCGGTAAGGAGCATAGATCATGTGGAAACTAAAACAGATTTTTGATGGAGAATACGGCTGCGAAGAGCGGCAGCCGGGAGAAAAAGAAAAATGTCTTGTGATTTTCGCAAATGAAGAGGGAGAAGAAAAGACATTTGAGGCGAATGAGGACTGGATTGCGGCAATCGAAAAGCTGTCAGCAAATCTGCTCATGAAAATAATTATCAGTAAGCCGATGGCGAAAGACTGCCAGTACAAAAAGATCGTGGTGGAGAAGAAAGGCGATGGCTATCAGGCGGCAAAGTATACAGAGAAACAGGTGTTCCACGATAATTTTGGTGCAGAAGATCTGCAGGGCTATTTGATGGAAGCCATACATGATACATTCCTGCAGGTAAATGCATGGGATGAGAAAAGAGAATACAGTCTTCTGATCTCAAAGAAAGGTGCGGTGACACTCAGGGCGAAAGCTTCAAAAGAAGCACCAGACACAGTCACAGAACATAACCGGAAGAAAAATTATATTTTGGATGAGGGACAGGTGATCCCTCCGCTGGTGGATATGGGTATTTTTACCGGAGAGGGAAAAGTAGTAAAGTCCATGTATGATAAGTTCCGCCAGATCAACCGTTTTATCGAGATGATCGATGATGCGATCCGGGAATATAAAGGTGAGGAAATACACATCATTGATTTCGGATGCGGAAAGTCTTACCTGACTTTTATCATGTATTATTATTTTACAGAGATCCGGCATATGAAAGTGCAGATGCTTGGACTCGACCTGAAAAAAGATGTCATCGAAAAATGCAACCGGGCGGCGGAGAAATATGGCTATGACGATCTGCGCTTTGAGCTTGGTGACATCAATGGATTTCAGACGCCGTTTGACGTGGATATGGTCGTGACGCTCCATGCCTGCGATACTGCGACAGATTTTGCACTCTATAATGCAATCACATGGAATGCAAAAATGATTTTTTCCGTACCATGCTGTCAGCATGAGGTGAATAAGCAGATCCAGAGTGAGGATTATTCCCTGCTCACAAGATACGGCATTATCAAAGAGCGTTTTTCAGCGCTGACAACAGATGCGATCCGGGCGAATCTTTTGGAGTGCTGCGGATACAAAACCCAGCTGCTGGAATTTATTGACTTTGAACACACACCGAAAAATATTTTGATCCGTGCGGTCCGCCGCCCGGTCTTACCGTCCTCTGCGAAAAAAAAATATTTAGCGGAAGTGGAAAACATGTGCAAGGAATTTCACTTAGAGCCAACCCTGTATACATTATTGCGGAACGATTGCAAAGTATGATAGTATAAATGGAGCAGAAAACACAAAGGAGCGCAGGTATGGAAGATATTTTAGCAGCATTTCCGGATAGAGAAACATTTGACCGTTACTGGGAGGAAAATTATGTTCCGGTAACTTATGAGGATGTAAAAGAGGCATTTGAGGATTTCGTGACCTCCGCAGGCGGACACATCTTTTTGTCCGATTACGAGGAGGGTGGATGCATTTCCAAAGAGGATTTTAAGGACAATCTTTCCCAGGAGGCGCAGTTTGCCTTTCAGGATGGTCTGACGGAAGTATTTTATGACAAAAACCCGGATTTATATGAGACAGCCTTTGCTATTTTTGAGGAGGCACAGATGTCTGGAAATCAGGATGTAAATGTGGCAGTTACGTTTCATGAAACATTTAACCGCCTGTATGCAGAGTTTTTAGATCGTTTATTTGAAGAGAAAGGCAGTATATGGCAACGTTAGGAATTCCACAGAATACCATAGAGGTTTTACAGAAATATAATTTTAATTTTCAGAAGAAGTTTGGACAGAACTTTCTGATCGATACGCATGTGCTTGAGAAGATCATTGAGGAGTCCGGAATCACAAAGGATGATTTTGTTTTGGAGATCGGACCTGGAATCGGCACAATGACGCAGTATCTCTGCGAGAATGCAAGAGAAGTGGCGGCGGTGGAGATTGATAAAAATCTGATCCCGATTCTGGCAGACACACTCAGCGCATACGACAATGTGGAAGTCATCAATGATGATATTTTAAAAGTAGATATTAATAAGCTGGCAGAGGAAAAAAATGGAGGAAAGCCGATCAAAGTTGTGGCAAATCTTCCATATTATATCACGACACCGATCATTATGGGATTATTTGAAAGCCATGTGCCGATCGACAGCATTACGATCATGGTGCAGAAAGAAGTGGCAGACCGTATGCAGGTGGGACCGGGAACGAAAGAATATGGGGCACTCTCCCTTGCAGTGCAGTATTATGCGAAACCCGAGATTGTTGCGATCGTTCCGCCGAACTGTTTTATGCCTCGCCCGAATGTCGGAAGCGCAGTGATCCGTCTCACAAGACATAAAGAAGTACCGGTGCAGGTAAATGACGAAAAATTAATGTTTAAGATCATCCGTGCATCCTTCAATCAGCGCAGAAAGACGCTTGCCAATGGCTTGAATAATGCGCCGGACATTCATCTTTCCAAAGAAGTGATCCAGGAAAGCATTGAGGAACTTGGCGTTCCGGTCACCATCCGTGGCGAAGCACTGACACTTCAGCAGTTCGCACAGCTCAGCAACATCATCGGCAGCAGAATATAATAGAAGTCTGGAGTTCCTGTGGAAAGTTTATGACTGACCTCAAAGATTCTGTTGTCTGATCATAACGTAAAAATACACCAATACGAATAGGGCAGGTGCTTTCGAATGAAAATTCGTGAGGATTGTGTAAATTTGTCCGATGCCATGTTTGGACTGACAGTTTATGTACATTCATAGCTGAACACTCCGCGTCAAATGTGCGCCCGGGACAAACTCAACTCAAGAATCTGGCAGGAGTAAATACAGCTATCAGCATTGTTTATAACCAGTCAAAAATTAAGCTGTTCAGATAATTTTTGACTGGACAACTGCTGATATTGCTGTATTAACTCCTGCACGATTCTTTCGCAATGAGTTTGTCCCGGGCGCACATTTGGCGTGAAGTGTCCAGCTCTGAATGAACATAAATAATCAGAAAGTCCAAACATGACATCAGACAAATCAACAAGCCGAGCATTTTCATTCGAAAGCACCTGCCCTATTCGTATCGGTGTATCATAACTTTTTGCAGACAACAGAATCCCTGAGGTCAGGCATAAACTTTCCACAGGAACTCCGGATAAAATTTGATTCATAAAAGCTGACTCCGTCTCATATACTTGTATATGGGATGGAGATTTTTTATGCACAGAAAAAACTTGGCAAAAAGAATAAACACGATGCTGACCATACTTCTGCTCTTGCTTCTCATACCACTTTTTCTCACCATTTTTTGCCAGAAAATGCAGCTGGAAGAATTGCTGGGAAATGTAAACCGGACAGCGGAAACAGAGGAGGATGCGGACATGCTTTTTTGCATTGTCGCAAAGGAGATAAGCGCAGATGCACCGGAGGAATGTATCAAAGCCCAGTGTGTGATCGCCCGCACAAACCTTAAGGCAGCAGAGGAGATGGGGACAGAACTTCCGGGGAGTGTGACAATGAGCGAATTACAGGAGCTGTGGGGCGACTATTTTTCCGAGGCGGAAGGGAAGATAAGGGAGGCGATACAGGAGACAGACGGAGAGACGCTGCAGTACCGGAACCATTACATATATGCTGCATACCATGCAGTGAGTGCGGGCAATACAAGAAATATGGAAGAATTATATCCGGATTCGGATATGCCATATCTTTCAGGTGTGGCATGTTATGAGGATGCACAGGCGCCGGATTATCTTTCGGTGTTGTATCTGGATCAGGAGATCACGATCGAAGAGAAGGATAGTGCCGGGTATGTCACAAAGGCGCAGATGAATGGGAAATCCTACACAGGAGAGGAACTGCGTGAGGAACTTGGGTTAAAATCCGCAAATTTCAACGTGACAGAACTGGAACCTGGCAAGATCCGGATCGTAACGAAGGGACATGGACACGGATTTGGCCTGAGCCAGTATACAGCACAGAAAATGGCTGAAAAAGGGGAGGATTACAGAAAAATTTTACAGTATTTTTTTCCCGGTACAGAGCTGGAAAATGTGGAATGAAAAACGATTCCAATTACTGTGAATAAACCGTCTGAATGTGGCAACACTATTGTTAATAGCAGTAAATGTATTCTGCTAAATAAACAATGGACGGTGAAAAATATGAGAAAGAATCACGGATGGGCAGCCTTCTGGCAGAAAAAACAGTATATCATTGCAGGCACGCTGGTAATCCTTGCAGCAGTCGGCATGACTGTTTTATATAGCAGAGGACAGGAACAGGAGAGAAAGCAGTTAGAACAGGAAATTGCAGCAGAGATGGACACGGAGAACCAGAATGTGGCAATGGAGGAAGAGACAGAGGCAGATCAGGTTGCTTCTATTTTAAAACCGCAGACACAGAGCACAGAGACAGCAGAGGTAGAAAAGGAGAGTGAGGAAACAGACAGTGGACAGGAAGAGGTAGCACCGACAGGAAACACTTCCCAGGCACTCCATTTCGCTGCGGAAGATGGTATTTTATGGCCGATGGAAGGAAATGTGATCTTAGATTACAGCATGGACTCGACGGTGTATTTTGCGACGTTAGACCAGTACAAATACAATCCGGCGGTCATCATTGCCGGGGATGTCAACAGCAAAGTTTATGCGGTTGCAAAAGGAAAAATCCAGAGTATTGAGACAAATGAAGTGACAGGATGTACCGTGACAGAAGATTTGGGAGATGGGTATCTCGCAGTCTACGGACAGCTTAAGGAACCGGAGTTTGCAGTGGGAGACTATGTGGAGGCAGGCCATGTGATCGGTTATGTGACGGAACCGACAAAATATTATTCTGTTGAGGGCAGTAACCTGTATTTTGAACTTCGAAAAGATGGGGTACCGGTCGATCCGATCGAATTTTTTGAATAGCAAAAATTTCCTTTTTCTTGAACACACGGAATTTCTGGATTATAATAAATTTTATTGAAATACCGAAAACAGGCAGAAAGGAACAGACTGCATGGGAGTTCATGGATCAAATGACGTGGTAAATGCATGGAAACAGGAAGTTTTGAACAGCAGAGGAAAGGACGCAGAGCATACACTCAAATGCTGTCTTGATATAGAACGGTATGCAAAGGAACATAAAGATGCGGCACTTCTTGGTTTTGCATATTTTTACAGTGGGGAAACTTACTATCTGCTGAATGATGTGGAGCACATGTTCCGCAACATTGCGCAGGCAATCCATCTGCTAGGACAGACCGGACAGTGGGAGCTGATCGCAAGGTCTTACAACCTGATGGCAATCTCTTCTGTCAACAAGGGAAATGTGTCTGCAGCGATGGATTACTATCTGACAGGATTGAATTACTGCCGCAAATATGGGATTACTAAGATGGAGATCAGCATCATGCAGAATCTTGGTAATCTGTACATGGAAAATGGTGTGTATCACGAGGCGCAAAGTTATTTCGAAAAGGCTTATTCATACTGCAGAAGTAATCCGGATGTGAAGGAAAATTATGTCGGACTGATGGCCAGTTACGTGAATCTGGCACGCTGCTATATGCTGCAGGCGATGTTAGATAAGACACATGCTTATATAGAAAAACTGGATGCGGAATGTGCGTCTTATTATGAGGATATTGACATTTTATATGTGGACTGCCTGAAGGCAAGATATTATCATCTGACCCACAATTATGTGAGACGAGATGCACAGATTCAGGAGATTGTAGAAATAATCAATAAAAATGTGCAGATCATGGAGGTGTTTGACGACCTTTGTGATTTTTGCGGGCTGATGCTGGAGATCGGCCGGGATGATGTGTTGTGGATGATCGTTGAGAAGCTGGATCGGATCGTGAAAGATTCAGGTGTGATCAATCTGCAGCGCAGAGTCATTTCCATTAAGATCAAAGGCTACCGCAAGAATCAGGACAATGCAGGTTATCTGCAGGCAGCTGGTCTGTATTATGAGCTTTCCGAGATCATGGAGCGCGAGAACAAAGATATGATCGTCAACATGCTTTATGTCAGAAGTTCTCTCGAACGTGCAAATGAGAGCCGCAGGGAGATGGAAGCAGTCAATGTGAAACTGCTGAAACAGTCGGAGACAGATCAGATGACCGGACTGGCAAACCGTTACCGCCTGAATGATTATTCGGACAAAGTATTAGATTACTGTTATGAACACAGGCTTCCGCTTGCAATGGAGATTTTAGATATTGACTTTTTTAAGCAGTATAATGACAATTATGGACATCAGCAGGGCGATGAGTGCATTATTGCAATTGCAGATGAGCTGAAAAAGATGGAAGATGGGCAGACATTCTGCGCGAGATATGGCGGAGATGAATTTATTATCATTTATGCGGGTATAAGTGCGGAGGAAGTGCATGCGAAGGCAGCTGCACTCCGGCAGAATATTATGGATCTGAAACTGGAGCATTTATATTCCAATGCATTGCCGATCGTGACGATCTCCCAGGGAATTTCGTATGGAATTCCGGAGAACGGAAACAGGAGCTGGGATTTTCTACATACTGCAGATATGCTGTTATATCAGGTAAAGAAGAAAAGCAGAAATGATATCTGTATTGCGGATATCCGCGGACAGGAGCTGGATTTATCCTCAAAACAGGAAAAAGTGGAACCTTAGAGGAAAATTGGCATAAGTTATAATGAGCAATCCGCAATCGAACTATTGCTACGGCAGCTTTTTTTAGAGGTGACGGCGCATATCACATTTTTACAGGGGAAAAACAGAAATACATGTGGAGTGTACGACGACTGGATTTTGCTTGGATATGGATGAAAAACAGGGAGTATTCGATTGCTTTTCATATTAACCCAGCTTTCTTTTTCATGGAAGCCGGGGTACATAGATCGTGCCGGATGTGATACGGGTATTCTGACAAAATAGTTGACAAAATGGCGACAATATGCTAACGTATACGACTGCGCATTCGCACGAAAGGAAAATATATGGAAACAGTAAGATTTGATGAATTAGATTTATATCCACAGGTACTCCGTGCTATCAAAGAGATGGGATTTGAAGAGGCGACTCCGATCCAGAGTCAGGCGATCCCGGTTGTGATGTCAGGAGTCGATGTGATCGGACAGGCACAGACAGGAACCGGAAAGACAGCATCTTTTGGTATCCCGGTGCTTCACAAAGTAGACCCAAATAATAAAAAGACACAGGTGATCATCCTCTCACCAACCAGAGAGCTTGCGATCCAGGTGTCGGAAGAAATCCGTAAATTAAGCAAATATATGCATGGCGTGAAAATCCTTCCGGTATACGGCGGACAGGATATCAACCGTCAGATCAAGGCATTAAAAGGCGGTGCACAGATCATTATCGGTACACCGGGACGTGTCATGGATCATCTCCGCAGAAAAACGATCCGCTGCGAGGCAGTCAATACGATCGTTTTAGACGAGGCGGACGAGATGCTGAACATGGGATTCCGTGAGGATATCGAGACGATTTTGGAATATATCCCGGAAGAGGGAAGACAGACGGTTCTGTTTTCTGCGACCATGCCAAAGCCGATTTTAGATATCACAAAGAAATATCAGCATGACGCAGTGACCATTAAGGTGGTAAAAAAAGAACTGACCGTGCCAAGTATCGAGCAATATTATTATGATGTCAAACGCAAGGACAAGACCGAAGTTCTGACAAGACTGTTAGATTACTACAATCCAAAGCTTTCCCTCGTATTCTGTAATACCAAGAAAATGGTGGACGAGCTTTCCGAGGAGTTAAAGAGCCGCGGTTATATGGCAGAGGGGCTTCACGGCGATATGAAGCAGACACAGCGTGACCGTGTCATGAAAGCATTCCGCTCCGGACGTGTGGAGATCCTGATTGCTACAGATGTTGCTGCGAGAGGAATTGACGTTGATGATGTGGAAGCAGTATTCAATTATGATATTCCACAGGATGACGAGTATTATGTACACCGTATCGGACGTACCGGACGTGCAGGACGTACCGGACGTGCTTTTACTTTTGTAAAAGGAAAAGAGGTTTACAAGTTAAAAGATATCATGCGTTACTGCAAGACCAAGATCCTTGCAATGCCAATCCCATCTTCGGATGATGTGGCACAGATCAAGGCAGAGAAAGTGATGCAGGGAATCGGTGAGATCATTGAGAATGAGGATTTAAAAGAGATGATCGAGATCATCGAAAAGCAGGTCAATGATTCCGATTACACCGCAATGGATATCGCAGCAGCCTTCTTAAAACAGGCACTCGGTCAGGTGAATCTGGAAAACGACAGAGAGAATGGCGAGATCGACTGGGATAACACCGGAGCCGAAGAAGGTATGGTTCGTCTTTTCATTAACATCGGTAAAAAAGACCGCGTGAAACCGGGCGATATCTTAGGTGCCATCGCTGGAGAGTCAGGAATGCCTGGAAAACTCGTCGGTGCGATCGATATGTACGACAAATACACTTTTGTGGAAGTGCCGAGAGAGTATGGCAAAGAAGTATTAGAAGCCATGAAGAATGTGAAGATCAAAGGACGTTCCGTCAATATGGAACCGGCAAATCAGAAATAGAAAATAAAAAGAGAGTCTCTTTTGTGAAATTTTTAAGCAAAATTTCGAAAGAGACTCTTTTTTTGGTGTATTGCACTACTTGAATTCGATTACATTTAATAGTATAATTTTTCACGGTTGTATAAATAAAAGGCAAAACAAGGAGTAAAATCCTCTGCTCCTGCAAGGGCAGTCGCATTTTGCTTCGCAAAACAAGGAGGATAACACCATGGAGTGGAAGAATTTAGATACCCTTACTTCTTTTGAAGAATTGTCAAAGGTTGCAGAGGTTGACCTGACAAAAGTAATGTCCGGAGAAAACGGCGCAGAGCGTGTGAAGAAATACAGCACACCGATGGCAGAGGGACTTGCATATAATTATGCTGCAAAAAAAGTGGATGATAACACACTTGCAGCACTTGCAAAATTAGCAGAGGAAGCACAGCTTTCTGAAAAATTTGCAGCTCTTTATAATGGTGAAGTTGTGAATACAGGCGAGAAACGTCTTGTGCTTCATCATATGACACGCGGACAGCTGGGTGATGCAGTCGAGGCAGATGGCGTAGACAAACGTTCTTTTTATGTAGAACAGCAGAATAGAATTGCAGATTTTGCAAACAAGGTACATGCCGGAGAGATCACAAATGCAGCAGGTGAAAAGTTTACAACTGTAGTTCAGATCGGTATTGGCGGAAGTGACCTTGGACCACGTGCAATGTATCTTGCACTGGAGAACTGGGCAAAGAAAAACAACACATTCAAGATGGAAGCAAAATTCATCAGCAATGTAGACCCGGATGATGCAGCAGCCGTACTGGCATCTGTTGATGTAGCACATTCGATTTTTGTTCTCGTGAAAAAAAATCGAATGTGCTACATCAACA
>OGIB01001080.1_pt1 | contig 10765 bp, 6 predicted proteins | sample 1571691 | NCBI WGS metagenome assembly OGIB01 (sample SAMEA2582058, study PRJEB24529) | metagenome | biome: Human gut stool | place: China | collected 2011
AGACAAAGTCGGTCATTATGTGTACCTACTTCCTTTGTGGATTCGCAAACTTTGCTTCGATCGGTATCCAAATCGGCGGAATCGGTGGTTTAACTCCCAAAAATAAACCTCTGCTGGCTCAGTTCGGAATGCGGGCATTGTTAGCAGGCACACTCGCTTCTTTATTATCGGCTACTGTTGTCGGAATGATTATCGGTTAAGTTTTTTCTGACCAGATGGGTAGCCCAGAAACTGGGTATCGTACACAGCATGATCCAGACGAAAAAAGCCCGGTAACCGATCGATTCTTCGATCCAACCCGATATCATACCGGGGAGCATCAGGCCTAAAGCCATGAAACCGGTACAGATCGCATAATGGGCGGTTTGGTGTTTGCCGTTGCTGAATAGCATCATAAAATAGGTGAGGGAAGTGAATCCGAAACCATAACCGAATTGTTCGATGGCGACGCAGCCCGATATGATTCCTATACTTTCCGGTCGGGCGAAGGAGAGATACAGATACACGATATTGGGCAGGTTCATGGCAATGGTCATGGTCCATAGGCAGGACTTCAATCCCCGCCGTGCCATAGCGATTCCTCCGACAATTCCTCCGATCGTCAGGGCGATGACGCCGATCGTACCATAGATAAAGCCGACTTCTGCCGTAGATAGGGCAAGTCCTCCGGTAGCCGGAGTATCCAGCAGGAAGGGAGAAGTGATTTTCACCAACTGCGCTTCGGCGAACCGATAGAGCAGGATGAAGATCAGGGCACTGACGATGTGTTTCTTTTGGAAGAAAGAGGTGAAAGTACCTAGAAATTCTTTGAACACTCTTCCGGCAGAGGCTTGTTGAGGTGGAAGGGTACAAGTATCCCGCCGGGGGTGGGGTAAAAACAAATAGTGATAAACGAACAGAAGGGCAAACAGGATTGTCAGCAGGTAAAAAGTCAGCGACCAGGCTTGGGGGATGGCTGCGGTTTCGGGCATCCCGCCTATCAGTGCATAACTATTAAAAAGTAGCATTAATTGTTGATGGAAAGCCTCCGGCAAACGCGCTTCCAAAATCCAATCTACAAACCGCCCTTCTCCTATTGCCTGAAGAAACTCAATAAAGGAACACGGATGCAAAGCCATATACTCCACCCGTCCTACAGGCAACGAGATGTGTTTGTCCAACATATTTTCCAGAAGAGAACCTGCTGCAATAACATACAACTCCGGCAATTCCTCGTAAAAGTACCGCAACAATGCAACAGTTTGTGGCGACGACTGTATCTCGTCGATAAAAAGCAGGGTTCGTCCCGGCCTCTGCGGCTTATTATCATACAAAAACAATAAAGGCAGCAGCATCTTTACATCATCAGTAGACTCAAACAAATCCTTCGCCTCTTTCTTTTCAAGGTTTAAAGACAGGAAATTATCAAATTCTTTGCCAAACTGCTCAACAATAGTGGTCTTCCCTACTTGGCGGGCTCCTCTCAATATCAGAGGTTTTCTATTATTTTTCTCTGCCCACTCATGCAACTGATTCTGTATCCTTCGTTCAAACATATCGTAATTTGTTTATTTACAGTTACAAATATACAAATTTGTTTCATTGCAGGGGTGAATTTACTCATTTTTTGTTTCATTGCAGAGGTGAATTAGCTTAATTTTTGTTCCATTGTAGGGGCATATTGACTATCAGTTGTACCAGATCGATAAAGTTGTACCAGCTCAATAAAGCAGTGTACCAGTTGAGCATATGCAGTTCCGCCCTTTCAGGGCTTATGTTTGGTGTATACCTATCACGTAGGGCAATGCCCTACGCTATATAATAGAAGGCTTTCAGCCTATTAAACTACTTCCGAAACTTGAGTAAACAATCATATCTGTTCGTCAGATCAACGCTTTACCGTTATCAGTTTATTTCCGTTCTCTATCGGATTCCATCCGTCTTCTCCTGCCAAAACTGCATTTATCTCATATCCTTTCAGATTCTTCAATTGTTGGGAGAAAGCAGCGCGCGCTTTCGGGTTGGCTCCTTCGCCCCGACTTTCATATTCGGCATAAAAGACAGTTTTCTCGTTTTCCTTCTTGCCCCAGTTGTTCCAGCCAATGGGAAGAATGTGTTTCCCCAGTTCGCAACGGATGAATACAGCTTGCGCATACGGACGCCAAGGACGGGACAGATACACTTTTGTGGCTTCCGGTTCCGCAGTCAGTTTGCAATCATAGAATACATAGCCATATTTTTTTCCTTTATCGGTAGAGGGAGCGGTGACATAACCATCCCGTTTGCTATGAATGTGGCAACGGTTGAAAACAGCCGTAGACCAACCGAAGATAAAATCAACCGTTCCTTCGATGTAGCAGTCTTCATAATATTGGCGGCTTTGCTTGCTGTATGTATAGAGGGTATCCTGGAAACCTAAAAAACGACAGTTCTTAAAATAGACACGATCGGCAGATACGAAACAGGCAACTGCTTGTCCTACGGGACCTGATGAGTTCTCGAATGTGATATTCTCCGCATAAAAATCGGGGGCATAGATGTAACAGCTGGACGAACCGGAAGTTCCCATGTTCTCGCCGAATACATTTTTCTTGTTTGCAAAACCGTCATAAGTCAGTATCGCACCGTCTTCTCCAATCAAAGATATATTAATCTTGGATTCGGGGATGATGAGTTTCTCTTTATAAGTTCCTTTACGAATCAGGATAGTGGTACGGACGTCTTTGCGAAAATCGGGAACAGCATTGATAGCTTCCTGCACGGTAAAGAAATCACCGCTACCGTCTTGGGCCACTACATAATCGAATTGACGGATATATTTCGCCAGTTCCGGAATTTCCTTGCCGATGGCATCCACTGCCAGTCCGGCAATTGTTCGTGCTCCGTATACGTTTAAATGAGTATTGTCTTCACGACCTTTCGGGAAAGCCGGCACCTGATTGGGTTCGACAAACATGAATAGTTTCTTTGATTCTACTGGTCCAAGTCCCTGCACCAGGTCGTGGGTGACTTTGTTCATGTCGATGAAAGTCACTCCCAGTTCTTTTGCCACATTGCGGGGAGCATCCAGATAGGCACCATGCGTATCAAATAAAACGGTTCCCTCTTTCGGTTGTTCCTTTTCCCCCGGTGTGCGGCGGACATCTTTTGCGATGGCATCATCCTTCGGCTGCACAAAGTTTCGACGGACGATAGAGTTGAACAATACCGGAATTCCACCTTTGGCGCGGGTTTCATTCACATACCGACGAAGATTTTCATCAAAAGTACTACCTGGATCGGTGTGACGGGTAGAGTCTGCTTTCTCATCATTATGGCCGAACTGAATAAAGACATAATCTCCTTTTTTCACTTTAGAAATTACTTTTTCCCAGCGTCCTTCGCTGATAAAGCTCTTAGAACTTCGACCGTTGGCGGCATGATTGTCTATCCGTATGTCTTCGGAGAAGAATCCGGGAAGTACCATTCCCCAACCACGTTCGGGATTTCCTCCATCTATTTTCTTGTTAGCCATTGTCGAATCACCTATCATAAAGATAGTGATGACCGGTTTGTCTGCACGAAATGCAGAAAAAAGAATAAGAGCCGTTGCAAGTAGCCCTACCATTTTAACCCTAAGTGTTTTCATATTCTTCATCCCCTCCTACGAGTTTTATTTTTTGTTTTTATCTGCCACCTGCAACGTTTTGCTTGTATCTTACTTGCAATCAACCGATTGCAGCGTTGCAGATACTGTTGCAGATACCGTTGCAGATGTTTATCTGCAACACCTTATATAATCCTGTTTTGCACGCAGGCAAATTCAGTTTCCACGTATAGGAACTACAGTTTCCCCGGGAAGAAATGCTAGTTTCCACGTAGAGAAACGACAGTTCCCACATAGGGAAACTGCAGTTTCCTGCCTTGGAACAGGAGTTTTAAGCTAGGGAAAGCAAAGAGCCAAGCCCGGAAACAAAAATTTCAAGCTGCATAAACAGTCGGAAAACCTACGTATTTTTATTTATAGGGATACCAATTACTGCTTTCCTTAAAGATATTTTGCGGAGTATACTTCATTGCCTCCTTATTTGTCAACTGTTTAGCCCATGCCACACGCCCGGAAGTATCTGCACCCGCACCCGTATTTCCGAATTCGGCATAACGGGCTGTCTTTTCGTTCTCCGGATTCTTCCAATTGTGCCATCCTTCGGGACGGATATGATTACCAAACTCACAATTGATAAAGACCGTTGCCGCATAAGGACGCCACGGACGACCCAAATATACTTTTTTCACTCCCGGAGCGGCCGTCAGCTTACAGTTTTTAAATACATAACCGAATTCTTCACTTTGAGGAGTGGAAGCTGCAGTGATATACGAATCACGTTTACTATGCAGTTCACAATATTCGAATAAAGCGGTGGAAGGACCAAAAATAAAATCGGTAGTTCCTTCAATATAGCAATTTGTGAATAAGAGACGCGCTCCTTCGGTTCCTGTATAAATAGTATCCTGATTTCCCAGGAAACGACAGTTGACAAACATCAGTCTGTCACCTTCGGTGTGAAGAGCTACCGCTTGCCCCAGTGGAGCCGCATTATTTTCAATCGTCAGGTCTTTGAAAGTGATGTCATTTCCCTCCACTTTTACCGTATAGGTGCGGAAAGTACCCATCTTATTGATATTGGCATGGTCATCATAAGTGATAATCGTTTTTTCTGCGCTTTCGCCCACTAATTGCACATTCTTTACCCAGGAAGGAATGACCAGTTTTTCTTTGTATATACCATTCTTGATATAGATCGTCACCGTATAATCCATAAAAGCGCGGACAGCTTCCACGGCTTCCTGAATGTTACGATACTCCCCTGTCCCGTCGCGTGCCACGACTAATGTGTCTTTGCGTTGCTGTTGTTGTGCATAAACAGATGTTGCTCCCACACCCAGTAGAAGCAAACACATCATTCCTTTAAAAATACTCCTTTTCATTGTCGGAAATTACTTTTGTAAACGTTCGTATTCCAAGCTAGCCATAATAAAAGGTCCTACGGCTTTAGGATCGTTATTGCGGATAGTTTCATTAATATAATAGTCATAATCGCCGGAACGATAGACCTTTCCTCCCAATCCTGCCACTGCACAAGCCTTGGTGATGGTTACTAATCCGTTCTTGTCCACTTCGATAAAATTATCCAGGAATCCTTTGTAGCCTTTCAATGCCACATCCAGATAAGACTTATCAATATATCCCAAACGAACCGCCTTAAAGAGCGAATAAATGAACATAGCGGAACAGGAAGATTCTACGTAATTACCCTTATCACCACTCCGGTCCATCACCTGATACCATCCTCCGGTCTTCGGATCCTGAAGTTTCTTCACCTGCACAGCTACATTATTCAATATATCAAGCAGGGAATCTCTTCCGGCTTCATGTTGCGGAATAAATTCGAGCACATCCACCAATGCCATCGCATACCATCCCATTGCACGTCCCCACGTATGTTTCGACTGTCCGGTCACCGGGTCCGCCCAACGTTGAGTGCGGCTTACATCGCACGCATGACGATAAAGACCATTTTTAGGATCGTACGTATGACGGGCACAAGTGACAAACTGGTTGATTACATCTGCATAGTCCTGCGGAAGATTATTACGGAATGCATACTCCGCGTAGAAAGGAGCTCCCATGTAAATTCCGTCCAGCCACATTTGGTGGGGATAAATCTTTTTATGCCAAAAACCACCGTCCTCATTACGCGGTTGTCCTTCAAACTGGCTATAAAGCAGGTCGAGCGCTTTCTTATATTTAGGATTCTTGGTCTGCTCATAGATACGGAAAAGGATTTTTCCGGAGTTGATACGGTCGAGGCTATAATCGGTTAATTTATAAGCGGTAATGCTTCCGTCCTCGTGCACCATTGTATCCGCATACGCGATGGCGTAATCACGAATTTTCTTGTCGCCATAAGCGTCGTACACATCGAGCATGGCTCCCAGTTCAAGTCCGTGGCAATAATCCCACTTCAGTTTCGGCTGAAAGTCGAGCTGCCAGGATTCGGGGTAACGGATCATTTCCGATTCAGTCAGTCGCACAGACCAGGGAAGTTTGCTGTCTACCTGTTGTGCCGATACGGAAGCGGTCATTGTAACCAATAAAGCCACTATAAAAAAATTATAAAAAGGAGTTCGTCTCATGGTTTGTTATTTTAAGGATTCAACATAGTCTTTTTTCACGGTACGAAAGTAGTGTTTTTCCTCCAAACCCAGTGGGATTTTTTAGTCAAGTAGGTGCATTTTTTGTTTTTCGTGCACGGAAACGACTAATTTTGTGCACGCAAACGTCAAAAATGTCCATTTTTGATGCAATATCTGATAAATTAAGAGTTTCGTTTTGGAAGAAAGCAAAAAAGGTCTTACTTTTGGCACGGTTTACAACTAATACCCTCTGGGGAAACACAGGTAATTTATCATTAAAACAGAGAAAAAATAGAACAGAATGGAAGAAGTATTTAAGTACATTATCGGTCTTGGAGCGGCAGTAATGATGCCAATCATTTTCACGATTTTAGGAGTATGTATCGGTATTAAACTTCCCAAAGCGCTGAAGAGCGGTTTGTTGGTTGGTGTCGGTTTCGTTGGTTTATCAGTAGTGACGGCATTGCTCACCAGCAGTCTGGGTCCGGCATTAAGTAAAATGGTTGAAATCTACGGATTGGAATTGGGAATTTTCGACATGGGTTGGCCTTCTGCTGCGGCGGTAGCTTACAATACCTCAGTCGGTGCTTTCATCATCCCTGTTTGTCTGGGAATTAACTTATTAATGTTGCTGACTAAAACAACCCGTACCGTCAATATCGACCTTTGGAACTACTGGCACTTTGCATTTATCGGCGCTATCGTATACTTTGCTTCCGACAATATCTATTGGGGATTCTTTGCAGCTATCATCTGCTACATCATCACGCTGGTAATGGCAGACCTTACCGCTCCTGCTTTTCAGAAGTTCTATGATAAAATGGACGGAATCTCTATCCCGCAACCTTTCTGCCAAAGTTTCGTTCCGTTTGCTATCGTAATCAACAAACTATTGGATAAAATTCCGGGATTCGACAAACTGAATATCGACTCTGAAGGATTGAAAAAGAAATTCGGCTTAATGGGTGAACCCTTGTTTCTGGGTATCGTAATTGGTTGCGGTATCGGCGCGCTGGGTTGCGGAAGCTGGAAAGAAGTGGTAGACAGCATTCCGAGCATATTAGGTCTGGGTATCAAAATGGGCGCGGTAATGGAGTTGATTCCACGTATCACCAGCCTCTTTATCGAAGGTCTGAAACCGATCTCCGACGCTACTCGCGAACTGATCGCAAAAAAATATAAGAACAGTGCCGGACTGAGTATCGGTATGAGCCCCGCTTTGGTTATCGGACACCCGACGACACTGGTGGTATCCCTGCTTTTGATTCCCGTAACTATATTCCTTGCAGTCATTCTGCCGGGCAACCGATTCCTTCCGCTGGCATCTCTGGCGGGTATGTTCTACCTGTTCCCGATGATTCTGCCTATCACGAAAGGTAATGTAGTGAAATCGTTTATTATCGGACTGGTAGCATTAATCGTAGGTTTGTATTTCGTAACGGAACTGGCAGGTTTCTTCACCCTGGCCGCAAAAGACGTATATGCTGCTACGGGCGACCCGACAGTGAATATCCCCGCAGGCTTTGAAGGCGGCGCACTCGACTTTGCTTCCAGTCTTTTCTGCTGGGGTATCTTCCACCTGACTTACAGCCTGAAGATTATCGGCCCAGCAATCCTCGTGGTACTCGCACTCGGAATGGCTATCTACAACCGTATCCGCATGACGAGAAATGATGCAAAAGAAGCATTGAACAACAAGTAGTACATAATATATAATTCAAATAAAGATTCGAAAGATGAAAAAATTAGCAATTGCAATGATGTTGGGTATCGCAGCGATGTCTGCTTCTGCCCAGGTAAATTACAAGATGCAAGTGGCTTGCAATCCGCAAGACGTGAAAACGTATGATACAAACCGCCTGCGTAGTAGCTTCCTTATGGAAAAAGTAATGGTTCCGAACGAAATCAACGTTACTTATTCTATGTACGACCGTTTTATCTTCGGTGGTGCCGTGCCTACAACAAAAGAACTGGTACTGGAAACAATCGATCCGCTGAAAGCTAAGTTTTTCCTTGAACGCCGCGAACTGGGGGTTATCAACGTAGGTGGCGAAGGAATCGTGACCGTAGACGGCAAAGAATATACATTGAAGTTCAAAGATGCACTGTACGTTGGTAGAGGCAAGCAGAAAGTGACTTTCAAGAGCAAAGACTCAAGCAATCCTGCCAAGTTCTACATCAACTCTGCTACTGCTCACAAAGAATACAAAACGCAGTTAATTACGATTGACGGACGTAAAGGCTCTCTGAAAGCCAACTCTTTCCCTGCCGGGAAATTGGAAGAAAGCAACGACCGCGTTATCAACCAGTTGATTGTAAACAATGTACTTGAAGAAGGTCCTTGCCAACTGCAAATGGGATTGACGGAACTGAAACCGGGTAGCGTATGGAACACCATGCCGGCACACACTCACTCTCGTCGTGTAGAAGCATACTTCTACTTCAATGTACCGGAAGGAAATGCTATCTGCCACTTCATGGGCGAACCTCAAGAAGAACGCATCGTATGGATGCAGAACGAACAAGCTATCATGTCACCGGAATGGTCTATCCACGCTGCTGCCGGAACAAGCAACTATATGTTCATCTGGGGCATGGCTGGTGAAAACCTCGACTACGGAGATATGGATAAGATTAAATATACAGAAATGCGCTAATCATTGCGCATCTCTGCAACCATATAAATAATCCGAGAAACTTCATTCATTCCTCTGTATAAGGAAAGAATGAAGTTTTCCGGATTTATCATATTCTTCTCCCAAAGAATACAAATGTAACACCTGACATATACTATGCAACAAAATCATCCTATAATGCAACGAATTATACATGATTTTGACCAATTATTACAAATAACTTTCATTCGAAATACCGACCTTTGTCAGCAAATCAAAATCTATTAAATCCATTATCATGAATGCATTTCAAAAAACAGGCGAAAAAATGACAAACTACAGATGGACTATCTGTGCTATGCTATTTTTTGCAACAACAGTTAATTATCTCGACCGCCAGGTGCTATCGCTGACCTGGGACGAATTTATCAAACCGGAATTCCATTGGAATGAAGTACACTACGGTACTATCACTTCCGTATTCTCTATTGTATATGCAATATGTATGCTGTTTGCCGGTCGCTTCATCGACTGGATGGGCACAAAAAAAGGGTATCTCTGGGCAATCGGTGTATGGTCGGCAGGTGCTTGTATGCACGCACTCTGCGGAATTGTGACCGAACAATATGTAGGTTTGCACAGCGCAGCCGAACTAATGGCTGCTACCGGTGACGTGGTTGTTGTACTGGCTACCGTCAGTATGTACTGCTTCCTTGCCGCTCGCTGTATCCTTGCACTCGGTGAAGCGGGCAACTTCCCGGCTGCTATCAAAGTAACGGCTGAATACTTCCCTAAAAAGGACCGCGCTTACGCTACTTCTATCTTTAACGCCGGTGCCTCTATTGGTGCCTTGATCGCTCCCGTTTCCATTCCGTTGATCGCAAAAGCATGGGGCTGGGAAATGGCATTTATCGTAATCGGTGCGCTTGGTTTTGTCTGGATGGGTATGTGGGTATTCATGTATGATGCTCCTTCAAAGAGTAAACACGTCAACAAAGCCGAACTTGATTATATCGAACAGGATAAATATGAAGAAGGCGCCGCCCCTGTGATTGAAGAGGTGAAAGAAGAAAAGAAGATGTCTTTCCTTCAATGTTTCACTTACAAGCAGACATGGGCTTTCGCTGCCGGCAAGTTTATGACCGACGGTGTGTGGTGGTTCTTCTTGTTCTGGACTCCGTCTTACCTGAATACCCAATTTGACATCAAGACTTCCGATGGACTGGGAATGGCTTTGATTTTCACTCTTTATGCCGTAACAATGTTGTCTATCTATGGCGGTAAACTCCCGACTATCTTTATTAATAAGACAGGTATGAATCCTTATGCTGCCCGTATGAAGGCAATGTTGATTTTTGCTTTCTTCCCGTTGGTGGTATTGCTGGCACAGCCATTGGGTACATTCTCTCCGTGGTTCCCGGTTATCCTTATCGGTATCGGCGGTGCTGCCCACCAATCTTGGTCGGCTAACATCTTCTCTACTGTAGGTGATATGTTCCCGAAAACCGCTATTGCAAGTATTACAGGTATCGGTGGCATGGCCGGTGGTGTAGGTTCCATGTTGATGCAGTTCGGTGCAGGTCTGCTGTTTGTTCATGCCGACGAAACGCACATGACATTTATGGGATTCGAAGGCAAGCCTGCCGGATATTTCATTATGTTCTGTATCTGTGCGGTAGCTTACCTGGTAGGCTGGGTGATTATGAAGGCATTAGTACCGAAGTACAAACCTATCGTATTGGATTAATCTATCATCTGATATAAAATGAAACAGGAAGGTATCCAATTAATAATACCTTCCTGTTTTTCGTAAAACAAAATATTCTAGTAAAACAAAAAAGCCTCTTCTCACGAAGAAGGCTTTTTAGGATTACTTATTCTACATTACTTCCTGCTTTTAAAATGAAAAAGAAGCATTCTAATAATGGAGGATAGTAATCGTTAAGATGAAAAAAAGGGAAGTCTCACGACTTCCACAATTCTTCTAACCTTAA
>OGIB01001085.1_pt1 | contig 10740 bp, 9 predicted proteins | sample 1571691 | NCBI WGS metagenome assembly OGIB01 (sample SAMEA2582058, study PRJEB24529) | metagenome | biome: Human gut stool | place: China | collected 2011
TCTGGGAACGGAAAAGGTGTTCCTTAAGGGCTGTCCGGATTGGAAACAAAGAACAGCGTCATGCGACCGCCTTTAAGGAACACCTTTTCCGTTCCCAGACGCGCTGCAAGACGGCGTAGGGGAACGATGCGGAGCAGTTCCTCCGTTTCGGGCGGAACAGGTCCGAAACGGTCTTCGAGACGGGCACGGAAAGCATCTACGTCTCTGTCCAGCGTCAATCCGTCCAATTCGCGATAGAGCAGCATACGTTCACTGCTACCGGTGACGTAAGCGGCGGGCAGCAACAGTTCGAGATCGCTTTCCACCTGGCATTCGTCAACAAACTGCTCGCCGCTGATAGTACCGTCGCCTTTCAATTCATCAGCATAGAGGTCGGCAAATTCGTCTGTCTTAAGCTCACGTACGGCTTCGGACAATATCTTCTGATAAGTTTCGTAGCCCAGATCGGCAATAAAACCGCTTTGCTCCGCGCCGAGCATATTACCCGCACCGCGGATGTCGAGGTCCTGCATGGCAATGTGGATACCGCTACCTAAATCGGAGAAGTTCTCGATGGCCTGCAGGCGGCGTTTGGCTTCTGGAGTAAGCGAGGACAAGGGGGGAGCAAGCAAGTAGCAGAAAGCCTTTTTGTTGCTGCGCCCCACACGGCCGCGCATCTGGTGTAGGTCGCTCAAACCGAAATTCTGTGCCTGGTTGATGATGATGGTATTGGCGTTCGGTATGTCGATACCGCTCTCGATAATGGTGGTGGCGAGCAAAACGTCATAATCATAGTTGACAAAATCGAGAATAATCTTCTCCAGTTCGGCAGGTTCCATCTGTCCGTGACCGATACAGACACGGCAATCGGGAATGTTGCGCTCTATCATCGCTTTCAGTTCCGAAAGATTGGAGATACGGTTGTTTACAAAGAACACCTGTCCGTTGCGGCTCATTTCGAAGTTAATGGCATCAGTGATAATCTCATCACCGAAAGTATGCACCTCCGTCTGAATGGGGTAACGGTTGGGAGGCGGCGTCTGAATAACGCTTAAATCGCGCGCACCCATCAGGGAGAACTGCAAAGTGCGGGGAATGGGAGTGGCGGTCAGGGTCAGGGTATCCACGTTTACTTTCAACTGGCGGAGTTTCTCCTTGACGGAAACGCCGAACTTCTGTTCCTCATCGATAATCAGCAGGCCGAGGTCTTTAAACTTAACATCCTTGCCCAAGATGCGGTGCGTACCGATAAGGATATTCACCTCCCCCCCCGCAAGACCTTTGACAACGGATTTAGTCTGTGCCGCCGTCCGGGCACGACTCAAATATTCCACACGGCAAGGCAAACCTTTCAGACGCTCCTTGAAAGTCTGGAAATGCTGGTAGGCAAGGACAGTGGTGGGAACGAGAACGGCAACCTGCTTGTTGTCCGCCACCGCCTTGAAAGCGGCACGTATGGCAACCTCGGTCTTGCCGAATCCTACATCGCCGCATACCAGCCGGTCCATGGGACGGGCACTTTCCATATCCGCCTTTACGTCGGCAGTCGCCTTGCTCTGGTCGGGGGTATCCTCGTAAATAAAAGACGCTTCCAGCTCCCGTTGCAGGAAACTGTCGGGACTGTATTGGAAGCCTTTCTCTTCGCGCCGTTGCGAATAGAGTTTTATCAGGTCGCGGGCTATATCCTTAATCTTGGTCTTGGTACGGTCCTTCAGTTTCTCCCACGCACCGGTTCCCAATTTGTTGAGACGGGGAGCTTCACCTTCTTTGCCTTTGTACTTGGAAACCTTGTGCAAAGAGTGGATGGAGACAAAGACCACATCGTCATTCTGATAGACCAGGCGCATTACTTCCTGCGTAGTGTCTCCGTTGGGAATACGTACCAATCCCGTAAAACGCCCCACGCCGTGGTCGGTATGTACCACGTAATCTCCAGGGGTAAACTGGTTCAGCTCCTTCAGGCTCAGGGCCACCTTGCCACTGCGGGCTTTATCGCTTTTCAGGTTGTATTTATGGAAACGGTCGAAAAGCTGGTGGTCGGTAAAGATGCAGAGACGCAACGTATCGTCGGCAAAACCCTCATGCAGGGTACGTTCAACGGGTGTGAAGGAGATATTATCTCCCCGGTCTTCAAAGATAGCGCGGATACGGTCGGTCTGCTTCAGACTGTCGCTGCATATATAGAGGGTATAGTTGCGGGAAAGATAGTCGCGGAAACTTTCTGCCACCAAGTCGAAATTCTTATGGAAGATAGGCTGTGCAACGGTGCTGAATGCAACTGTCGCATCCGGCGTTCCGGTGGGCTTCGTACCGAATTCCATGCGGCGGAAATCGAGGGCACGCAAAGTAAACTCTCCTCCATCAATCAACTTACCTTCCAGAGAGATTGCACCGTTTTCTTCGGCTTCGCAGGCTGCAATAGCCTGTGCGGTAAGCGATTCATCGTGGACGACCTGAATACGCTCCCGCAACCAAAGGAAATCACGCATCGCCAGCAAGGTATCCGGCCGCAGAAAATCCAAGAAAGAAACCATGCCGCCATTCCCCCCTTGCTCCAAGCTACGGCTTAAATCGGGAACAATGACAATCTCCTCTTTCTTCTCTTTGGAAAGCTGGCTCTCCACTTCAAAAGTACGGATACTCTCCACCTCATCTCCAAAAAAGTCGATACGGAAAGGAAACTCGGACGAAAAGGAAAAGACGTCGATAATACTGCCGCGCACAGCATACTGCCCCGGCTCGTACACATAATCCACATACTCGAACCCATAGCTGCGCAGCACTTCCGTAACAAAGTCCATATCCACCTTTTCACCGGCATGAAGCTTCAAGGTTTTATCTCCCAGTTCCTTACGGGATACAACTTTTTCCGCCAACGCATCCGGATAGGTAACTACACAAAGCCCCTCTTCTCCCTTTTGCAAACGGCTCAGCACTTCCGTACGGAGAATCTCGTTAGCCGCATCTTTCTGGCCGTACTTTATGGCACGGCGGAAAGAAGAAGGAAAAAACAACACCTGTCCGGTTCCCAAAATCTGTGTCAGGTCGTGGTAGAAATATCCCGCCTCTTCCAAATCGCCGAGGATAAAGACAAACGGACATTCCGCCCGTTGCACCAGCACGGATGAAAACAGTGAGGCGGCAGAGGCGCACAAACCACTGCAATAGAGATGACGGACGGAATTGTCCTTTAGCAACTTGCACATGCCTTCTACATTGGGGTGGGTGGCGTATAATTGTTGTAGTTCGGTAATAATCATTGCTGTCTTTTTTAGTTCACCGTAGATTACACAAAGTTACACAGATTAAGAGAAACCGATAATCTGTGTAAACTCATAAATGTTCCATAACGAATTTCCGTTGCAAAAATACATAAATAATCCTTAGTTTTATCTGTAAGTAATAGAAAAGCACTACTTTTGTTCCCAATAACAAGCTCCATCTATTTTCAATGAATATGCAGACATCAGACAGTATTGTCATCATCCCCACCTACAATGAACGGGAAAATATCGAGAATATCATCCGTGCTGTTTTTGCCCTGGAACACGGATTCCACATACTTGTCATCGAAGACGGTTCTCCCGACGGCACAGCCACCATCGTAAAAGACTTGCAACGCGAGTTTCCCGACCGCCTGTTTATGGTAGAGCGTAAGGGAAAACTGGGACTGGGTACGGCCTACATAGCCGGATTCAAATGGGCTTTGCAACGCGACTACCAATATATATTCGAAATGGATGCCGATTTCAGCCATAACCCGAATGATCCGCCCCGTTTGTACGCAGCTTGTGCAAAAGAAGGAGGAGACGTATCTGTCGGCTACCCCGCCTCTACCGGGCTTGTACCGAAGAGGGAGCGGATGTGGCCATCGGCTCGCGCTACGTCAGCGGCGTGAATGTGGTAAACTGGCCTATGGGACGTGTGCTGATGTCTTATTTCGCTTCCAAATATGTACGGTTTATCACGGGATTGCCCATACATGACACTACCGCCGGCTTTGTATGCTACCGCCGCAAGGTATTGCAAACCATCAATCTGGACGGCATCCGCTTCAAAGGGTATGCTTTCCAGATAGAAATGAAATTCACCGCTTACAAATGCGGAGCGAATGTAAAGGAAGTGCCGGTTATCTTCATCAACCGCGAACTGGGAACATCCAAGATGAACAGCAGTATTTTCGGAGAAGCCGTGTTCGGAGTTATCCGGCTGAAATGGAACAGCCTGTTCCATAAATATCCAGACTTAAAAAACTAAAGATATGAAAAGAACACTGATACACAACGCTACGATTATCAACGAAGGACAAAGCGTACAAGGCTCGGTAGTGATAGAAAACGGGCGCATCGCCGAAGTACTTACCAACTGGAAGCCTCTTTCCGCCCCTTGTGAAGAAGTGATTGATGCAACAGGCTGCTACCTGCTGCCCGGCATTATCGACGACCATGTGCATTTTCGTGATCCGGGTCTTACCCATAAGGCAGATATTCTGACGGAAAGCCGTGCAGCGGCTGCCGGCGGGGTGACTTCCATTATGGACATGCCCAATACCAATCCGCTGACCGTAACGTTGGATGCCTTGAATGCCAAACTCGACTTGTTGAATGAGAAGTGTATCGTCAACCATTCCTGCTACTTCGGAGCAACCAACAACAACTATACAGAATTTGACAAGCTGGACAAACACCGCGTTTGCGGCATCAAGCTGTTCATGGGCTCCAGTACCGGTAATATGCTGGTGGATAAAATGAACAGCCTGCTGAATATATTCAACGGTACGGATATGCTGATTGCCGCCCATTGCGAAGATCAGGAAACAATAAAAAACAATATTGAGAAATACAAGCAAAAATATAAAGGAGCGGATGACATTCCCGTCAGTGCCCACCCCAGTATCCGTTCCGTTCCGGCATGTTATGCCTCTTCCGAACTGGCTGTCCGTCTGGCAAAGATTGCCGGAGCGCGCCTGCACATCCTGCATGTTTCCACAGCCAAAGAACTGCAACTGTTCAGTGACGAACCTTTGGCAAACAAGAACATCACCGCTGAAGCATGTGTAGCGCATTTACTTTTTACGCTGACGCACTACAACAGTTTGGGCGCACGCATAAAGTGTAATCCTGCCGTTAAACGAAAAACAGACCGGGAAGCACTGCGGACCGCTGTCAACTCAGGACTGATTGACGTTATCGCCACCGACCACGCCCCTCACTTGTTGAGCGAGAAAGAGGGCGGGGCTTTGAAAGCAATGTCCGGTATGCCTATGATACAATTCTCCCTTGTCAGTATGTTAGAACTGGTAGACGAAGGAGTGTTCTCACTGGAAACGGTTGTTCAGAAAATGTGTCATGCACCTGCCCGGATATACGGTATTTGCCAGCGTGGATATATCCGTGAAGGCTATCAGGCGGATTTAGTGCTGGTACGCCCTAACTCTCCCTGGGAAGTCACTACCGACAAGATTCTGAGCAAATGCGGCTGGAGTCCTTTGGAAGGGCATACGTTCAACTGGAAAGTAGAAAAAACGTTTGCCAACGGACATCTTATTTACAACGGCAATACTGTGAACGATTCTTACCGCGGTGAAGAGCTGCGGTTTGATTATCCGTCAGCAGGAGCATAATATAGTATTATCTATTCAGAGCATAACCTTATATAGAGATTATCAATTGCCAACTATCAATTATAAAATCCATGAAGTAAGCCCCTATATCAACTGGATTTATTTTTTCCATGCCTGGGGCTTTCAACCTAAGTTTGCAGCAATCGCCAACATTCACGGTTGCGATTCCTGCCGCGCCATGTGGCTTGCGGCTTTTCCGCAAGAAGAACGCTCCAAAGCCGCCGAGGCTATGCAATTGTTTAAGGAAGCCGGCAGAGTACTCAACCGGTTGGATGAGAAAATTTCGGTGCAATGTATTTACAGGCTATGCAGTGCCAATGCAGAGGGAGACAATCTCATCATCGAAGATACGGTGTTCCCTCTGCTCCGCCAGCAGACACCTCATCCGGACGGAAGTCCGTTTCTCTGCCTGAGCGATTTCATACGGCCTCTTTCATCCGGAGTGCCAGATACGATAGGGCTTTTTGCATCTTCCGTCAGTGCGGAGAGCGAAGGATGTTATAAAGACGATCCTTATAAGCATCTTCTCGTACAGACCCTGACAGACCGGCTTGCCGAAGCCGCAACAGAAAAGATGCACGAATATGTGCGCAAGACAGTCTGGGGATATGCTCCCGATGAATCGCTTTCCATTCCGGATTTGCTGGTTGAGAAATATCAGGGCATCCGTCCAGCAGTAGGCTATCCTTCCCTACCCGACCAATCCGTAAACTTTATATTGGACGAATTGCTGGATATGAAACAGATAGGCATTACGCTCACCGAAAACGGAGCCATGTATCCGCATGCTTCTGTCTGTGGTCTTATGTTTTCACATCCCCAGTCACGCTATTTCGCCGTAGGCAAGATTGGTGAAGACCAGTTGGAAGATTATGCCTGCCGGCGCGGTAAACCGATTGAGGAAATGCGAAAGTTCCTGGCAGCAAATTTAAAGAGTTAAATGTTGCAAGTGTGATTTTCCGGTTTCTCTTACGACAAACAGAATAAAAGCGATTCGAGCAAGCATACACAATGGAAAATGTAGAACAAGAGTTTCTGTCCGTCATACGGGAATATGAGCGCGTCATCTATAAGGTGTGTTACCTGTACACCACTCCGAACGCGACTCTTAATGACCTGTATCAGGAAGTAGTGCTCAATATATGGAAAGCGTTTCCTAAATTCAGAAGGGAATGTAAAATCTCGACGTGGATTTACCGTATCGCCTTGAATACCTGTATCAGCTTCATACGGAAAGAAAAGAACATTCCGGAGATTGTCACCCTCACCCAGGAAGCCGACCGCAGCGAAGAGGACGACGAAACGCAAGCCATGTTACAGCAACTCTACCGGATGATAAACCGGCTGGGACAGTTGGAGAAGTCTATCATCCTGCTTTATCTGGAAGAAAAAAGCTATGAAGATATTTCCGAGATTACCGGACTGACCGTAACCAACGTGGCCACCAAACTCAACCGTATTAAAGACAAACTAAAAAAGATGAATAAGGAGGATTAATATATGGAACTGGACGAACTGAAAAAATCATGGAATGCCCTGGATGCACAGTTGCAAAAGGAACCTATTGCCGATGAGAAACAGATAAAAGAACTGATTGCAAATTATAAAACAAATACCCGGCACAGTTTGGGACGACTCGTTATCCTGCAACGCTTCTCGCTTGGAACAGGTGCGGTAGGATTGGCTGTCATCCTGCTGGTGTGGTTCTTACTGCCTACCTTCGGTTTCAACGAGCATTTGCAGAACAAGATAATTCTATTTCTGATTTTCATTACCGTAACTATTCTCAGCGGTATGTGGTGGGACTGGAAAACCTACCTTTGGAACAAGAACACCCACATAGACGAAATGTCCGTAGCCGAAGTGAGCCGACGCATGACCAGATTCCGTAACTGGACCCGTTACGAAATATGGGCAGTAGCTGCCTGGACCGTTATCTTCACCATACTGTTCTTCTGGATAATGGATTACTATACACTCCCTCTCATGGTACAAGCAGTCTTGCTCGGTTGCTACATCATCCTGGATGCACTTCTTATTTATTTCATATATAAAAAAGTCGTTTACAAACACCTCGACAGCATTAAAAAGAACATAGAAGAATTGAAAGATATATGCACCGAATAACTCTCATACTTATCTTATGCCTGCTTTTACCGGACATGTACATGGTGTACATCGTAAAGAGAACACGTAACATACTTTGGCGCAGTGTGTATTGGCTTCCTACAGTTGTGCTGGTAGCTATATATATGTATTACATCTATATGACAGGTGACAATGCGCTTTCACGCCATCCGCAAGGCATCGGCAGGCTGGCAGTGGCCGTAATGCTATTTGCCGTCCCGAAGACGGTATTCATGCTTTGTTCGCTGTTTGGCATATTGATGCGGGGAATCAGCCGCCTTTTGTCATTCATCATTTTCCATACGCCGTTCAGGAATCCTCGTTTTCCTTTCGTTGCCCACCGGCTTCCTTACACACTTCTCGGATTGATATTGGGGATAATCGGTTTTGCCAATATCCTTTACGGAGCCATTGCCGGTATCACGCGCTTTGAGATAAAGAATGTCGAATATCGCTCGCCCAACATTCCCAAAGGTTTTGACGGTTACCGCATTCTTCAGCTATCGGATATACATATAGGCAGTTGGTTAGGAAATCCGGAAGCTATCCGGCGTCTGGTTACGCTGGTGAACGAACAGCAAGCGGACCTCATTGTCTTTACCGGTGATTTAGTCAATCAGCAAAGCCACGAACTGGACGGTTTCAAAGAGACACTTTCCCTGCTTCATGCTCCCGACGGAGTATATTCTATCCTCGGCAATCACGATTACGGGACATATTACCGCTGGCATAACAGAAAAGAGGAAGCAGCCAACTTGGAGTATCTAATAGGACAGCAAAAAGATATGGGTTGGGAAATGCTGAATAACGAGCATTGCATCCTATATCATAAGGGCGACAGCATAGCGCTGATAGGTGTTGAGAACGACGGTGAACCGCCTTTCTCACAATTCGCCGATTTATCCAAAGCCATGCAAGGCACGGAAGGCATGTTCCGTATACTGCTCAGCCATAACCCTACGCACTGGCGACGCGAAGTTTTGCCTGATTCGGATATAGAGTTAACCCTTTCCGGACATACGCACGCCATGCAGATGGAAATATGCGGACACTCATTATCTTCTCTCATCTACCCTGAATGGAGCGGTATGTACTACGAAGGCAAACGCGCCCTGTATGTAAATGTCGGTATAGGATACGTAGGTCTGCCTTTCCGCTTCGGTGCATGGCCCGAAGTCACCGTCATAAAATTAGTTAGCGAGAAAGAGTGACAGAATATAAAAAAGACCTATCTTTGTGGCAATAAAATCCACAACCCATGAAGATACTCTACAATATTTACCAGATTTGCTTTGCACTGCCTGTTTTATTGGTCCTGACTGTCCTTACCGCATTGGTCACAATTATCGGTTCGTTACTGGGGGGCGCTCATTTCTGGGGATATTATCCGGGTAAAATATGGTCACAACTGATTTGCTACCTGCTGCTCATTCCGGTAAAGATAAACGGACGCGAGAAACTTCACAAACGTACTTCTTATGTGTTTGTCCCAAACCATCAGGGTTCTTTCGATATTTTCCTGATTTACGGCTTTTTGGGCAGAAACTTCAAATGGATGATGAAGAAAAGCCTTCGAAAGATTCCGTTCGTAGGCAAAGCATGTGAAAGCGCGGGACACATCTTCGTAGACCGTTCCAGTCCTAAAAAAGTACTGGCCACCATGCGCCAGGCAGAGGCTTCCTTAAAGGATGGAGTCTCATTGGTAGTATTCCCCGAAGGAGCACGCACATTCACCGGTCACATGGGATACTTCAAGAGGGGAGCCTTCCAATTGGCAGACGAACTGCAACTGGCGGTAGTGCCCGTTACCATCGACGGTTCGTTTGAGATACTTCCCCGCACGGGCAAGTGGATACACCGCCACCGCATGATACTGACTATTCATGAACCGATTGCCCCTAAGGGACAAGGAGTGGAGAACATCAAGGCAACTATGGCGGAAGCCTATACAGCAGTAGAAAGCAGCCTTCCGGAGAAGTTTAAAGGAATGGTTAAAAACGAAGATCAAGACCGTTGAAGTCTTTCATCCGCACTGCCTACGGTTTATTGGCGGAAGTATCAGTTGAAGCGTTTTGCCTGACGCGCTGGTGTTCCTCAATCAACTGCATGTTTTCCTTCGCCTTTGAAAGGAACTCCTTTATCAACTGATTCTGCTTGAATGCCAATGGAGCGGTTCGCATAATATCCTCTATCTGCGGAGTCATGACAGGATACGGTAATGTGCTGCACATCATCATAAACACGCTTGGACCCAAAACATTTTCATTGTTGTCAATGATGAACTGCTTCACATAATTATTCATTTCTTCAACAAGAGTTTCCCCTTCTTTCGCCAGCTCCTTATGGACATCTTCCAAATTGGCTCCGTCCAGCACCATACGCGCCTCTTTGCGGTCGAGCTCCTCTATCTGCAGTTCCAGTGCATTCCGTTTTTCTATAAACTCATACAGCCGATCATTGAGCAATGTCCCTTTAGCTGCCAATTGCGTATTTGAAATAGAGACTTCTATCTTACCGTCTTCCAGTACAAGCGGCATAATCCCTTCATCGTCCATATAGAGAGTTACCATCATCACAGAATCTACAGGACCTTTCATTGAGAAAAGCCCATGGATAACTTCCGCAGAATCGACAGCTACCCACTGCCCGTTCTGAAGAGTTTTAAGAAACAACATTTTTCCATCAAGGCTTGTCACTGAAGAACTGCCTTCCACCTTGTATTTTCGGGCACAAGAAGTGAAAAACACGAGTAAAAGCAAAAGAGGCAAAATACGATTTACACTCATTCTAATCATGCAGGAAACGATTTATGAATTATACGTGGCAAAGGTATTAATATTCCTTATAAACGGGATAGAAAGAAAGGAATTTTCATTTGGTTTACGTATTTTTGCACAATCATAAATATAAAAAACGGAGAAATATACATGTCAACCTATGCTCCTTTTGCCAAACCTCTTTATGTAATGCTCAAACCCTCCTCACTGCGATATACTTTATAGTCCCAACTC
>OGIB01001109.1_pt1 | contig 10635 bp, 7 predicted proteins | sample 1571691 | NCBI WGS metagenome assembly OGIB01 (sample SAMEA2582058, study PRJEB24529) | metagenome | biome: Human gut stool | place: China | collected 2011
GAGGCACATCAAAAGAGCTTTGGGGCGGTGATCCCTCTACAACCAATAACCGCATGGAGCTAACCGCTGTTATCACTGCTCTTTCAGCACTGAAAGAGCCATGTGAGGCAGAGCTTTACAGCGACTCGAAGTATATAATCGACGCTGTTACAAAAGGCTGGGCAAAAAAATGGCGTGCAAACAACTGGGTGAAATCGGACAAGAAAAAGGCTCTAAACAGTGATCTGTGGGAAAAGCTTCTTGATCTGCTGGAGGTGCATAAGGTCAATTTCAACTGGGTAAAAGGCCATGCAGGACATCCGGAAAACGAACGTTGTGACGAACTTGCAGTAATGGGCTCTAAACAGTATAAATAGAATTAAATAAATATTAATTTTTTATTAAGTTAGGGAAAACTATTGCATTTTGTAGTAATTTAGTATATAATAAAATAGAAATCTATATATGAAAGGTATGATTTAATTGGAAAAGAGATTTGTCTATGCAGATAACTCAGCTACGACTAGAGTATCTCAGAAAGCTCTTGACGCCGCTCTGCCTTATTTCACTGAGCTATACGGAAATCCGTCAAGTATATATTCTTTGGGAATGGAATGTGCAAAAGCCGTTCTTAAAGCAAGAGAACAGGTCGCAAACGCTCTTGGTGCGAAGGTCAACGAGATCTATTTCACTGCTGGTGGCTCTGAGTCTGACAACTGGGCTATAAGAGGCTGTGCACAGCTTGGAGAAAAAAAGGGCAAGAAGCATATCATCACAACTGCTATGCAACTGGAAGATTTCCGTATCGAATCTTTTGAAGTTCCTCATGACGGTACGGACAATGTGGGATATTGCATCGAGATAGACGGAAAGGTATTCTCTTTTCTTACCGACCTCGGAGAAATAACTCTTACCGCAGCACATTATATCTGCAAAGCCAACTATTTGATACTGGAAGCCAATTACGATGATGAAATGCTGCGTATGGGTACTTATCCCCAATACCTGAAAGAGCGCATAACCGGTCGTACCGGACACATGAGTAACATTGATACCGCAGAATTCCTTGCAGAAAATTTCACAGAACATCTGCAATACATCTGGCTTTGCCATCTAAGTAAAGATAACAATCACCCGGAGCTGGCCTATAAAACTGTTGAATGGAAATTAAGAGAAAAAGGTATCATCGTAGGTAAAGACGTACAACTCTGCGCTTTAAAGAGAACTACGCCTTCCGAACTATATGAGTTTGAATAAAAATATGCCGATTTCATCGAAAAAAACTCCTGGAATTGTTTGCAAAATAAAATAAAAGGACTACCTTTGCACCCGCAAATGAGACATTGGCGATGCACTCTTAGCTCAGTTGGTAGAGCAACTGACTCTTAATCAGTGGGTCCAGGGTTCGAATCCCTGAGGGTGTACGAATAAAAAAAGTAAATTGAAGAAAAAGCTCCAAAAATCATTGATTTTTGGAGCTTTTTCTTTTATGAATCCCTACAAAACATAGAACTTACTGAAAACCGTTTATCTTTCATGATATTTTATAAATTCCGACTAAACAAAATGTAATTTTACTATATTATAAAAACAGCTTTGCTTATCAGTTTCACGTTAGTTCACTTATAATATGCAGTGAAAATATTCTGGAACAACATGGTTGAGCATCACAGAGTATTTCTGGATCAGGAAATCATGAAAGTAATCCGATAGGAATATACTTATAAAGAATGAGCAGTTTTACGGAAAATTAAACAGAAAACGTAAAAGCACAAATAAAAAAATCCCTAACTTTGAAAAATAACAGTACCCGAATTGCTGCTATATCGAAAAACAGACTATCTTTGTAGAGTCGTGCAAACGACAGACATATATAGTTGATGTGTTTCGCTAACACCTTGTATTAGAAATCTGGTAAATTTCAAAATGGAAGCAGGGCTGAGCAGTAACACTTGTCACATGTATCCGTATGCGAATGACATGCGATATAGGTGTGGGGTACTGTTTTCATTTATTTGCTTCCGGGTTTTACCAGAACCTCTAATACAAATAAGTAAACCGGCTCCACACTTTCTTGTTAGATAGTGTGGCATTCAAGTCCGGTGGCGAAAATGGGGTCAGTCCGAAATGTTGATTTTCAATAATGGAATCCATGTGTGTTGGATAATTGTCGGATAATTGGTCATGAATGAATAGAAATCCGTAAAACTTATCAGCATTCATAAGAAACCATGCGTAGGATCTGGCTATTTTTACGCAGAAAAAACGGATAAGATTATGAAAAACGTAATTGCCATAATAAAAAACGCTTGGGGTGACAGTCCGCCACCGAAAGTCAAAACCGGCTTTATTCCCAACCCCTGTGATTGGGAGAAGAAAAATTATCTGACGAACCCCGGCTCTTACTACCGGCAAAAGGCATCGGTCGGATTCATAGCCATGAAAGGATGGCTTTTCACTATTTTGCGTTTGCCGAACTGTACCTTTGCTAACCAAGCGTTTTCCTACTTTCCTTTTCTATTCTCTATCTTGAATAATCAGATTCTCGCAATATATAAATTATACAATCACTTTTGGAATGATATGAAGGTGTCTTATCCTGTAAAAGTTGCTGTGAAAAAAACGGCATTCATAGCATTGTTCTCAGGCATGGTATTGTCAGCCGGAGCTCAGAATACGAACCTAATAACCGAAGAGGAGCCTGATATAAAGGTGACAAAGGATACGGTATGGAATATGGCGATTGAAAAGAAAGCGGCACCCAAGGTACAATTCCCCCAACCGGGAGACAAAATTGATGTACTGGATCCTATCGTGTACAGTTTATGCTATACCACCGCCTATGATAGGCTCGCCCGGAAATCCGTCAAGGTGAAAACTTACAGAAAAGAGTACGCTCCGTATATCCACGCCGGCTATGACTTTGGCGTAAAGCATTGGAAAGGAATCGTTCTAAAAAACTTCTCCTCGCTCCGGAAACAATTGCAGGGCATCGCAGAGAGTACCGGAATGGAAAGGGCCTGCTTCCGCACCGGAGCCCTTATGGGAGCATACTCAACAAATCCCTATCCGGAACTGGATTATATCGATGCCGCAATTTCCGATGTGCTGAAACAGGTAAGGAAGCATATCGCTTCTGAAAATGAGATGTCCCGGCACTATGACACCTTATCCGATAAATGGTTTTCTTTTTTATGCAAAGAGAAAGAACGCTATTACGACATCGCAAATCACAACAGACCTTATTTCCTGTGTCAAGAGCATGCCGACGATGCCCTTATTCTTCCAGAGTGGATAGATTCCGCCACAGCAAGCAATGACATCACCCAATCGGAAGCCCTGGCTTCGGCAATTGCAAAATTTGACTCCCCTGCCGCTCCGGACGGAATCCGCAAACTGAAAGACAACATGAGGCTCACACCTGATGAACGAAATGCCTTGCTGGCACCTAACGATATGATTTCGTATGCCGTAGGCGTAGCACAAGCTGACTGGATCATGGAATATAAATGGTTTATAGGAGAAACTCATAGAAAGGAGTTTGATGCAATGCTCCTTTCCCTGGTAAACCGTCCTGCTATCATTTCCGCTTTTGAAGACGGACTGAGAAGTGCCATGACTATGACAGAACGTTTCAAAAATGCAATTCTGTGTCAGGACTGCGACTCGATATGTCTTATGAACAAAGCCATCAAAGCAGAATTGAACAAAGCATACAGACAAAACGTAGTTTATGGTTATGTCTTTATGAACGGAATGGATGCCGTTGAAATATACAGGGCCGGTGCCGAGTGGGATATTCCTGAAAAACAATCAGCCAGCGGATTGCGGCTTGAAAAGGACCGGGTGCTTGAAGGTTTTAGGGATTATCTGGAGGGACATTTGAAAATGGGTGTCGAATATGCCCGGACACTGACCAAGGGGCGCAATGCCATTGACTGGCATTTGTATGAAAAAGACACGGAAACAATAGACTTGCCTGAAAACGGATTCCAGCCTGCCATTCCGCTACATATCACGACAGGCACATCAAGCGAGTGGAGCGCCGAACTGTCGCAGATGATTACGCTCCCACAGGAAGTTGTCGGGCAGAACATTACGGGCAAGGTGATGGCTACGGTGGTAATTGAGGCCGATGGTGCTGTCAGCAAAGTGGAAATTACAAGTTCGCCGCATCCGGCTTTGAGCGAAACTGTAACGGATTGCATTTACCGCATGAGGTTCATGCCGGCAAAATATGACGGAGAATGCGTCGCATCCGTCGCAGTTATTCCGGTATTATTTTGATTATAAACACAATACCACCATTCATTATGAGAAGAATATTATCAACCGTCCTGCTTGCATGTCTCGTACTGGGAGCATGGGCACAAAACAAAAAGAAGATGACAGAAGAAGAGAAAAAAGAGGCCATGGAGCAACTTGAAGTGTTCTATCAGTTCGAGACAGGGACGGCATTCAGCGGGCTTGATTCATTGGCAGAAAACCAAGAGTTCAAACAGGATATGCTCCCTTGGGAAAAATGGGCGGACAAATTCAAGCACAAGAGCTTTAAAAACGGCCTGTCAAGATTGTTTATGTGCTTTGACAAGGCATTCATAGAGCCGAACAAGGATTCTTCTATCTTCTGCAACCTCATGCTAAGAGGCAAAGAAGAAGATGTATCTTCATATTTCGGCGGTCGGCAAGGAGCCGGCCTGTGGGAAAAGTATTATCACGAGGATGAGAACGGGAACTTCACGGGGTTCTGCAAAGAACTTTTCTTCGACCTGGAGACTGATTTGCAGCTTCATCTGACGGATAAGCAGGGCAAACCGGCCTATATACACCCGGAAAAAGACATCTATTTGCTTGAGGGCGGCGACTATGCCAAGAACAAAGACATGTTGAATATATGGTTCGGATTACAGATACCACTGACTGTTCCTTATCAGGAAATTGCAGGCGGACACATCTCCTTGTCTTTTTATATGCCTCAGGAATACGACCGCATCACAGTGCCCATAAAGGATTTTGGAGACAAACCGGTGCAGGTGACTTGGGGCAGCAAGACTTTTTCCATAGAAAAGGTTGACAACAACGGCTTCATCATTTCCGCAGACGCAGAGACTCTCGACAAACTGAAAGGCATGAAGCGCCTCTATCACAGGGACGGGAACTGGTACGAGCCGTCCTCTTCAACAGCCACAACAGGAGATTTGGATAAGATTCTGAAAAATAGTACAAGGAAAATCACGTTTGAAGAGTGGTTGAAAGAAAATGGCATCGACCCTAACAACCTGGAAGAGACCCTGAAATACTTTATGGAAGACGAAGTTTCAGAAGAAGATACCGGTACGGATGATGCAGGAGTGACGGGAAAACACTACAGGATTGCCTTGCAGGGGGACAGCCTGCTGCTCTACATGCCGGTCGAAAAGAGACGGAAAATTGCCGAGATAACTGTATTTGCCCCATCGGAAGGCGAAGCATCCCGGTTAATAATCAACCGCGAACGATGCAACGAACTTATCGAATGGTTGTGCACCGAAAAATCACCGGACAATAAAAAGCAGGCCGAACCGGAAGAGATGGAGGAAGTGGATTATTTCAGTCCTGATTTCCAGCCAGCCAAGCCCATCAACCCGCAGACAGGAATGCCGGACGAATGGAACATGGTCTTGACACAATTGCTCAGGAAGCCGGAAGAGGCAGTCGAGCAAGGAATTACAGGAAGAATGACGGCGGAAATAACCATCGGAACCGACGGCGTTGCCAGCAACGTAAAAATAAACGGAGACCCCCACCCGCTATTGGAAAAAGCGGTCTGCGACTGCCTCTACGGCATAAAGTATGTCCCGGCGACATGGAAGGGAAAAGCTATCTCCTTTGTCGCTTCGCTTCCGGTCATCTTTTACTGAATGAAGCCATGGAAGGATATATCCTGATTGTACTACAGGTCCTGATAACTGGGCTGATTATTTGGAGAAGGAAGCAGGACTCCAAAGAGCCATTAGGCTGTCTGGCGGCAGGTTTTATTTTTATGATTGTATTTGCTCTGACCACTGTACTGTTCAGTCTGGGGCATCTTATCATCAATGAAGGACTGTTTGCCAATATCTTTGCAGAGAGCAGAGGGTCGCTCGCCGCCGCTTCTCCTGTGGAATGGCTGATGGCTGGATTTATCTGTTTGATAATGATACTGGTATCTGCCACCGTCTGTTCTTTGACAGGCTATGCTGTCACAGGCCGTCACCCCAAATTCTGCAAACTGATATGGAAAACACTGGCAGTAATCCTGCTGCTTCCCATCGTGGCATTGGGAATATTGGTTGCGGCATTTGGGTTTGCCTATATTATTTGTATGAGGTTTGCCTCACCTATGTTTGACGATATCGGCTGGGGCTGGATGCTCCTGCTCTTATTTTTCTGCGTGATGTGCCTGCTTGGATTTTCCGGATTCGTCGTTTACCTGTTGGAAATGAATGGCGAGAAATTGAAAGAATACGATGAAAAGGATAACAGACGTTCTTTCAGACCGGTCGATATGGACAATAATGAGAAAGGAGGCACTGTATGATACGAAAACTTATAATCTGTATAGCCGTTCTGGTGGGTTTCTGCCCGATGGCATGGGGAACGGTCGATGATGTACCTAATCCCAAGACATACGATGCGGACAATTGGGTATCCGACCCTGACCATATATTGGACAGTGAAACGAAGAATAAAATCAACGATATATTGCAACAACTGGAGGACTCACTGACCATAGAAGTGGCAGTTGTAGCCTTGAACAGTATCGGAGGAGAGGAACCGCATGAATTTGCCGTTACGCTATTCAACCGGTGGGGTGTTGGCAAGGCGGAAGATGACAACGGACTGCTGATTCTGCTGACCCGGGATATACGGGATATCACCTTCAAGACCGGGTATGGCCTGGAAGGAGTATTGCCGGATGCCATTTGCAAAAGAATACAGATGGAAACCATGGTGCCGCATCTTCGGGAAAATGACTGGAATACAGGAATGCTTGAAGGTGTCAAGGCGGTGGCGGCAGTTCTGTACGGAAGTGACTATCAGGCAGCACCTCCGGAAGCATGGATAAAAAAGTTCCGGCGTACCACCCCTTCCCTGGTCTTTATCGTGTTTGCCCTGATGCTGATACTTATAAACTGGCTTGTATGGAAATCGGCGGTACACAGGATGACGCCAAAAGACGAAGGGACAGAAGCCGCTCTGACCTTGCTGGCGACCCGAAACCCCTTTACTGTACGCACCCTGCTCGGACTGTGCTGGCTGGTACCGGTGTGGCCCGCCATTCTGGGTATTGCCTGCTGGTATTTCGGCATACAGAAACAAAAGACCCTCAGGCGCAGCCGGACATGTCCGAAATGCAACCGGGAAACCCTCCGGGAGATTCCTTTGCACGAATTGGTAAAGGATACGAAACGGCTGACTGAAAGCGAACGTAAAGAAACAGAACTGAAGACGGCATACATCCGCATCTACCGGTGCTCCGCTTGCAGCGAAGAGGTGAAAATCCGGATACCGCTTGAAAAGGACGGCTATGAATGCTGCCCCTCCTGCGGGCAAATGACGCTGCACAAGAAAGAAAAATATCGGACTATTATTAAAGCCACCACTTTATCAGAAGGACTGATGGAGGCCCGCCATCGATGTATGTATTGCGATGCCGAATACATGGTAGGCTATACAATACCGAAAATCAGTACCTCTTCCAGCCGTTCGGGAGGCTCAGGCGGTGGCGGAGGCGGCAGTTTCGGAGGAGGATCGTCCGGAGGCGGAGGTTCATCCAGCCGTTTCTAATACAGTATATCAATATTAACAAAAAATTGCAAAGCATGAAAACGATTTTTATCATGGGAATCTTGAATTTCTTTTGCGGCATCAGTGCCGCACAGCCTCAATACTGGGGTGAGGGTGCATACGATTTGGAAAATGTGGTGTTCGGAATGAACGTGGACAAGTATTATTCCAAGGCAAGGCTATACGACGGGGATTATGACGAATCATTCCGCTATTTCATGAAGAAAAAAGTGAAATGTAAAACCCAGGAAGGCAAAAAGGCGGTCATTCAGGAATACAGCTCGGTAGAAACAAATTACGGAGAGGTTCTTGCCCGCTTCGGGAAATTTGAATTCCCGTATACCGGCATGGTGGCGGACAAATCAGGAAAACTGATTGGCATTCTGGCACAGGGAAGGCTGGACGAAGCGGCGGCAGTGGATTCGCTGCTATATGCCATTGCAGGAAAGTACGGTCCCAAATGCTTTGTTACAGAAGAGTATTTCGGATATCGGAATTATGGATGGCATGTGAATGACCGGACTATCCAACTATATGTACGCAAGCCGAATCCGGAGCACAAGGATGCCGTGATTTACCTTGAAGAGAACGAAAAGGGAGAACGGAAAATTGTCGGCGGAGGCAGCCAGCCACACACCTGGTATGAAGTGTGCCTGATGGTGACAAAGACGAAATATGATCCGTTCATCGACTGCATCAGCGTCGGTAACTGGTGTAATTTCAATGATCTCTCATCAGATGTCCGGAGCATGGAAATCAATCCGGCAGCAGGCGTATACGACACCGGCGAGCTCTTTACGGAGGAAGACCTTGTCCCGGACACCATCAAAGGATATATGAACATTCCTAACGGGGAACTTCCCAAGTTCAAGGAAGGACCGTTCGCGAAATTCCCGGATTTCAGGCTTGCCGTGCGCCATTGGATGGCCTATAATGCCGGCCTCGGAAACCAGGGAAATCCCGAAGGGAATGTAAGCGTATCCTTCACAGTGGGAAAGGACGGCAAAGCGAAGGATGCCAAGGTGGAAAACCGGGAGACCACATCGTCCGAACTGGAAGTTGCAGCACTATATACCATCCAACAGCTTCCCGAGTTTATACCTGCCACCCAAAACGGAAAACCTGTAGCATTCCGCATGACGGTGGCCCTCAGGTTTGAAAACCGATAAATTTTCTCTGCTATGGATAAAAGCTTTTCAATAAGCGGTTATCTCCTTTCACGCCTGCAACCGGACGATCCCCAGGAAGCACGTTTGCGTATGCTTTGTGTGACCATATCCAAGGATATGCCGGAGGAGAGAAGAGAGCGGCAACTGCGTCCCTTTGCATCGGACATGGAATTCATGAATATGATTGCCGGATGGATGAACGGGCTTCCCGAAGCAATTAGCCATGAACAGCCGGACTTTGAGAGATGGCTGGAGCTGTTCATGACTGCCGGTGAAGCAGAATCCACCCGCTATGTCATGCGTTTGCAAATATGGTACACGCATTATTGCTGCGTAGAAGAGTTACTGACCTTATGCCGATTGCTACAAAGGCATCGTGAAGAACATCTGGAAGCCATCTATCACAGAATGCTCTACTACTTCCGCGAAGCGAGAATACAATGCGGAATGCCTTCCACTTCCGAGCCGGCAGAAGGCATTGAGGTATCATTCAAACTGCTCGATGCCTCCTACGAACATATCAACCGTAAAATCATTTTGCAAGCGGAAGAACTGCTCGGTATCCATACCGACCATTCTTTCATTCAGAAAGTGATGGAATGCCATACTGAAGCAAAGACAGCAGAAGAACTGGCGGAACTATGCGGAGCAAACAGCACCGTTACCTTCCGTCGGACATTCCTGAGATTGTTTAACTGTCCGGTAGCCCAGTGGCTTCGGCAAAAACGTGCCGAGCAGGTGCTGAAACTGTTGAGGACTACACACCTTCCCTTACCGGAGATTGCCGAACAATGCGGGTTTGCAAACCAGTCTTACCTGTCTGATTTCTGCAAGCGGAATCTCGGTGATACACCGGTAAATATCCGAAAGAATAGAAACTGAAATGAAACAATGAAAATGAATTTTAATATGAAACTGAAAATACTGGTTATCATGGGATTTGTCTGTTTATCTTACGGCTGCCATGCGGAAGGCAGGGTGAATCCGGGTGTAACAGAACTTACCAGAGAACAGAAAGAAGACTTAAAGAAAATGTACGGAATGTACCAGCTTTTCACCACGACTTCCGGTATTCCGGAAGACGCCGTGGCTAAGGCAAGAACAGAACCTCTTCCGTGGGTAAAAGCGGAAAGGGAGTTTGACCCGACTCCGGTGAAGGACCGGCTGAGTAATACATAGCTTTTTATAGAGAGAGTTAATTAAAAATATTACGAAAATTCAAATATCAAATATGAGAACAATCATGGATATTACAACACTTTTGATTATGGGATTACTTAGTTTTGGGCTTGGCGGATGCTCCAATGCTCAAAATAAGCAAGAGCACTCGAATGTCAAGGAGATTGGTAATGTACCCAAAGAAAATGTGGACTCTTATGTTTATAAAAATGAAGGCAGACCTGTATACTATGCCAAATATGGTAATCGGGGTTGCTTATTTGAATTGAGAGTAAATGATATACTGATAACAGAAATCACGAGATCGGCCAATATAGGTGAAGCTTTGATAACTATTAATCCTGCAATATTTGAATCAGGGAAGCAAACTGTTGAGATCCATCTATCTCCTATAAAAGGAGAAGATGTTATAAGTAATGCAAAGCCTTTTCGTTTGGAAATTGGTTATTATGATTCTACAGAAGAAGTAGATGAGTCGGGAGAAGCGACTTGGCATACA
>OGIB01001121.1_pt1 | contig 10583 bp, 7 predicted proteins | sample 1571691 | NCBI WGS metagenome assembly OGIB01 (sample SAMEA2582058, study PRJEB24529) | metagenome | biome: Human gut stool | place: China | collected 2011
GGAAGTCAGTTATGAGCAACTTCGCGGAGGGTTTACCAACCTCCCGGATTCCATTCAGACAAGTGTCTACTGGCACTGGATTTCTGGAAATATTTCCAAAGAGGGAGTCATCAAAGATCTGGAATCAATGAAACAGGCTGGCATCAACCGTGCATTTATAGCGAATATCGGACTAAGTGCAGCGGAAGCACCCACCGGAGATGTGCAGATTTTCTCCGACGAATGGTGGGAGATACTGCATGCCGCTTTAAAAAAGGCAACCGAGCTGAATATAGAAATCGGTATCTTCAACTCTCCGGGATGGAGTCAGGCAGGAGGTCCGTGGATCAAGCCGGAGCAGTCCATGCGGTATCTGGCATCTGTCGGCACGCAAGTCAAAGGCGGACAGGCAATAGAAGTTATGTTACCCAAAACCAATCCTAATTTTCAAGATGTAAAAGTACTGGCTTATCCGTCTGTGAAAAGCAAAGCTACGATCCTTAATCCGGCCAACTGCACTGTTAGCTCTTCCCCCGCCATCACTGCTATCCATCATCTGATAGATGGAGAAACGGCGACAGAAATACGGTTTGGCAACCAATCCGAAGTCGTAATAGACTTTAAGAGCCACGATACAGTAGCATTGCGAAGCCTCCGCCTGCTTACCTCCGCCGCACCTATACGTTGCCAGGCGGTTCTGCAAATGAATGATAACGGTGAATACAAAGAAATCAAGCAGTTCAGTATAGAAAGATACAACGATAATCTGGCTGTAGGATTCGATCCTTATGCTCCTATTGCCATCTCTTTCCCCACAGCCAGCGGTAAAGACTTCCGGTTGTCACTCTCCGGTCTGAATCCCAATAGTGGCATCCGGGAAATAACATTGTCTTCTGCTCCGGTAGTAGAAAGTTATTCGGAGAAAACATTCGCCAAAATGTATCAGACTCCACTTCCTTACTGGAATGAATATCAATGGCCGGTGCAAGCAGTGGTGGACGACCCTGCATTGATCGTTCAGCCCGAACAAGTGAAAGACATCACCGCCTGTATGAAAGGAAACAAACTTTCCTGGGACGCTCCCGACGGAGAATGGGAAATTGTGCGAATGGGAATGGTACCCACTTATGTAGAAAACGGTCCTGCATTAAAAGACGGGATAGGTCTTGAAGTGGACAAAATGAGTAAGGAGCACCTCCGAAGCCATTTCGACGCCTTTATCGGCGAGATTTACAAGAGAATCCCTGAAGCCGACCGTAAGACTTGGAAAGTAGTTGTAGCGGACAGTTATGAAAAGGGAGGTCAAAACTTCACGGACGATTTCCTTGAATCATTTGAGAAGAAGTACGGTTATAGCGCACTACCTTTTCTCCCTGTCTACAATGGAGTGGTTGTGGAAAGCGAAGATGCCTCCGACCGCTTTTTGTGGGATATGAGAAAGATGGTGGCCGAACGGTTATCATACGATCATATTGGTGAACTAACCCGTCTAAGCCACCAATACGGAATGACTACCTGGTTGGAAAACTACGGTCACTGGGGATTCTCCGGAGAGTTTTTGCAATACGGCGGGCAAGCAGATGAAGTGGCAGGAGAATTCTGGAGCGAGGGAGAACTAGGCAATATAGAAAACAGGGCTGCTTCTTCGTGTGGTCATATCTACGGTAAACAAAAAATCTCTTCCGAGTCTTTCACCTGTGGCGGTATGGCTTACAGCCGTTATCCGGCTACCATGAAACAACGTGGTGACCTTTTCTTCTCCGAAGGAATCAACAACACACTGCTGCACGTCTATATTTCACAGAAAGCGGAAGGCAAACTGCCCGGACTGAATGCACCTTACAGCAACGAATTTAACCGTTTCAACACTTGGTATTCCCAGTTGGACCTATTCACCGACTACCTGAAACGTTGTAACTTCATGCTCCAACAGGGACTCAACGTAGCTGATATTTGCTATTTCATAGGAGAAGATACTCCCAAAATGACCGGTGTCACGAATCCTCCCTTGCCGAAAGGATACCAGTTCGATTACATCAATGCAGAAGTGATACTCCGCGATATGACTGTCAAAGACGGTCTATTGACTCTACCCCACGGCACAAGTTACCGAATCATGGTATTACCGGAATTGGAAACAATGCGTCCCGAACTATTAACCAAAATCACTCAACTTGTGAAAGACGGAGGTGTCATTCTCGGTCCGAAGCCTAACCGTTCGCCAAGCTTGCAAGACTTCCCCGAAGCAGATAAGAAAGTTCAGGAAATGGCAAATGCCTTGTGGGGAAATGTAGACGGTATCAAGGTGAAAAGCGGCAATTATGGCAATGGCATGATATTAAGCGGTATGAATATGCACGAAGCATTAGAATTAGTGCATTGCATTCCCGACTGTGCATTGACTAAAGACATTCCTGTAGTATACGGTCATCGCAGCATCGGTGATATGGATGTTTACTTCCTGTCCAACCAATCTTCAGAAAAAGTCGTATTCTCACCGGAATTTCGTGTAACCAATAAGCAACCTGAACTTTGGGAACCGACAACTGGTGCTATCCGCCTTTTAAAGAAGTACGAACGCAACGCAAATGCGACAGTAATTCCTCTCGAACTGGAACCTTTGGAGAGTATCTTCGTCGTATTTGCCAAAGAAGTTTCCTCATCTTCGTTAGTCAACGATACGGACACCAATTACCCGGAACCACAGACAATCGCCACACTGGCCGGTCCGTGGACAGTCTCTTTCGATAAGAGTCAAAAAGGTCCTCAAGCCCCGGTTGTCTTCCAAAGCCTGTACGACTGGAGTACAAGTAAAGAAGACGCCATCAGGTATTATTCAGGAACAGCCGTCTATTGGACTGAATTTACGCTAAAAGATATAGTACCCAACAGTCCATTATTTATCAACCTCAATGAGGTAGCCGTTATGGCAAAAGTGAAAGTCAATGGACAATACATCGGTGGTGTATGGACGCCCCCTTACCGACTCAATATTTCGGAAGCCATCAAGCAGGGAACAAACAAAGTAGAAATTGAAGTGGTAAATACATGGGTGAACCGACTCATCGGAGATAGCAAATTACCTGTTGAAGAACGTCCGACCTGGACTCCTAACAATCCCTGGAATTCATCATCTCCTTTACAGAAGTCCGGACTGATAGAACCTGTCGTTATTGAAAGCATCACTTATTAAAACAGGGAATTCTTAAGGTATTAAACCATGTCAGCGATTATGACATTCAGCAACTGAATATGCTTTGGTCGGTACGTATGTTGAGCTTAGGCGTTGCATTGCTGTGCGGGTGGGGACTTTCAGTAATTTGGAAGTATCCACTATAATAAGTAAAATCGCTTATAATTTATGTTTATAAGCGATTTTACTTATTATAAAGAAAATAAATGAACACTTAATCAATTTATATGAAATCCCAGTTCGGGACGTTCCTTTAAATATGTTATTAAATCCCGGCCTACTGAAAGTCTAACCGGACGGGAAATCAAATCAACCGACATATGAGTTACATCAGCATCATCTGTCACCTTGAAGTATAGTTCCGTATTTCCCGGATGTTCCTTCGTCAGAGTAGCAAGTTCAGTGACCAAAGCCGAATTCAAGACAGACAGGGGAATGACGATTGTGATCTTCTGCACCAGTTCTTCTTTCACGTCGGGAAGAAGTTCCATAGAGGTGATTTTCACTTCCAGTTCATCCTGCCGCCATTGCTTGGCCTGACAGCGTGCCTTGATATACAAGAACGTTCCTTCATTGAGATATCCCTGATAAGTCACCCAGTCGTTTCCCCAGAATGGAATCTCGGTAGAACCGGAATAGTCCTCAATCTTGGCGATACCATACGGATTTCCGTTCTTGCTGACTCCACGACGAACACTGGTCACAATTCCTCCCATGGTTATTTCGCGTCCTGCCAGGGCTGCTTTATCTTCCAGTTCGCTCATACGAGTATTGCAAACGTGTTCCAGCACAATGGAAAATTCATCCAACGGATGAGCGGAAAGATAGATACCAACCAAGTCACGTTCACGGTTCAAGCGGTCGAGATCGCTCCAACGTTCCACTCCCTGCGGAATTTCGGGGGTAGCGACGTCAATTACGTTTTCGCCTCCGAACAGAGAATTGACGGCAGCAGCTTTGTCTGCCTGATAGCGGTTGCCATAACGCATCAATGTTTCCAAGAATAATTCACCTTTCGAGTTAGCGGCAAAATACTGTTCACGTTTCAGTTCCGGGAAACTGTCGAATCCGCCGGCCAATGCCAGGCATTCCATATTTTTCTTGTTACAGGCATTCAGGTTGACGCGTTGCACAAAGTCGAAGATTCCAAGGAAAGGACCGTTCTTCTTGCGCTCCTCCATGATGCTTTGTACAGCAGCCTCACCTACTCCTTTCACGGCACCGAGTCCGAAACGGATATTACCATCATGATTTACCGTAAACTTCAGGTTACTCTCATTTACATCCGGTCCCAATGTCTGGATACCCATTGCCTTACATTCGTCCATCAACTTCGTGATGTCCGTGATGTTCGACAAGCTTCGGCTCATTACAGCCGCCATATATTCAGATGGGTAGTTTGCTTTCAGATAAGCTGTCTGATAAGCGACCCATGAGTAACAAGTAGCGTGTGACTTATTGAAAGCGTAAGACGCAAACTTTTCCCAGTCCGTCCAAATCTTTTCAAGTACTTTCGGGTCGTGTCCATTCTTACGTCCTCCTTCAATAAATTTAGGTTTCATGTGATCCAGCTTGTCACGCAACTTCTTACCCATCGCTTTACGAAGGGCATCGGACTCACCACGGGTAAAGTCGGCCAATAAGCGTGACAAAAGCATCACCTGTTCCTGATAGACCGTAATACCATACGTATCCTTCAAGTATTTCTCCATTATCGGAATATCATACTCAATCGGCTTGCGTCCATGTTTACGATCAATAAAATCAGGGATATAATCCATCGGTCCCGGACGATAAAGGGCATTCATGGCAATCAAATCTTCGAATGTAGAAGGCTGCAATTCGCGCAGGTACTTCTGCATACCGGCAGATTCAAACTGGAATGTACCAATCGTACGTCCGTCACTATATAATTTATAAGTAGCCGGATCAGAAATATCTATCGCATCGACATCTACTTCAACATTACGACTTAAACGGATATTTTCAACAGCTTCTTTGATGATAGACAAAGTTTTCAGACCGAGGAAGTCCATCTTAATCAACCCAGTATCTTCAATCACCGAGCCTTCATACTGGGTAACAAGCATCTTTTCGCCCGTTTCCTTATCATCAGCAGTGCTGACAGGTACCCAGTCAGTAATATCATCACGGCAAATAATCGTACCGCAAGCATGTACACCTGTACCACGCACGTTGCCTTCAAGCATTTTGGCATACTTGATCGTATCCCGCAATAGAGGATCAGATGACGCTTCCGCTGCTTGCAATTCGGGAACATAAGCAATGGCATTCGGCAAATTAAGTTTCTTGTCAGGAATCTTGTCAGGAACCAGTTTACACAAACGATCGGATTCTGACAAAGGTAGCTTTTGTACACGCGCGACATCCTTGATAGCCATCTTTGTCGCCATAGTACCATACGTAATAATATGAGCAACTTTTTCCTGACCATATTTATTTGTCACCCAACGAAGTACCTCACCACGACCGTCATCATCAAAGTCCACATCAATATCGGGCAAGGAAATACGGTCTGGATTCAAGAAACGTTCAAACAGCAAATCATATTGGATAGGGTCTATCTTCGTAATACCCAAACAATAAGCCACTGCTGAACCTGCTGCCGAACCACGTCCCGGACCTACCGACACACCCAGTTCCTTACGTGCCGCATTGATAAAGTCCTGTACAATCAAGAAGTATCCGGGGAAACCCATCGTTTTCATGATGTACAATTCGAAGTTCATTCGTTCTTTGACTTCTTCCGTTAGAGGTTCACCATAAATTCTTTTAGCTCCGTCAAAAGCCAGTTTTGCCAAATAATCTCCTTCAAGTTTTATACGATAAAGTTTATCATAACCACCCAAGCGTTTAATTTTTGCTTTCGCATCCTCTTCACTTAATACCACATTACCATGTTCATCTTGAGTAAACTCGTCGAACAAGTCTTTTTCTGTAAACTTCGCCCGATACCCCTCCTCTGTTCCGAAATCTTCGGGAATGGCGAAAGTCGGCATGATAGGTGCATGGTCGATCGAGTAGTATTCTACCTTATCAAGAATCTCCAGTGTATTGCTCAATGCTTCGGGCACGTCGGCAAAGAGTTCGTTCATCTCTTCGCGTGTCTTCATCCATTCTTGTTTGGTGTAAAGCATACGGGTAGGATCATCCAAATCCTTACCGGTACTCAAACAGATCAAACGGTCGTGCGCTTCCGCATTCTCTTCATCTACAAAGTGAACATCATTCGTACAAATCAGTTTGACATTGAATTTCTTAGCATATTCTATCAAATGTTTGTTCACATTCACCTGCAACGGATAACACTCATGATTGGCACGGGGAACAGTCGCTTTATGGCGTTGTAACTCCAGATAGTAGTCATCGCCAAACAAATTCTTATACCATTGTATTGCTTCCTCCGCTTCGGCAAATTGCCCGGCAGTAATCCGCTTCGGCACCTCACCACCGAGACAGGCTGAACAAATAATAAGTCCTTCGTGATATTTTTCGAGTTCGCTACGGTCAGTACGCGGACGCATATAATAACCGCGCGTCCACGCGTGCGATACTAATTTAATAAGGTTGTGATAACCTGTTTCATTCTTAGCCAATACGATCAGGTGATAACCACTCTGGTCGGGCTTGCCTTCTTTCAGGTCCATGGTACGGCGTGCCACATACATTTCACAACCGATGATCGGTTTGAATAGTTTGTTTTCCGCTTCCACGATCTTAGCTTTGCAAGCAGCAATCTCCGCCTCTTTATCCTCGCACTCTATCGTGCCGGCCTCAATTCCTGCAATTCGCTTCTTCAGGTCCTTGACTTCACCTTTCGGACCGCTGTTCTTCTTATTGACGTAGTTCGTAAATTCCTTGATACCGAACATATTTCCATGATCGGTCACGGCTATACCCTTCATCCCATTCTTCATGGCTTTATCAACCAGACGAGCTACGCTAGCCTGACCATCCAACAAAGAATATTGAGTATGGACATGTAAATGAACGAAATCCTGCATAATGATAAGTAGTTAATTTGAAGGCATAAAATTACTACCTCCCGGGTTATAAACAAAAATAATCCTCAAAAAGTTATCAACATTCGCATTTCTATGCTCATTTACTTGCTGAATTTTTAAATTAAGTATATTTTTGCAGACAATATCATTAAACAGCATTCATGGGCCGACTAAAGAAATTGAAGAAAATACGTATTCACCGCGAAGGAACACATATATTATGGGCTAGCTTCTTGCTATTGCTATTGATTAATGCGGCTCTTTATTGGGGGATCGATTGCAAAATACCTTTTTATGTGGTAGCAGTAGCGAGTATATCAGTCTATCTGCTGATGGTGAACTTCTTTCGATGTCCGATCCGTCTCTTCGGACAGGACACTGAAAAGATTGTCGTAGCACCCGCCGATGGAAAAATCGTCGTTATCGAGGAAGTCGATGAAAACGAATATTTCCATGACCGCCGGTTAATGATATCCATCTTCATGAGCATTGTGAATGTACATGCCAACTGGTATCCGGTGGACGGTACCATTAAAAAGGTAGCACATCATAATGGAAACTTCATGAAAGCATGGCTGCCGAAAGCCAGCACAGAAAACGAACGTTCTACGGTAGTAATCGAAACTCCGGAAGGAGTGGAAGTACTCACCCGGCAAATTGCCGGAGCAGTGGCACGCCGTATTGTCACCTACGCTGAAGTAGGAGAAGAATGTTATATTGACGAACACATGGGATTTATCAAATTCGGTTCCCGTGTGGATGTGTATTTACCCATTGGCACAGAAGTATGTGTCAGCATGGGACAATTAACGACCGGTAACCAAACGGTTATCGCCAAACTTAAATAATTCTGTCACAATGACAAACGTTATTAAAAACAGTATTCCGAATACCGTAACCTGCCTGAACCTTTTCTCCGGTTGTATTGCCTGCGTCATGGCTTTTGAAGCCAAATATGAGCTGGCACTACTTTTCATTGCTTTAAGTTCCATTTTCGATTTCTTCGACGGATTGTTGGCTCGTATGCTCAACGCACATTCCATTATCGGAAAAGACTTGGACTCATTGGCAGATGATGTCAGTTTTGGAGTTGCTCCTTCACTGATCGTATTCTCTCTGTTCAAAGAAATGTATTATCCGGCAAGTATGGAGTTCATCGCTCCTTACCTACCTTATTTGGCATTCTTGATTTCTGTTTTTTCAGCATTGCGCCTGGCTAAATTCAATAATGACACGCGACAGACCAGTTCTTTTGTGGGACTTCCGGTTCCCGCCAACGCTCTGTTCTGGGGTTCTTTAGTGGCGGGTGCACATGACTTCCTGATATCAGACAACTGCCATCCTGTCTACCTTCTTATACTTGTCTGTCTGTTTTCCGGACTGCTGGTATCAGAAATACCGATGTTTTCGCTGAAATTTAAAAATCTGTCATGGAATGACAACAAAATCAGTTTTATATTCCTGATTATCTGCATTCCTCTTCTTATATTTCTTGGAATCAGTAGCTTTGCCGCCATCATTGTATGGTATATTTTACTTTCACTTTTTACAAGAAAAAGTAAATAAACAATCTCTTGGCAACGTTTGTTGTACTATGAGTTTTATCGAAGTAACAACATAAAAATCATAGCCCGATGCATATACTTTTATTCATACTCATTTTTATTATTGCCATTTTCGTATTTGGCCTTTCTATTATCGGCTTCATACTAAGAACGATTTTCGGATTAGGACGTGGTTCTTCTTCATCACGCCCGAAACAAACGGAATCGGGACGTACAAGCCAACAGGACTATGGCCAAAGAGATCGCCGTTCAAATGATGATGAAGAGGAAATATATTCCGAGAATGTTCCGGAGAAAAGACATAAAAAAATATTCACCCAGGACGATGGTGAATATGTAGATTTTGAGGAAATCAAATAAAACAGGATACTGCTTTTATTTTCGTTTCGCAGCAAAGAACTCTTTCATTAATGTAGCGCATTCGTCAGCCATTACCCCTTTTACAACCACCGTTTTAGGATGTAGAGCCGAACCGGCATATTTCTGATAGCCGCGTTTTTCATCTTCAGCGCCAAATACAAGTTTACCAGTCTGTGCCCAAGCAATAGCTCCGGCACACATTACGCAAGGTTCAACGGTGACATACAGGGTACATTCGTTCAAATACTTACCACCAAGCACGTTGGCAGCAGCTGTAATAGCCTGCATCTCAGCATGAGCCGTTACATCATTCAATGTTTCTGTGAGATTATGGGCACGCGCAATAATCCGCTCTTTACAAACCACGACAGCTCCAACGGGAACTTCTCCTCGCTCGGCAGCCTTACCTGCCTCTATCAAGGCTTGTTTCATGAAGTAAATATCGTCCAGCATTCCCCTCTTTAATTTTTAATTTTCAACTATCGTCTCATATCATGTTCACCAAAAAGGGTGGGATAATCTTCTTCCATATTCTTATGGATAAACATGAGAATTGTTTCACGAAGCCAACGTGACTTGTTCGTTATCTTATATTTCTCAAGATAACGATCTACAATCAGCTGTTCTTCGTCGCTCAATAAAATGCTCATCCGTCGTTCCCTTTTGGTACATTCGACATGCATTTTCAGGCACTTCTTACTCCTTTTTCTCATATCTTCTGCAAAATTACTTTTACTTCTGTAAAAACAAAGAATAAAAGCAGTAAATTTGCAAAAAAAGATGGCCAAACATAATGATTTAGGGAAAGCCGGAGAAAACGCAGCAGCGGCTTATCTTGAGAAGGAAGATTATCTCATCCGCCACCGGAACTGGCGTAAAGGACATTTCGAACTGGACATTGTAGCAGCAAAAGATAATGAACTGGTGGTCGTGGAAGTAAAGACTCGCAGTAACACCGAGTTTGCTCAACCGGAAGATGCTGTGGATGTACCGAAAATAAGACGTACAGTACGTGCTGCGGATACGTACATAAAGCTATTTCAGATTGACATTCCGGTTCGCTTCGATATCATTACGGTAGTGGGTGAAAACGGCAATTTCGAGATTGAGCATATCAAGGAAGCATTTCTTCCTCCTTTATTCTAAGAAGTTCCGAGGCTCATCACAGAAAATACAGAGTAACACGGAGTATACAGATTTATTATATAATTATTAGTTATGAACGTAGAAACTGTCAGAGAATACTGCCTCAGCAAGAAAGGAGCAACTGAATCTTTCCCTTTCGATGATGTGTCACTTGTCATAAAAGTGATGAATAAAATGTTTGCCCTTATTGATCTGGAAGGAGCAAACAGTATTGCATTAAAATGTGATCCGGAAAAAGCGATTGAACTGCGCGAACATTATGCCGGCATCGAAGGAGCTTATCATTAAAGTTTATGTTCTTTCAAAAAACGCCGG
>OGIB01001129.1_pt1 | contig 10525 bp, 8 predicted proteins | sample 1571691 | NCBI WGS metagenome assembly OGIB01 (sample SAMEA2582058, study PRJEB24529) | metagenome | biome: Human gut stool | place: China | collected 2011
CACAGAAATGTGTTATACTGATTCAGTCAGATCGGTCGGTGTCGATGACGGTAAGGTTCCACCTGTTCCCATTCCGAACACAGAAGTTAAGCTTACTTGTGCCGAAGATAGTTAGCTGGAAACGGCTTGTGAAAATAGGTAGTCGCCGACTTAACAAAGAGCTCTGAGATGAAAGTCTCAGGGCTTTTTTGTTGCGTTTTGGGACAGAAAATAGTATCATAAAGAAAAACCTTATACTTTCTACAGAATTTCCTGTTACACTGAACGTATAGAGAAAGGAGATTCTATATGGATAAACTGACGAAAAAAGGGCTGGACGGTACCCAGCTCAAGACCATTGCACTGGTGCTGATGGTACTGGACCACATTCATTATTTCTTTGAATTCACCGGCTGCATCCCGACGGTGTTCAGTATGCTGGGGCGGCTCAGTGCGCCGCTGTTTTTGTTCTGCACGGTGGAGGGCTTTGCCCATACCCATGACCGCAGGCGGTATTTTATCCGCATCTGGGCTATTGGTACAGCCATGGCAGCGCTGGAATTCTTTATGATCTACGCCAAAGCCTTCCGGCGTGGAGACGGCTTCTACCCCCAGAACGCCATCTTCCAGGACCTGATGCTGCTGTGCATCGTCTGGCAGGGTATCGACTGGCTGCGGGAGAAGAAGCTGGCAAAGGGCATTGCTGCGATAGCCGCTGTGCTGTGCTGGCCTTATGTGGTGGTCGTATTTCTGCTGCTTTTCCCCGGGGTGCAGGAGATGCCCATCGCTTCGACAGTCGTGGCATTTGTCATCACCAGCCCGCTGCCCATGTGGAGCAGCATTACGGACGGCGGCTGGAGCTTTTTGCTGGGCGGTGTGCTGCTGTATGCCCTGCGGGGGCATCGCCGCGTACAGCTGACGGCATGGGCCGTGCTCATTTTCCTGTGTGATTTTGTGCTGACCTTTGGGATGGCTTGCCGACAGGATGGCTTTGTCTGGACGCAGATGTTCACCGCCTACTACGAGTGGTTCGGGGTGGCGGCGGTGCTGCTGATGCTGCTGTACAACGGGCAGCGCGGCAGCGGGCACAAGCAGCTGTTCTACTGGTTCTATCCCGCCCATGTGTATCTTCTGTACGGCGCGTCCTGCCTTGTTTATAACGTGTTGAGGTGATCTTGTGGCAAACATTCTGGCAGTAGATGACAATCTGGAGCTCTGCAAGCTGATCCGCACTGCCTTGGAGCGGGACGGCCACCGGGTAGAAACGCGGCAGGCGGGCGGGGCGCTGACCGAGGCGCTCTGCCGCTGGGCAGACTGCATCCTGCTGGATGTGATGATGCCCGGAGAGGATGGCTTTGCGGTGTGCCGTCGCATCCGCAGCCTGACCGATGTGCCCATTCTCTTTCTGAGTGCCCGCACCGACGAGGCCGCTGTGCTGGAAGGCTTGGGCATTGGGGCAGACGACTTTTTATCCAAGCCCTTCCGGGTGGCAGAGCTGCGGGCGCGGGTAGCAGCACATCTGCGGCGGCAGAGCCGCACCCCGGCGCACCGGATGGTGCGCAGCGGCGTAGCCTTTGACCTGACCGCCCGGAGCGCGGCGGTGGAGGGGGCGGTGCTGCCCTTGACCCGCTCGGAATATGCCATCTGCGAGTATCTGGCGCTGCACGCCGGACAGACCTTTACCAAGGAGCAAATTTACGAAGCGGTTTTTGGCATTGATGGCACAGCGGACGACACCGCCGTGACCCAGCACATCAAAAATATCCGGGCAAAGCTGCGGGCGGCGGGCGTGTCGGAGCCGGAAAAGCTGCTCAATACCGTATGGGGCGTGGGGTACCGATGGAAAAGCGAAGACTGACTTCTCTGCGCAGCGTGCTGCTGCAATATCTGGTGCGCACGGCGCTGGCCTGCCTGCTGGTCGCGGTGGGGTGGCTGCTGGGGCTGCTGCTGTGGATCCAGAACGGCGGGCTGTTTCTGCCCGCCAATCAGGCTGCACAGGCCTGTCAGAAAGCCGCACAGGACGTTTTGCCGGGCATGACCGCCGCCACCTTTGACGAGACGCAGCTGGACTCCTTGTGCCGGTACGCCCTGTTTGCCGCGCCGGACAGCAGCGAGGTGCTGGCCACCAACATGGATGCCGGGCATTTGCAGCGGGCAATAGAGAACTGGCAGGGGAGAATCCGCTGGCATTTTGGCTACACACAGTATTACATGACATCGAAATTGCAGGATGGAACGGTCTGTCTGCTGCAATTTGACTATGCCGTGCCCTACGCCGACCCTGCGCTGCGGGGCGTGCTGCCGGATATGCAGACCGTGCACTGCATTCTGGGCATTCTGCTGCTGGTGGGGGCGGTGGTGTGGAGCACCCACAGGACCGGGCGCTTCCTGACCCGGGAGACCGAAAAGCTGACCGCCGCGGCGCAGGCAGTGGCACGGAAGGAGCTGGACAGCGCGGTGTTTTCCGGCGCGAAGGTGCGGGAGTACGAGAGCACTTTGCAGGCATTGCAGACCATGGGCGATGCACTGACCGGCAGCTTGCAGAAGCAGTGGGCCATGGAGCAGCGGCAGCGGGAGCAGATCATTCAGCTGTCCCACAAGCTGAAAACGCCGCTGACCATCATCGAGGGCAACGCGGAGCTGCTGGCAGAGGATGACGGCCTGACCGCAGAACAGAAAGCGCAGGTGGAGTCTATTTTGCAGGGCGCAGAGCAGACCCGCACCTATCTTGGCAAGATCCGCGCCGAGGTGCAGACCCCGCTGCGGTATAAACGAAATGTAGAATGATGACGGAAAAAGACGAATTGGAGCAGTTTTTGCGGCACATTGTTTCCCAAGACCGTGAAAAAGACAGGACTGCTGACAAAATAGCCCAACAGGAAAACGAGCCGGACTTCCCCCAAAAGGGGGCGTCCGGCTCGTTTTTGCTGTAAGCAGAAACAGACGTGAAGCAGCTACAGTGGGAACGGTATATATAAAAAGTGGACAGCCTGCGGTGTCCCATATCTTTTTACCCCAAAATCTGTACGAAACGCGCAGAATAGTTGCTTTTCTCCGGCAGTTCTGATATACTAGACACGTTTTCCCATTTTGACCCCGCACTGGATTTCACACGGGAGCTCGATATTTTTTTGACAAGGAGGAACCGAGTGCTGCGGCCTTTGGCTGCGCACCCAATACAAACCACATTATGGAACAAATGTTGATCTGTCTGTCCCTTGCCCTGATCGCCGGCCTGCTCATGTCACGCGCTGCCAAGGCCGTGCGTCTGCCCGCCGTCACCGCTTACCTGCTTACCGGCCTGCTGCTGGGGCCCTTCTTTCTGGGTCGGCTGGGGCTGAGCCGTTTCGGCTTCGGCTTTGGCAGCCTTGCCGCCGTGGAGGGCTACGGCATTATCACGCAGGTGGCGCTGGGCTTTATCGCCTTCGTCATCGGCAACGAGTTCCGGCTCAGCGCCCTGAAGCACATGGGACGCCGCGCCGTGACCGTGGGCATTGCGCAGGCGGTGATCACCACCGCGCTGGTGGATATCGCCCTTGTTGCCCTGCACTTTGCCCGCCCGGACGTCATCTCGCTGGCCTCTGCCATCACGCTGGGCTCTATCGCCGCCGCTACCGCACCCGCTGCTACCCTGATGGTGGTCAAGCAGTACAAGGCCGATGGCCCTTTGACCAAGCTGTTGCTGATGGTGGTCGCCATTGACGATGCCGTGGGTCTGGTGCTGTTCTCGGCCTCCTACGGCGTGGCAAATGCGCTGGAACAGGGCCGCATCGACCCCATGAGCGTAGTGCTGGAGCCTCTGCTGGAGATCGCGCTCTCGCTGGCGCTGGGCGCTGCCGCCGGTTACCTGCTGAACCTGCTGGAGGTCTACTTCCACTCCCGCTCCAAGCGCATGAGCCTTTCGGTAGCCTTTGTGCTGCTGACCGTGGGTCTGTCCATGACCAAGTTCGAGATCAATGGCACCCGCTGCGGCTTCTCTCTGCTGCTGGTGTGCATGATGACCGGCACCGTGTTCTGCAACGTCTGCCCCACCTCGGATGAGCTGATGGACCGTCTGGACCGCTGGGTGTCCCCCATCAATATCCTGTTCTTCGTGCTGTCCGGCGCAGAGCTGGACCTGACCATCCTCACCAACCCCATGGTGCTGCTCATCGGCGTGGTGTACATTGTGGCGCGCTCTGCCGGTAAGATCAGCGGCTCCTACCTAAGCTGCCGCGCTACCAGCTGCAGCCCCGCCATCCAGAAGTATCTGGGCATCACCCTGCTGCCGCAGGCCGGCGTGGCGCTGGGCATGGCTGCTACCGCTGCCGAGCTGTCGGACGGCCACATGGTACGCAACGTGGTGCTGTTCTCGGTGTTGGTGTACGAGCTGGTAGGCCCCACTCTGACCAAGATCTCGCTGGTCGCCGCCGGAGAGATCCGTCCCGAGGGACGCACCAGCGCCCGCGTGGAGAACCAGCCCGAAGCCCCTGTGGAGCTGAGCTGAGACGATCTGAAATGCGCTCCGCGTTGCTCTGCGCATAGTCAGAGGAAGAATTATTTATAATTTGTAAATCGGGAAAATCTGCGGATTTTCCCGATTTACTTTTTCACAGGAGAGTTTTGGAACGAACTCCCGCAGTCAAAACCTATCGGTTTTGACAGCTCCCTCTGGGAGGGAGCCTTTGGCATAGCGGGAAAGTTCCCGGTTAAACCGCAAAGCTTGCGGGCGAGCGTGCTCCCCCGAGAGGGCCGACTTCCCCCGACCGGGGGAAGATGTCACCGCAGGTGACAAAAGGGGGAATCTGTCGCGCAGCGACTGAGGGGCTTCAAATCGGCGGAGCCGGAAAAAACGGTTAAAAGATCTTCACGCCGAACAGGCGTGAATCTTCAGTTTTTTCCGGTGTAGCCCTCCTCTTTGGGGTTAAAAGGGGCGAGCAGCCCCTTTTTCGTGGCTCCAGCGCGTCGAAATCGCTGGTGGTTTTCTGGTTCTCTTTTGCCACCAAAAGAGAACATTTCCCCCGGCGGCAAGCCGTATGGTTACTGCTTCGTCAGCTCGTCCAGATTCTGGGTGTAGCAGGGCAGGCAGTGCTCCAAAAACCAGTCGGCCTCCGGGCAGTGCATGGCTTGCAGTGCGGTGCGCTGCTGTGTGAGCGCGGCGTCAAATTCGTGGTTGCCGCTGCGCTGCTCCTCGGTGCATTTGATCAGCGCGCTCAGCCGGTCGGCAGCCTTGAGCAGACGATGCTCCTCTGCCGTCAGGACGCTGCCGTCCATGCAGGGGGTCAGCTCTGCAGCCAGCTCTGCGGGCAGCAGAGCCGCCATGGAGCGCACGCTCTCGGTCTCCAGCGCCTTGTAGGCGTCCCGCAGCGCCGGGGAGTGGTACTTGACCGGCGTGGGCATATCCCCAGTAATGATCTCCGGCGCGTCGTGGTACAGCGCCGCCACTGCCACCACCTCCGGGCGGCAGGGCGTACCGGTGTAGTGCTTGGCGATGAGACACAGCAAATGCGCCAGCAGCGCGGTGTCGCAGGTGTGCTCGCTGAGGGATTCCGCCCGGGTGGAGTGCATCAGGCTCCACCGGGTAATGTACTTCATGCGCGCCAGTAAGGCGCTGAAGGGATACAGCATGGCAAACGCCTCCTTTTCTTCACCATACCTGCCGGGCGCCTGGTTGTCAAGCCCTTTTTTCTTGCGCGCCGCCGTGTTATACTACAAGGTGACATCAAATCCACTTCCGCGCCGGTGCGCGGAGAAAGAGGAACGCTATGGAAAAGTTTATAAAGCCACGGCTGCTCACACCAAGCGGGCAGAGCCATAAAAAATTCTGGCAGGCGGTGGGGCTGTGCGCCCTGACGGCGGCCATCTTCTTTTTGCCGTTCTATCTCCTTGACGGCGGCTTTTTCCACTATGCAGGCGATTTTAACAGCCAGCAGATCACCTTTTACCGGTATATGAACGGCTTCGTCAAGGGCGCGGGCTACCCGGACAGCGCCTTTGCCGGTGCGCCGCACAATACCTTTTCGTGGGCGACCGACCTTGGCAGCGGGGTGATGAACGCCTACTCCTTCTACCTGTACGGCTCGCCGTTCTTCTGGCTGTCAGTGCTGCTGCCGCAGAGCTGGCTGCCCTATATGATGGTGCCGCTGCTGGTGCTCAAGTTCGGCGTGGCGGGCGGCGGCGCGTTCCTGTATCTGCGCCGCTACGTCAAAAACGCGAACTACGCGGTGCTGGGTGCCTGCCTGTACGCGCTTTCCGGCTTTGCGGTGTACAACGTGTTTTTTAACCACTTTGTGGATGTGGTGGCGCTGTTCCCCTACCTGCTCTGGGCGCTGGACGAAGCCATTTATGAAAACCGTCACGGTCTGTTCGCCTTCTGGGTGGCGGTGAACCTGCTGAACAACTACTTCTTCTTTGTGGGACAGGTCATTTTCCTGTGCATCTACTTCGTGTGCAAACTGACCACCAAGGACTTCCGGCTGACCGGGCGCAAGTTCGGGCATCTCTTGTGGGAGAGCGTGCTGGGCGTTGCCATGGGCTGTCTGCTGCTGTTCCCGGCAGTGCTCAGTCTGCTGCAGAACCCGCGCACCATTGACCTTTCCTCCGGCTGGGGCTTTTTGACCTACGCCAAGGTGCAGCAGTATCTGGCCATCCTGCTCAGCTGGATCTTGCCGCCGGACTCTCCTTACCTTACCTCGGTGTGGTCGGAGGGCGTCATCAAGTGGACGAGCATGACTGCCTATCTGCCGCTGTGCAGTCTGGCCGGTGCCATGGCCTACTGGCGCAGCCGCAAGGCCGACAGCAAAAAGCGCATCGTGGCAGTGTGCGCCGTGTGCGCGCTGGTGCCGGTGCTGAACAGCGCCTTCTACGCGCTCAACTCCAGCTACTACGCACGCTGGTACTATATGCCCACCCTTATCCTTGCCGCCATGACCGTGAACGTGCTGGAGGACCCGGATGTTGATCTGGACGCCCCCGCCCGGGGCATCGGCTGGATCATGCTGGCTACGCTGGTCTTTGCCGTAGTGCCCGTGCGGGACGATACCACCGGGACGTGGTCCTTCGGCGTGCTGAAGAACCCGGGACAGTTCTTTGCCGTGCTGGGCTTTGGTCTGCTGGGGCTTATGCTGTACCGCGTTCTTTGCAGCAAGTGGCGGCAGAACAGTCGCTTTGCCCAGCGCATGACGGCGGCGGTGCTGGTGTTTGCCTGCGTGTTCACCATGGTGCACATCGGCATTGGCAAGTTTGGTCAGTGGCACACCGACAGCGACCTTGTGGAACAGGATACCAACGCCCTGCAGCTGAAAAACGACCTGCCGGAGGGCGACTACCGCATCGACACCTACAAGATCCACGACAACATCGGGATGTGGCTGGATAAGAGCTGCCTGCAATACTTCGGCAGCACGGCGGCTCCCAGCATCCTCAGCTTCTACCCGGGGCTGGGGGTCAAGCGGGACGTGCGCAGCGAGCCGGAGATCACAAACTACGCCCTGCGCGGCCTGTTGAGCGTGGAGTACCTCATTACCACTCCGGAAAAGCGCGAAAGCTTTGAGGATGAGGCAGACGAGGGCTGGACCTATCTTGCCGACGTGGACGGCTACACGCTGTACCACAACGATAACTACGTTCCCATGGGCTTTACCTACGACTACTATGTGACCAAGGCTACCTATGAGGCCTCGGTCAAGACCCTGCGCTCCAATCTGCTGATGCGGGCACTGGTGCTGGAGGACGAGGATGTGGCACAGTATGGTCAGTACCTGACCGAGCTGCCGGACGCCATGCTGGATGACCTGCACTACGACAGCTACACGCAGGACTGCGCCGACCGCCGCGCCCACAGCTGCTCGGTGTTCCAGATGAATAATGCCGGTTTCCATGCCGAGATCACGCTGGACAAGGCAAACCTCGTCTTTTTCTCCGTGCCCTACGATGACGGCTTTACCGCCTACGTCAACGGCGAAAAGGCCGATATCCTTCAGGTGGACGAGGGACTGATGGCAGTGCTCTGCCCGGCGGGCGCAAGCAGCATCGACTTTGTGTATCAGGCCGCCGGGCTTTCTGCCAGCCGGGTGGTCACCGCCGTGGCTATCCCGGTGTGGGTGGTGTACGTTGCCTACTTTGTGCGCCGCAAGCGCCGCAGCACCGGCACCCCGGCAGAAGAATGACTTTGACCGGGCCAAAAAACAAAAATTTAAAAATCCCTCTTGACTTTACGAAGATAAAGTGTATAATGCAATCAAACCGATGAGGCGGAAGAGAACCTGCACAGCGCATCTGCAGTGAGCCCGGACAGTGCAAACGGGCGAAAGCGGGGCAGAGTTTCGTGGGCCGCCGAGGGCCGGGCAAACGGGCACAAACCCTAGTAGCTTTGGACGGAAGTCTCCGTTACAGGACAGGGGAGTGTTGGCTCTCCGTGAGTGGCTCTGCTGCATTGGATGCAGAGCAAGCAAGGTGGCACCGCAGAATCGTAATTTACCGATCCTGTCCTTGTGGATAACACACAGGGACAGGGTCGTTTTGTTTTAAGACCCGTCCCGCAAAGGGAGCGGGTCTTTTGATTTGCCGCCCGCTCCGGGAAAGGAGTTACCACTATGAAAAACCTGAACATGATCTCCCGCCGCAGCTTCCTGAAGGCCGCTCTGGCCGCTTCCGCTGTTTCTGCTATGGCACTGACCGGCTGCGGCAGCGCTGCTTCCGGCTCTGCTTCCAGTGCAGCAGTCTCCTCCTCCGCAGCTGCTTCCGGCAGCGCCGCTGCCGCTGGCGAGACCTTCAAGGTGGGCATCGTCAACTATGTGGACCACGCTTCCCTCAACCAGATCGTAGAATCTGTGGAGAGCCGTCTGGACGCCATCGGCAAGGAGAAGGGGGTCACCTTTGACTACGCCGATTACTATGCCAACGCACAGGCCGACCAGTCCAACCTGAACCAGATCGGTGCAGACCTTGTGGCTGACGGCGTGGACGTGATCGTGGCAGTGGCCACCCCCACCGCCGCTACCATGCTGGCCGCTGTGGAGGACACCGACATCCCGGTGGTCTACTCTGCCGTGACCGACCCCGCCGCCGCAGGCTTTGACGGCGAGGAGAACATCACCGGCACCTCCGATGCCCTGAACACCGACGCCATCATGAACCTGATCGTGGCGGCAAACCCCGGCATCGACACCATCGGTCTGCTGTACGACCTGAGTCAGGATTCCTCCACGCAGGCCATTGCGGACGCCAAGGCCTTCTGCGAGAAGAACGGCATCAAGGTGGTGGAAAAGAACGGCACCACCACCGCCGAGGTGCAAATGGCTGCCGAGGCACTGGTAGCCGCCGGGGTCAAGGCCGTGTTCACCCCCACTGACAACACCATCATGACCGCCGAGCTGTCCATCTACGAAAGCTTCATCGAGGCCGGTGTGCAGCACTACACCGGTGCCGACAGCTTTGCGCTGAACGGTGCGCTGGTGGGCTACGGTGTGGACTACGTCCAGCTGGGCGAAGCTACCGCCGATATGGTCAGCCAGCTGCTGTGCGACGGCAAGACCCCCGCAGACCTGCCCTACCAGACCTTTGATAACGGCATCGTCACCATCAACACCGAGACCGCCGAAGCGCTGGGTCTGGATCTGGCTACCCTGAAGGAAGCCTTCAAGCCCTACTGCACCGAGATCTGCGAGGTGACCACCGCCGAGAACTTCTCCTGAGCGCCCCGCCCCGTCAGAACCTGACGGCTTTTCCGGCTCTCCCGCAAGGGAGAGCTTTTGGCGGTTCTGGGGAAAGTGGTTTCCCTCTCCCGTGAAAATGCGTTTGTCGCACTCCGCAGAGCAATGCGGTGCGCATTCAAAATAACATAAAAGGAGCATACACCATGCTGGCGAGTATCTTTTCCCTCAACGTTTTGCAGACAGCGCTGGAGCTGGGCTGCATCTACGGACTGGTGGCGTTGGCACTGTTTCTGAGCTACTCCATCCTGAATATTGCCGACCTTTCCACCGACGGCTGCTTTACGCTGGGCTGCGCCGTGGCCTGTCAGGTGGCGCTGACCGGTCACCCCATCCTTGCACTGGCGGCAGCCATGGCTGCGGGGGTGTGCTCCGGCTTTGTCACCGCCTTTTTGCAGACAAGGCTCGGGGTGGAAAGCATCATGGCCGGTATCATCGTCAACACCGGCCTGTACACCATCAATCTGGCGGTGATGGGCTTCTCCTCCACCATGTCGCTGGTCAAGACCCCTACCATCTTCTCCATGGCAAAAACTTCGCTGGGCTTTCTGGGCAGCTGGTACAAGCTGGCACTGGCGGCAGGCATCATTGCTGTAGCCTGCGCGGCGATGCTGGGCTTTCTGGGCACGCGGCTGGGACTTTCCATCCGCGCTACCGGCGATAACGCCGCCATGGTGCGCGCTTCCAGCATCAACCCCGCCTTTACCATCACGGTGGGTCTGTGCGTATCCGGTGCGCTGTGTGCGCTGTCCGGCGGGCTGCTGGCACAGTACCAGAAAAGCTGCGATATCAATGTGGGCACCGGTATGGTGACCATTGCACTGGCTTCCCTCATCATCGGCGAAACGCTGGTG
>OGIB01001134.1_pt1 | contig 10513 bp, 6 predicted proteins | sample 1571691 | NCBI WGS metagenome assembly OGIB01 (sample SAMEA2582058, study PRJEB24529) | metagenome | biome: Human gut stool | place: China | collected 2011
TGCGGGATTCAGGTGAACACGTGGATCCCCAGCGCCCCCCTCTCCTCTCTGGTACACGCCCCGGCCGCGGAACTGAATCTGGTCAAGCGGGTTCGCTGGGCCAGACGCATGCGGGAGAAATTCGGAACCGCATACCTTCACATCGGCGGCGCGGGACGCTACGCCGGACTGGATGGAATCTGCACCTTTTACCGGGACATCATAATTTCCACAAAAAACCTCAATTGCATAAGACTTATCCACAGAATAACGTTCTCCGATATATTCATACAATGAATATAAAAGTGCATCATTTTTGAGTTCACAGTCTCTTAACGCCGTCAAAAGATGCCAGATACTTCCCGGTTTCTTCTGTTTACTTTCAATTCTGTAGTTTTTCAACTGTTCATTTGTTTTTGCATAAGGAACCGTCTTGGCAATTGCAAGCTGCTTTTCCTTGTCTGCCGGAGAAAGTTTCAAAAAGTGTGTATTAAAGGAACCGTCAATGAACCCTTCTTCATCCATATAGGCACCTGCTACACGGTTAAAACAATTTCTTGCTATCGTCATTCTTCTGGTCAGTTCCAGCATATCTTCTCTGTCGATGTGCATGATAATATCTCCATTTATATCTTAATATCTGTAGCCAATTGTGACGAAATTATTTTTCACTTACCGGGTCAGTATCATGTTTTTCCAAAATCTCCTGCCACGCCCCAAGCAGCCTCTCCATCTGGAACGCCGCATTCGCCGGACTTGTGGAGGGAAGTTTTCGGATGTCCCTGCCAGTGACCGGATAAGTATACTTTTGATACAGGTCATATGCTTTCGCACCATTAGCATAGATTGTCCTGATCGGCGCATGGTCAAGGATCACAGACAGCTCCGCCGGAACAACATTTTTGATGGAACTGTCGGAAGAACCTGCAATATCGCACTCTGCGATCACATCCCACAGCGCAATATGATGTTTTAACAGCAAATCCTTTTTCTCTGGGATTTTCTCCGGCACAGGCTCTTCAAAAAGTGCCGCAATGACTTTCCAGAAACGGTTCTGCGGATGTCCATAATAAAAATTCTGTTCTCTCGACTTCACAGAAGGAAGTGTTCCGAGAATCAATATCTCTGAATTTTCATCAAAAATAGGATCAAATTCATGTTTTACATGCGTTAATTTCTGATTTTGCTGTTTCATGCCAAATTCCTACAATTCCATAATATAAAAGATATTTTTGTCCACCTCTTTCGTCCTGACACTTATTTTATCACAAAAATATTTTTTCACATACAATAAAATATAAGTTCCGCAAACATTTTATTGCCAAAAAAAAGAACAGTCCTCACATTTTCTATGTTAAGACTGTTCTTACTGTCCACGTTCCACTTTTATGAAACTTCGCACCGGTCAAATTCCAGAACGACTTTGAATAAATCTCCGTCCACGAAAAGCTGCATTTTTCCATGCATAAGTTCCATCAGGCTTCCTGCGATCGACAAGCCCAGACCATTTCCTTCTGTGTTTCTGGAACTGTCTCCACGGACAAACCGCTCCATCAGTTCCTCGCTGGAAATGTTCAGCGGATATCTGGATGTGTTGCGGAATGTAATCTGCACTTTTTCTCCGGTCTGCTCTAAATTGATATAAACTCTTGTCTCCGGCTGTGCGTATTTGCATATGTTGTTCATCAAATTATCAATAACACGCCAGAAATGTCTGCCATCCGCCATAATATAAATCGGTTCTTCCGGCTTTTTGATCTGAAGATCTAATTTGTTCTTCTCCGTTTTCTCCTTAAATTCCCCTACAGTCTGCACGAGGAACACCCCTGCCTCGAGTTTTTCCAGATTCACGGAAAGGCTTCCACTTGACGCTTTGGACGCTTCTATTAAATCTTCAATTAACTTTTTCAGGCGCGCAGACTGACGTTCCAAAACCTCCAGATATTCCTTTGCATTTTCATTTGGAATTTCTTCTTTTTCCAGCAGATCCACGTAGTTAATGATCGAGGTAAGCGGTGTCTTGATATCATGTGAGACATTGGTGATCAACTCCGTCTTGAAACGCTCGCTTTTCATTTTCTCGTTCACCGCTTTGGAAACACCCTCATTGATGCGGTTTAAATCTGCCGCATGTTCTTTTAGTGCCGGAAGCATATGTTCCGTGTCAATCTGATAATCCATATCGCCCTCCGCGATATGTTTTCCGCCTTCCTGAAGTCTCTTCATCTGAATTAAGATTTCTCCGCCCGCAAACAGAATCACGGCTTTCTCTGCAAACCAGACGATCATGATTTTAGAATAATCAACACCAAACACAACAAAGATCAGAACTTCCAAAAAGTTTACGCCAAGAAAAATCGCAAGTCCTTTCCACAGGATGGACTTATTCTCGCCCACTTTGTTCCAGCCACGGTAGATCGAACGGAGCACTTTATAGATGAGTGTATTTCTCCACCACTTTCCAAGCTTGATACGCACTGCAAAATCCAGAAGATACCCAAGTGCCAGCCATCCGCCACACAAGAGCAGGAAAAACATTGCCGCCGCATAAAAAACATAGTTGTCAGGACTTCCGGCATTGCCAAGCAGTGAAATACCCACTGCCAGACTTGATTCTGCCACTAAACATATGACAGTAAACAGATCGGCCGGTACTTTGCAAAGAAAACTTCCCTGCACCTGTTTTTGATCTTTTTTATGACCTGCTGCACTTACCAGATAGACAAAGCTTGCCACAAATACCGTCAGGCTGAGTGCAAGGATCACATACACGCTGTATTTCATGTGATCCGCCAGATTCACAATCTCATTGATCTGGACAAAATAATCGCTGCCCCAGACTCCGACACCCTCTTTTTTCACAAGTCTGTCCGCATCCGGAATCACAGATAATACATAGTAATCGGTTCCTGCGTCACTGCCCTGAACGGTGGAAAGGTAATCTGCCTCGGAGGAATCATAATCGATACGGTTTTTTATCTCATCATTCGGTACCCCTCCGACATAGGAAAGCTCTACCGTCTGCGATGTAACCGATGTCGGTGCACTCACGACTGTCTCTGACGCTGTGACCTGCTCTGTCTGCTGTTCCTGCGTATATGGATAACGCATCTCTGCCGTCCAGTCTGATGTTCCATAAGAATAGGTGGTCGCAGTCAGCTTCCAAAACGTCAACGGTGCATTTTCCAGAATATTTTTTACATTGCGCAGATCATTTTCATCTGCCCCATTTGCATTCTGGATGGTAATACAAAGTGCCGCTTGTTCATCGTTTTCTGATGTTTTCTCCCGCAGTGCCTCATACTCTTTATCTGCCGTATTATATACATACGCATAGTCTGTCGTCTCTCCTGTGCTGTCATCCACCAGTGTCACTTTCACTTCTGACACCGGGAAATAACATATTTCAGTTGCAACTTCTTCTTCTGAAATCTGTGCAGATGACACATCTGACACAACATTTCTTTTCGGTACAAAAACCATATCTGTATCATACACATATTCATTGATATATTTATTTCTGTACTCTCTGGTACTGTGCGCAATGTAATACCCGCCAAGCACAGAGTTATCCACATAAATCGATGTGTCAGCATTCATATTACACTGAAAAAGATGAAGATTGTCGAGACTTACTTTCTCATCAAAATTTGACTGCACATAGGTGCTTTGCTGATTCAGATCCAGTTTTTCCAATTCCTCGTAATTGGACGCTTCCACAACTCCATACCGGAAGTTGGTATCCTTAAAATAGGTTTCATTTTCCGTGTTATTCAGATTCTGCAGCACTCTTGCAGAGTACTTTCCGGCAATCCGCTCAAACTGCTCCTCCCGGATCTCCTGTACACTTTTCGTATAAAAACCAAGTTCACTGATGATATACGCCCCGGCTGTGCCTGCCAACAGCATCAGGGCTGACACCGTGATCAAAATCCACGCAATGATTTTTGCCACGGGCGATTGTTTCAACTGTTTCATATCGACTGTCCTTTCTTACTTACACTTCCATTTTATAGCCTCTTCCCCAGACAACTTTTAAGTGTCTTGGTTCCGCCGGATTGTACTCCACTTTCTCCCTCAGATGTCTGATATGTACCGCTACCGTATTCTCATTCCGAAATGGATTATCGTTCCACACTTTCTCATAAATTTCATTCGGCGAAAAAACCTGCCCCGGATGCTGCATCAGAAGTTTTAAAATGTCATACTCGGTTCTTGTCAGCTGCACTTTATCCCCATCAAGTGTCACTTCCTTCGTGACATCATTCAGTTCGATCCCACCGATCACGATCGTGTCCGGTCTGACCGTGCCGCCTCCCAGTTTCATGTAACGCCTGAGCTGGGATTTCACGCGCGCCTGCAGTTCCACCGTATTAAACGGTTTTGTCACATAATCATCTGCTCCCACGGTAAGTCCGAGCACCTTATCGGTGTCCTCGCTTTTGGCCGTGAGCAAAATCACCGGAACATTGCTGACTTCACGGATTTTCAACATTGCTGTGATGCCGTCCATCTCCGGCATCATAATGTCCATAAGAACAAGATGAATATCTTCCTTCTTTAAAATTTCCAACGCCTCTCTGCCGTTGTAAGCCTCAAAAACCTGATAGCCGTCTGCCATCAGATATATTTTCAATGCGGAAACAATATCTTTTTCATCATCACATACTAATATACGGTACATTTTCTTCTCCTCCGGATTCGAATGTTCTCAGTGCGTAACTGACTCATTCCATTTATGATCATGTACTTATTGTAAAGGATTCTTTATGAACTTCCAATGAGGTAAAACATTAAGATTTGATGAAGTTCTTTCGCTTTTTTCCTCTCTTCCATGCATTGGAAGCATTGCCAATCGCCTCCTATTGTCTATTTATTACAAACTTGTTACAATTCATTTGTCCTTAAGAAATATGTTTGTAACATTCAAGCATTGGTTCCCGGCTTCTCCCCGAAGTTGAATACCGGTTTGGAACTGTCTGAAGGACAAACGATAACCATTTATGCGTTATCAAAAAAATAAAAATAAGGAGGTCGTCACTATGTGTTTTACAACTAATTGCGCTGAATTATTTAATCTGATCTGCAAATATTTTAAATTTGGTTGCTAATTCTATTTCAGATTTTCAGCTATATCATGATGGATCATCATTTTGTATGATATGATTTAGCAGGAATACGTTTCTGTTAAATACACAAAAAGAGTTCCACCTGATGTTTGTTTTCTACATCAGAGTGGAACTCTTTTCGTTATATGTTATTTCTTCTAAAATAAAATTGTAACTGTTCTTATTTTAGCAGTACTCCTTTATATATTCTGCAAAATATGGAAGCGCAAGTGAGATATAGCCCTGCCTGCTATTCAATATTCCTCTTTTTATCAGACGATCCCTGTACATTGAATAACTGCCTGCTTTTTCACCCATAAGCTTCAGTATTTCATCACGCTTATATTCTTCCTTTTCTGTCAGCAATCCAGCCAGAAATCGATCCATTTCCGTCATCTCTTCCCATATTTTTTCATAGGAATATGCAAATAATTCTGACTTTAACTTTGAAAGGATATCTTCCAGTGTCTCATTCTCTTTTTTCTTAAAACACAGCACTCCTAATTCCTGAAAAGCATAGGCATATCCCTTTGTAATCTTCGCCAGCTCTCTTGCCTGACTGACATCAATGTTTAATTTGCTCCTGTACATCTCCGTCATTCTTATCATATTCAGAGGTTCTGTCTTCACTGTCGTCGCTCTTCTGAAAAAGGTAAGGTTTTTGACATTGTAAAGTTCCTGAATATTTTCATATAAACCAGTGCATACAAAATAAACCGGATAACCCGCACGAAGCCATCTTCCATATTCTGATGCAAACTTTACCATTTCTTCTGATTTTGAAACTTCATCAATACCTATTAATATCTTTTTTCCCTTCTTCTGGACATTCTGTATCATTTCTTCAACCTCTACACCAATGTCAAAGAAATGATTACTCTTGTCCGCTGTATATCCTATTCCACCGCCAGAGCCCAGCACTGTTGCTGAAATATTGATTCCAGTTGTTTTTTTCTCTTCTGAACCGAAACCGGCTTTGACTAACATTGCCGCTATCTGTTCGAGGATATCCCTTGTTGGATTCACATCAAAAACAAGCCAATTTATATACCTGTTTTCATTATTCTTCAATTCTTCTTCCACCTTCGCAAGTATCACTGTTTTCCCGGAACCTCTGACGCCTGTTATTTTATATACCGACTCTGATGGATTTTCATATACAAAATTTTCTAATATCTCTTCTGTTTTTTCTGTGTGTATATAGGTATATTCCGGAGTTTTGCTAAATGTTGTTGTAAATGGATTCTGCATAAGTCACCTCACAATATTTTTTGCCGTTTATAGTTCTTTATACTTTTTGTAACATTTTATAGTTTTTTATACTTTTTCTATTGTTTTATACTTTTTTATAGATTTTTATACTTTTACATTCATTTTATACCTTTTTATACTTTTTAGCAATAATTTCTTTTATATAAAAAAAGAAGATACCAGCATATCTAATGCCAATATCTTCCAAAATTTCCATTTTCTTTACTCTGCCTCCCGCAGCCGTTCCACAATACTCTGTCTGCTTCCCGCCTGATAAAGTACCGCAGGGATCAGGCAGCCGAGCACTGCAAACACCGGAAGCATCGCAATAACCGGAAGGATGGTGAAATGATAAGTGCAAAACCAGAACATCTTCTCCATCATGTCTCCTGATAATGGTCCGCAGACCAAAGACAGAAGAAACGCCACCACCACAGAACCGGCAGTGTAAAACAGCCCTTCCTGCACAAGCATCTTCTTTAACTGGCGGTTTGTCATTCCAACCGACTGTAACACTGCAAACTCTCTTTTTCTTGCAAGGATTCCGGTCATGATCGCATTGAAGAAATTTAAAATGCCAACCAGCCCGATGATCGCACACAAGACACCACCCAAAAGGAAAAACATTTTCTGAAACTGTTCAAATTCACTTCGGATAGAAGCTTTGCTCTCATACATCAGAACAGAAGTATCTCCTGCCGTAAGTTCCGCAAGATAACGCTCCGCTGCATTTTCCGCTTCCATATCCGGAGTATCAAACAGATAGAATTTCCGGATCAGCTCTGCACCGCAGTCCTCCTTCATCCGTTCTGCCGGAAGGATCGTGTCATATCCTGATCCGCTATAGCGGAATGTCATGGCATATGGAACTTCCACAAGTGCGCACACAGTATAGTCCACTTCCCTTGGTTCTTCCTCACGGATCTCCACATACTCTTCCGGCGTTGTCGCAGGATCAGCAGGTTCACCTGTCCTGGTGTCAATCCCATACATATTCTGGTAAACCATGGTAAGCGTATCCCCAACTTTAGGATAGCGTTCTATATTTTCCACATTGCCATAATCATCTGTCTCGACACGGATCGCAATTGCATTTATATTCTCATCAAACAAAGGATCCAGTTCTCCATCCAGTACCGTCACCTTTTCAAAGAGTGCCTCATCCAGACCTTCCAGTATTGTTGGAGTCTTTATTTCACTGCCCCTTTTTTCATAATACTTCACTTTTTCTTCCAGCTCTTCTTCGCCAAGATACGGTACTGCCATTTTCTTATATTGCTCTGTATCCATCCATACCATTGTGGTCATATCTGTCATATAGCCGCTGCCGCTGACCGTCTCACTCGTGTTTTCCTGAATTTCTGCAATAGTTTCTTCTGAAATATATTCATCTGCATCATTGTAGCGGAAATAATCTGTGCTGCTCACGATAAAATCGGCGCATGTTCGTTGTGAAATATATTTTTCCGTATCAAAGCCACCCACAAAAGAACAGAGTACATTCAAAAGTGTCACCGAAAGTGCCAGGGATATCACAACAAGAACTGTTTTCTTTTTGTTTCTTCCCAGATTGGCAAATGCCATCTGATAAACCTTTGCTCCATGCGAGCTGCGGCGCTTTTTCTTCACACTGACACACTCTGTATATTTTGTTGCTTCCACCGGAGAAACTTTTGCTGCCATTTTTCCGGGCTTTGTACAGGAGAGGAAAACAGTGATCACTGCAAAGATCGCAGAGCCGGCAAAAATAACCGGGGAACTGCTGATCGTTACATGTGTTCCCACAACTGTTGTGCCCTTTAAAACAATAGGTGTCAGCCATGCCCCGATTCCATATCCCAGAAGAAGTCCGGTCGGAATGCCAACCACACACAAAAGGAATGCCTGCTGTCTGATCATTCGTTTTAACTGCCGCGGCGTTGTTCCGATTGTCTTAAGCAGCCCGTAAAACCGGATGTCTCCGGTAACTGAAATCTGAAAAATATTATAAATAATCAGATATCCGGTAAAAATCACTAGAAGCAGAAATGCTGCAATCGCAGCAAGAAGTTCCGGATCCATCCCTGCATTTAGCTGTGAAGCAGTAAGACCCCAGTTGACTCCGATACGGGCACTGTTCTCCTGATCTCTCGTATTCCAGTCATATCCTAAGTCTGTGTCGATTTTCTGCATCTGTTGTTCAATATTTAATTTTGAAGGCAGCATGACATTCAGGTCTGTCCGGAAAGCTTTCTCTCCTGATGCCACCCACTTTTCTTCCACTGACTTCACGTAGTCTTTTGATACATTGATATAATGAACCGGCATCAGATCATCATATTCCCAGTATCCTGACAGAATAAACGTATCTGTCTCCTGAAATCCCTCATTCGTTCTATCTCCAGCCTGATACTCTATCGTCACCTTTGCTCCCAGCTCCGGTGTCACCCCGAGCAGCTTTAATGCAACCGTGTCCATTGCGATCTCATTGCTCTTCTCAGGTTCTCTTCCTGTCGTTGGTGTCGCATAGCTCCATTTTGTACAGTTTTTATCCATGTAACTGACTTCTGCCGGAACTTTTCCAAAAACACCTGTGGTGCAAAATCCACATACGATGCGTTCTCCGGCTTCCCTGATTCCCGGATGTGCTGATATTTTTTCCACCTGTTCCTCACTCAGTTCTTTGAACGTTCCGTCCGAATAGCCGCCTACCTGTCTGAAATTGTAAGTTTCATAACTCTCATTCAACGACATAAGAATTGTGAAAAGTGATGTAAATAATAACGTGGTAAGAGCAATCGCAAAGATTGCGATAACATTTCTTTTTCTGGTCGCCCACAGCGATTTATAGCTTAGTCTGCGTATGCATTTCTGATTTTTTACTTTCATAATTTTTCTCCGTTTCCTATTCGAATCTGTCCTGTACCTGTCAGTGTCTTTTACTTTATAATACGTCCGTCCTCAATTCGAATAATACGGTCTGCAAGCTGTGCGATCTCCTCATTGTGTGTGATCATCACAATGGTCTGTGCGAATTTCCGGCTGGTCACTTTCAAAAGGCTTAGCACATCCTGACTGGTCTTTCCGTCCAGATTTCCGGTAGGCTCATCCGCCAATATGATCGCCGGTGCTGCTGCCAATGCCCTTGCGATCGCCACCCTCTGCTGCTGTCCGCCGGAGAGCTGCCCCGGAAGTGCATCCAGTCTCTGCTGCAATCCAAGTGTCTCTGTAATGCTATCGATAAATTTCCGGTCTATCTTTCCACCGTCCAGTTCAATCGGCAGCACGATATTTTCATAGACATTTAAGACCGGAACCAGATTATACGCCTGAAATACAAACCCGATCTTTCTTCTCCTGAAAATCGTAAGTTCCTCATCCTTCAATGCAAAAATGTCTTTTCCATCCACAAACACTTTTCCCTCTGTCGGCCGGTCAAGTCCGCCTAACATATGTAAAAGGGTTGATTTTCCACTTCCGCTTGTGCCGACAATTGCCACAAACTCGCCCTTCTCCACCGTAAGATCCACACCGTCCAGTGCATGTACGGCTGTCTCTCCGCTTCCGTATATTTTCCTTAAACCACATGCCTTTAAAATATCCATAAATCCTCCTTGTTTTTGCGAAGCAAAAATGCGAACCCTCTGGTGAGCAGAGGATTTAGCCTCCTTGTTTTGCGAAGCAAAAAAATCTGTATATAACATTTTTTGTTACATACAGATTATCACACAATATTCTTTCCAGACTCTTTCCACGGCAAATGAAATTCTTACAGAATTGAAAGAATTCCATTTACTATTTAAAAAACATATTTCTGCGATTCCGGTATAGTTGATGTACTTTTTCAAAAATTATTTTTAGGCAGATAAATGGAAAACTTACTTCCCTGTCCGTATACGGAGGACACTTTGATATAGCCACCCTGCTCCTGCAAAATTTCTCTGGTCAGGTAAAGTCCGATTCCAACGCCCTCTTCATCCTTTACCAGTTCTGATCGATAGAACCTCCTAAAAATCTTCGGCAACTCCTCTTCCCGGATACCACATCCGGTATCTGCAATGTCAATTCTCACAAACATTTCATAAGAAATAGCCGAAACGGATATTTCCCCATGCTCAGTGTATTTTATCGCATTATCAATTACATTACCGATTGCTTCTCCTGTCCACTTCGGATCAAAATAAGCTTCAGCATCA
>OGIB01001135.1_pt1 | contig 10510 bp, 6 predicted proteins | sample 1571691 | NCBI WGS metagenome assembly OGIB01 (sample SAMEA2582058, study PRJEB24529) | metagenome | biome: Human gut stool | place: China | collected 2011
GTGCCGCCTATGACGCTGGTACGCCATCAGGTAGAATTGTCAGCCAAATAAGGAGATAGGAGATATTATGAACGCAGATGTTGTTATCATCGGCGCCGGTCCTGCCGGCATCTTCACCGCCCTGGAAATGGTCAAAAAGGGCAGCAAGCAGAAGATTATCATGGTGGAAAAGGGCCAGGCGGTAGAAAACCGCCATTGCCCCAAGGACAAGACAAAGAAGTGCGTCAACTGCAAGCCCTACTGCCACATCACCACCGGCTTCTCCGGCGCCGGTGCGTTTTCCGACGGCAAGCTGTCCCTCAGCTATGAGGTAGGCGGCGATCTGCCCACCCTCATCACCCCGGAGCTGGCACAGGAGACCATCAACTACGCTGACCAGATCTATCTGGACTTTGGTGCGGACGAGCACATTGAGGGTCTCGGCAATGACGAGGAGCGCAAGGAGATCCGCAAGCACGCCATTCAGGCAGGCTTGAAGCTGGTGGACTGCCCCATCCGCCACATGGGCACGGAAAAGGCTCAGGGTATCTACTACGCCATCGAGAAGTACTTACAGGAGCACGGCGTAGAGATGTACTTCGGCTACGAGTGCAGCAACCTGATTCTGGAAAATGACGTCTGCAAGGGCGTTTCCGTGTCCAACGGCAAGGTGGACATGGAGATCTACGCCAAGCACACCGTGGTCGCTACCGGCCGCCGGGGTGCCGACTGGCTGGAAAAGCTCTGCGCGGAACACAACATCGCTCACGCCCCCGGCACTGTGGATATCGGTGTCCGTGTGGAGGTCCGCAATGAGGTCATGGAGACCGTAAACCGGGTCCTGTACGAGTCCAAGCTGGTGGGTTATCCCCGGCCCTTCAAGAATAAGGTCCGCACCTTCTGCCAGAACCCCGGCGGCTTCGTGGCACAGGAGAACTATGACAACGACCTGGCCGTGGTCAATGGCCACAGCTTCAAGGAGAAGAAGAGCGAGAACACCAACCTCGCCATCCTCGTCTCCCACAACTTCACCGAGCCCTTCAACCAGCCCATCGCCTACGCCCAGAAGGTGGGCGAGCTGACCAATATGCTGGGCGCAGGCCACATCATGGTGCAGCGCTACGGCGATATTCTGGACGGCAAGCGCACATGGCAGAAGGAGCTGGCACAGTCCAACGTGAAGCCCACGTTGAAGGACGCCGTGGCCGGTGATATCACCGCCGCCATGCCCTACCGCGCCATGACCAACATCATCGAGTTCATCAAGATGCTGGACATGGTCGTCCCCGGCTTTGCCGCCAACGAGACCCTGCTGTACAGCCCTGAGCTGAAGTTCTACTCCAACAAGGTCAAGATGGACTCGAACCTCGACACCAACATCAAGGGCCTGCACTGCCTCGGCGACTCTTCCGGCTGGACCCGCGGCCTGATGATGGCCTCCGTCATGGGCGTGCTGATGGGCCGCAAGCTGGCTGAGAAGGAAGGCTGCTGAAACGCCTTTCTGAACTAAGCTGCGCTGAATATTTGGTTCCCGATGCCTCTCCGCACTCCACGGAGGGGCATTTTTTGCGCTTTGTGCGGCAAAACCGTGCAGGATACAAAAATCGGCAGAAAAAGTCAATTTCCGTCAACCCCGAAAATTTATGGGAATTTGAATTGATTTTCTTCGTTCAAACTGCTACAATCTCAAGTAGAACTCAAGAAGAAATTGCGTCTTGCGCATAATGCGAGGAGGGATCACTTATGTGCGAAGCCCCCGGAAGCGTAGTAACTCTGCTATGTTCCGGCATCCAGCTTTACAGCGCCGAGAGGCGCATTGCGGACTGCATCCTTGCAGATGTAAAGCGGGCGTCGATGTGTACGTCAGCAGAACTGGCCCGGCTGAGCTGTTCGTCCGAGGCCACCGTCACCCGGCTGTGCCACAAACTGGGATTCGAGAACTACCGCAAATTCCAGCTGGCGCTGGCACGGGACGCCATGGAGCAGCAGGAAGCCCAGCGTATGCGGGACGAAGGGCAGGACGAGCTGCATCAGGCACTTCTGAACATTCTGGCAAACCGCGAAGAGGAGCTGCGGGCCACCATTCAGGCCATTGATACCCGCCAGCTGCGGCAGATCCTCTCTCTGCTGCGCAGCTGCGAGGTCATGGAGGTGGTCTCTGAGGGCGGCGGCCTGCCGGTGGCCTTCGATGCCTCCATCCGGTTCAGCCACCTGGGCAAGCGGTGCGTTTCCAGCGCAGTCCACGAGAAGAACCTTGCCTTTGCCCAGACGCTGACCCCCAAAGACATCCTCATCGTGCTCTCGGCCTCCGGGCAGAGCGCCAGGCTGGAAGAGGTGTCCGCTGCCGCCAAAGGGCGGGATGTACCGGTGCTGCTCATCACCTGTGACAGCCACGGCCCGCTGGCCCAGCTGGCCGACTATGTGATGACGGCTTCCAACCGCGAACAGCGGCTCATCGAGGGCAGCCATGCGGCATCGCTGCTCTCGCCGAACGTCCTGATCGAGGTGCTCTACTACCTGCTGCGGATGGAAAATCTGTAAAAAACAAACGCTGGCACCTTCGTGCCAGCGTTTGTTTTTATCATCAGAGTTCTAAGTCACCGGGCAGGATGACATCCAGCTCCGCCGCAGGCTCTGCCACGAGGCGGCGGCTCTGGTTGAAGATGGCCTTTTCCAGCGTGTTGCGGGCGAGACGTCCGTTGCCCGCCGTGCGGGCGTCCTCTGCCTGCCGGCGCTCGTAGTAGCCCCGCAGCGGTTCCGTGCAGCTCTCGGCCAGCCTGTAGCCCTTGCCCCTCGCCAGCACATTCGTGATGTCCAGCAGCTCATCGGCGGTGTAGTCCGGGAACTCTATCTTGTTCGGGAAGCGGCTGGCAAGGCCGCTGTTGGCGGTCAGGAACGTCTCCATCTCCCCGGTATAGCCCGCAAGGATGACCACCAGCTCGTCGCGGTGGTCTTCCATCCCCTTCACCAGCGTGTCGATGGCCTCGAGGCCGAAGCTGTCCTGCTCGCCCCGGTAGAGGCTGTAGGCCTCGTCGATGAAAAGGACGCCGCCCAGCGCGCTCTGGATGACGCTGTTGGTCAGGGGGGCGGTGTGGCCGGTGTAGCGGCCCACGAGGTCTCCCCGGCTCACCTCCACCAGCTGCCCTCCCTTGAGGGCGCCGATGGCCTTGAGGTACTTTGCCACGAGCCGGGCGATGGTGGTCTTGCCGGTGCCGGGGTTGCCGGTGAAGATCATGTGCATCGAGAGGCTGGCGGTCTTGAGGCCCGCCGCCGCACGGCGCTGCTGCACCTGAATGTTATCGGCGAGGCCGAAGACGTATTCCTTCACCGGTGCAAGGCCCACGAGGTCGTTCAGCTCTTTCCTGATCTCTTCCACTGCGCCGGTATAGGCGGCGGGCAGCAGGTCGAAGAGCTTCTGGGGTTTGGCGTCGTTGAGGACAAAGTCCAGGCCGTCCTCCCGGGCAGTCAGTGTGATCGTTCCGGTAAGCGCGGCATCTGTTTGCAGACAGTATTCGCTCAGAGCGCGGAATATCTTATCGCAGCAGGCCGAAAGCCCCGCCGCACCCTGCTTCGGGCTGCACTGGGCCGCCACATAGTCCCGCACATCCGCGCCCGCCGACAGGGTCAGGCCGAGGCGGGTCTTCACTTTTGCGGCCAGCGCGTTGAGCTGCTGGGCTGCCAGCGCGGCAAGGGCTTCCCGCGCAAAGGCGCCGGTCTCGCAGACATCGCCCAGCGCCGAGACGAAGGCCGCACCGAACTTGTCAGCCAGCGCCTCCCGGCCCTTCCGGGAGAAGAAGACAAGGTACTTGCCGCAGGGGGTGATGCGGCTCACAGCCCCGGGGGCAAGCGCCGTCCCGGCGTCCACGAGGATGCCCTCCTTGTTGACAAGATACCGGCTGGACAGGGGCGCACTGCCCTTGACGGCCAGGTCTGCCAGCGTCTTCAAAAAGCCCGGGTAGCAGCTCTCGTAGTGCTCAAAGACCAGGATCTCGCCCGGCGCGTGGAGGGCGGCGTACAGATCCTGCAAAAAGAGCTTTTCGGCCCCCGGGTTGGGGTAAAGCGCCAGATCCATAACGGCCAGCTTATCGCTCTGCAAAAGACCCCGGGCGGCCATGCAGCGGGCCGTCTCCGTCAGAGCGAAATGCCGCCCCGTGCCGGGCGCACCGCAGAGCAGGATGACGTTCCGGGCCGTGGGGGCCTCCGTCCCCAGCACGAAAGGCCGGCGCATGGCCCGCACGACGCCGTCCACAAAGGCGTCCTGCCCCAGCACTGTCTTTTTCACCTCAGCGGCCAGCCCTTCGAAGCTGCCCAGATGCTCCTGTCTGACTTCGGTGGTGCCTTTGGCCAGCAGGCCGTCAGCCTCCATATCTTCAAGCATCTTCCGGCTCTGGGCCAGCGCCTCCTGTGTGGTGTCTCTGCGCAGCTCGGCGTTCTGTTTTTTCAGCATTTCGTCCAGCTTTTTCTGCTGCTCGAGCAGGGCTGCGTTCATATCGGGCAGACCGGGCTTTTCCGGCGGCGTTTTCTGCGTATCAAAGCGCAGTTTTCCTCCCGGGCCGAACACTCCGTTCATCAAGTTCTCCCAATCGTCGGTGTATGCCATCTGCCTGCCTCCGTCCTGCGTTTTTTCCCAGTATAGTGTACTTTGCCCCCTTTTGCAAGAAAAGTCTTGAAAATCCACAGGCAGGCGGGTACACTAATTTTATATTGATTTGATATGCGAAGGGAATGGAACGAAATGAAAACGCCCGCAGAGTGGAAAACGCTGTTCGAGAGCAGCGCCTTTGCACGGCAGACAAGCTACAGCGGCCCTCTGGGGCCGGAATATAACCCCTCCGGCACCCGGCTCCGGCTCTGGGCGCCCACGGCGCAGAAGGTATCGGTCAACCTCTACCGCCGGGGCGACGGCGGGGCCTGCATGGGGACCCTGCCGCTGGAACAGCACGGGCAGGGCGTCTGGTCGGTCTATCTGCCCGGCGACCAGCACGGACATTACTATACCTTTACCGTCGAGGTGGACGGCACAGCATACGAGACGGGCGACCCCTACGCCCGGACGGCAGGCGTCAACGGCCTGCGGAGCATGATTTTAGACGCGCCCCGCATCGACCCGCCCGACTGGAGCCACGACCACCGGGTCATCGTCCCGGCCTCCCGCCGGACGGTGTGGGAGGTCAGCGTCCGTGACTTCTCGCAAGACCCGGCCTGCGGCGTTCGGAATGCATGGCGGGGCAAATTCATGGCCTTTACCCAGAAGGGGACCACCCTTTCTTCCGCCGGCACCTTCCCCACCTGCCTCGACTACCTCAAGCGGCTGGGAGTGGGCTATGTGCAGCTGATGCCCATCTTCGACTTCGGCAGTGTGGACGAGAGCCGCCCCCTCACCCGGCAGTATAACTGGGGCTACGACCCCACCAACTACAACGTCCCCGAGGGCAGCTACTCCACCGACCCCGCGAAAGGCGAAGTCCGGGTGCGGGAGTGCAAGGAGATGATAGCTTCTCTCCACGCGGCGGGCATCGGCGTCATCATGGACGTGGTGTACAATCATATGTACCGCAGCGAGAACCCGCTGAACAGCACGGTGCCCTATTATTTCTTCCGGCAGAACCCGGACGGCAGCTTCTCCAACGGCAGCGGCTGCGGCAACGAGTTTGCCAGCGAGCGGCCCATGGCCCGGAAATACCTCATCGACTCGGTGCTCTACTGGGCGCAGGAATATCACATCGACGGCTTCCGCTTCGACCTCATGGGCCTCTATGACGTGGACACCATGAACGAACTGCGGGCCGCGCTGGACGCTCTGCCGGGCGGCAGAAGCATCCTGATGTACGGCGAGCCGTGGCAGGGCGGCGGGAGCCAGCTCCACCGGTACGAGGCCAACAAGGCGAACCTCGCCATGCTGTCCGAGCGCATCGGCATCTTCTGCGACAACACCCGCGACGTCATCAAGGGCGGCTGTTTTGACGCCCGGGAGCCGGGTTACGTCGAGGGCAGGCCGGGCAGCTTCTGGGACATCGGCGGGGCCGTGGCCGCGTGGTGCCGCAGCGACAAGCTGCCCACCCATTCGCCCTCTCAGATCGTCAACTATGTCTCTGCCCACGACAATTTCACTCTCTGGGATAAACTCATGCTCGTCCGGTACGCCCGTCCCGAGTACACTGCCGCCGACTCGGCGGCGCTGGCCCAGAACCGGCTGGCGGCGGGCATCTATCTCACCTGCATGGGGATGCCCTTCCTGCAGGCCGGCGAGGAGTTCGCCCGCACCAAAAAAGGTCAGGGCAACACCTACCGCTCTTCGCCCTCCCTCAACCGTCTGGACTGGAAGCGGGCCGCGCAGTTCCACGGACTGGTGGACTATTACCGGGGCCTGCTGGGCCTGCGGGCGCAGTTCCCCCGCCTGAGCGCCTCGGACGCCGCCAGCCCGGCGGCTATCAAGTTTTTCCCGCTGGAACAGCCCCTCGTGGGCTGGACTTTGCCCGCCGCACCCGGCGACGGCGCGGCATGGCGGGCGCTCTGCGTCTTTTACAATCCCACGGAAGAAGAAAAACGGGTCCACCTGCCCGACGGCCAGTGGAAATTGCTGAGCGACGGCGTATCGTCTGCGCTCTGGAAAGGCCCCAGCCGGGTCTGCGGCGGCGAAGTGACACTGCTGCCATACAGTGCAACGATTTTCGGCCAGGTATAACAAAAAGCGGCCCGCCGCTTTGCGCGACGAGCCGCCCAATCATGTCCTGATTTAGCCCTGCGGGTCCTGCTGAGGTGCAGACTCGGCAGACTTCTCCTGACGGGATGCGCCGTTGGTGCCATTGCCGCTGTTGGCGGCGTTCTTTTCGCCCAGCGTCAGGCTGACAGTCTGCATCTGACCGTCGCGGGCGACGGTGATGGACAGGGTGTCACCGGCAGAGTGCTCCTGCATCAGGGTGCCAAGGTCGGTTTTCTGAGCTACCTCGGTGTTGTCGATGCTGACGATGCGGTCGCCGGCCTTGAGGCCCGCCTTATCGGCAGGTCCGCCGGAGACGACGTCCATGACGTAGATGCCGTAGGCGTTGACGCCCAGCTGTGCCGCCGTCTGTGCGTCGTTGACAGCCAGATAGGTGATGCCCATGTAGGGACGGCCCGTGACGTAGCCGTTCTCCAGCAGGTCCTGCGCCACCTTGATGGCGTCGTTGATGGGGATGGCGAAGCCCAGACCTTCGGCGTCAGAGCTGGAAGACTTTGCGTTGACGATGCCGATCAGCTCGCCGTTCATGTTGAACAGGCCGCCGCCGGAGTTGCCGGGGCTGACAGAAGCATCCATCTGAATGAGGGACATGGTGTTGACAGAGCTGGAGCTCTGGATGGAGACACTGCGGTTCAGGGCGCTGACGATGCCGCTGGTGACGGTGCCGCCCAGCTCACCCAGCGGGTTGCCCACGGCCAGCACGTTGTCGCCCACGGCCAGCTTGTCGCTGTCGCCTACGATGGCGGGGGTCAGGCCGTCGGCATCGACCTTGATGACGGCGATGTCGCTGGTGGAATCCTCGCCCACGACGGTGGCAGGGTAGTCCTTGTCGCCGATGGTGACGGTGATGTTGGACGCGCCGCTCACGACATGGTCACAGGTGAGGATGTAGCCATCCGAGCTGATGATGACGCCGCTGCCGGCGCCGCTCTCCACCTGGCTCTGGCCGTACCAGGACCACTGGGAGTAGACCACCTGCTCGGTGGTGATGACCACGACGCTGGGGCTGACGGTCTTGGCCACCTGTGCGGTGGTCATGCCGCTGGAAACAGTCGTGCCTTCGGCGGCGCTCTCAGAGTCTGCCGAAGAGCTGTCGGACCGCTCCACCTGCTGGATGATGACCTTGTTATTGCCGCCGAAGCGTGCGCCCACAAAGCCTCCCATAAAGCCCATGGCTGCGGCCAGCACCAGAGCGACGATGCTCTTTACAGCCTTGCCTGCATTCTTCTTAGGCTTCTTGGGGTTCTTCGGCGCGGCAGGGGCTGTGTTCTGCGGGCCTGCGGGGGGCGGCGTTGCGCCGCCGGAAGGCTGGGTGCTCTCGCTGAAGGTAGAAGCAGTGTTTGCGGTGTTCATGCCGCTGGAACCCACATTGGGGTAGCCGGTATCACCGGCAGGATTATTGGAAGAGGAATAGTCATATTCCCATTTGTTTTCATCCATCGTGATTACTTCCTTTCTAAGGGATTAGAAGTTGTTTTCATAACCGTTGCGCACCGTCTGAGCGGTCTTTTTGCCCGCATACTGCGTTGCTTTCCCTTGCAATCCGCCTAGGATTGCTTCGGGAAAGCGCCTTGCCTGCCGGCAAAAATCCTCGCCCATTCGGCACTCTCCGGCTATGAAAACAACTTCGGCCGGGGGAAGAGCTTTTTCGCTCCTCTCCGGCACGGTTTTATTCTATCTGCTAATTGTGAAAATCAATCGTTCCCCCAGTGAAGAATGTGTGAAATAAAGTCTAAGGAGTTTCTATGAAAATCAGCGTCACGCAAACGGGCTTTGCCCTTTATAAAGAGGCCGACATCATCGGCCGGTGCGACGTCACCCCCACCCCAAAAGGCGCGGACATCACGGCCCTGTCCGTCCTTCCCCAGTGGCGGCGGAAAGGCTACGGCTCCTACCTGTTAAAAGAGATATTGCGCCGGTTCGGCGGTTATGACCGGGAGGCTGCGACGGTGTTCACCGCGCCCCTGCCCGCCGACGAGGGCGAAGGGCTGTTCTGGCAGAAATTCGGCTTTGCGCCTGAGGATGGGCGGCTCGTCCGCCGCCGCACCCCCGATCTGACGGCGGTGCGCTTGGTGCAGGACTATCTTGCCGCCCATCTCCCCCACCCGAAGCTTTGCATCGACGCCACCTGCGGCAACGGCGGCGACACGGCGTTCCTCTGCCGCCTTGTCGGCCCGGAAGGCCGGGTGCTGGGCTTCGACATCCAGCCCGAGGCCATCACTTCCACCCGCGCCCGGCTCGAAAAGCAGGGCCTCACGGCAGAGCTTATCTGCGACAGCCACGCGAACCTCTTACAGTATGTCCGGCCCGGCACGGCGGACATCGTGATGTTCAACTTCGGCTGGCTGCCCGGGGCCGACCACAGCGTCTTCTCCACAGCAGACAGCAGCATCCCTGCGCTGGAAGCCGCCCTCGCGGCGCTGCGCACCGGCGGCGTGCTCAGCGCCATCCTCTACAGCGGCCGCGTCATCGGCACAGACGAAAAGCAGAGCATCCTCGGCTGGCTGCGGGCTCTCCCGCTGGAAAAATATACCGTACTGGTGTGCGATTTTGCCAACTGGGCCGACACCGCGCCCCTGCCCTGCCTTGTTCTGAAAAAATAGCAAAAACTCTTGCATCCATGTGGATTTTCTGTTAAAATAAGCGTTGTATGTAATTTTATAGGAGAGTTTCCCATGTAAACAGCCCCTATTGCTTGCTGATACATCCACCCGGCCCTTCGCGGGGCCGCATCTCAGGAGAACGAAACTTTTATGACAAATCGTGAAGAAATCGAGCGCCGCCGGACGTTTGCTATCATCAGCCACCCCGACGCCGGCAAAACGACGCTGACCGAAAAGCTGCTGCTGTACGGCGGAGCCATCAATCAGGCAGGCTCTGTCAAGGGCAAGCAGAGCGCAAAACACGCCGTGTCCGACTGGATGGACATCGAGAAGCAGCGCGGCATCTCCGTCACTTCCTCTGTGCTGCAGTTCAACTACGCAGGCAAGTGCGTGAACATTCTGGACACCCCGGGCCATCAGGACTTCTCGGAGGATACCTACCGTACCCTGATGGCAGCCGACTCGGCTGTCATGGTCATCGACGCCGCAAAGGGCGTCGAGGCCCAGACCATCAAGCTGTTCAAGGTCTGCACCCTGCGCCACATCCCCATCTTCACCTTCATCAACAAGATGGACCGCGAGGCCCGCGACCCCTTCGAGCTGATGGAGAACATCGAGGAGATTCTGGGCATCAAGACCTACCCCATGAACTGGCCCATCGGCTGCGGCAAGGAGTTCAAGGGCGTGTTCGACCGCAACACCCGCAAAGTGCTTGCTTTCTCCAGCGACGGCCGCGCCAACGGCGTCAAGAAGGTCGAGGAGACCGAGGCTGAGCTGGGCGATGCCGCACTGGACCAGCTGCTGACCCCCTACCTGCACCAGCAGCTGGTGGATGAGATCGAGCTTCTGGACGGTGCTGCCGAGGAGTTTGACCTCGACCGTGTGCTGCGCGGCGAGCTGAGCCCCGTGTTCTTCGGTTCTGCGCTGACCAACTTCGGCGTCGAGCCCTTCCTTGAGAACTTCCTCCGCCTCACCCCCACCCCGCTGGCCCGCGTGGACAGCCTGACCGGCGAGACCGTTGACCCCTGCCGCGATGAGTTCTCTGCCTTCATCTTCAAAATTCAGGCCAACATGAACAAGGCCCACCGCGACCGTATCGCCTTCATGCGCATCTGCTCGGGCAAGTTCGAGCGCGGCATGGAAGCCTACCACGTGCAGGAGGGCAAGAACATCAAGCTGGCCACCGGCACCCAGCTGATGGCGCAGG
>OGIB01001147.1_pt1 | contig 10444 bp, 10 predicted proteins | sample 1571691 | NCBI WGS metagenome assembly OGIB01 (sample SAMEA2582058, study PRJEB24529) | metagenome | biome: Human gut stool | place: China | collected 2011
CCGTCTGATGTATGGGTACATGATCTGGAAGTAGGAGGGGGGCGAATTATTGGAGAGGCTTGCCATTTTATTGATTTGTGTTCGTATTTGGCTGATAGTAAAGTTGTATCTGTTTGTATGAATTCGATGGGGATATCTCCTGCTGAAAGTACAGATAATGTAAGTATCATATTGAGATATGAAAATGGATCAAATGCTGTGATAAACTATTTTGCTAATGGTAGTAAAGCCTATTCAAAAGAAAGAATAGAAGTGTATTCACAAGAAAAAACATTGGTTTTGGATAACTGGAGAGAGTTAAGAGGATACGGATTTAAGAGTTTTAGCAAAATGAAAAGTACGATGGATAAAGGGCACACTGCTCAGTTTGCTTTGCTGAATGAAAGAATCATTAAAGGTGGAGAGGCGCTGATTAGTTTCGATTCTATCCTTAACACTACTAAAGCTTCGTTTGCTTGTATCGAAAGTTTGAAGCAGAATAGCTGGATAGAAGTCAAGTGATGAATCGGCTTAATTTATACTTCCAGATGCTGCAAAATATGGGAGGAAGGTATTTCTTATTTCGTGCCTCTTATGAAATGCGGCGTAAATCGGGCTTATTACGGCTAAAGTACCCGGTGAACTATAGGTTGCAAAAGTTTCTTTCATTAGAAGAATGGAAAGAGAAAGCGATGCCATTCTTTTTTGATTCGTCAAAAGAGGTTTCATTAAGTAATGTGTATACATGTAGTTTAGCTTCTGATTTCCATAGCGTTATAAAAGGGGGATGCTACTTTTTTTCATCTGAATGGTATAATTTGGGTGCTGATTATGATTGGGTGACTAATCCCGATACAAATTATAAGTATGACGTATCCAAGCATTGGACTGAGGTGGAGGATATTGTACAAGAAGCCGGAGATATCAAATATGTATGGGAAAAGTCAAGATTTTCATATCTCTATACAGTGATACGATATGATCACTCAACCGGAGAAGATCATAGTCAGTTCGTTTTTAATCAGATACAGGACTGGATTGATAAAAATCCTCTGAATTGCGGACCGAATTATAAGTGTAGTCAGGAGATTTCGTTAAGGGTTCTCAATTGGATTTTTGCTCTATATTATTACAAATCATCTTCTTTCTTAACAGAAGGTTGTTTTCAGAAGATTATAAATTCCATATACTGGCAGATAAAACACGTCTATGGTAATATTAATTTTTCAAGAATAGCAGTTCGTAATAATCATGCTATAACAGAGACATTAACATTGTATATTGTAGGTTTACTTTTTCCCTGGTTTCCGGATGCGAAGTTATGGAAAGCGAAGGGAAAAAAGTGGTTCGAAAAAGAGATCGAGTATCAGATAGCAGAAGATGGAACTTACCTTCAGTTTAGTATGAATTATCATAGGGTGGTGATTCAGTTACTGACATGGGGCATTGCTCTTGCTGAAAGGAATGGAGAATGTTTTAACAAACATGTCTATCAGCGCGCTTATCAATCGGTCAATTTTCTATATCAGTGTCAGGAATTATCGAATGGATATTTACCCAATTACGGTTCGAATGATGGAGCTCTATTCTTTAAATTGAATGATTCAGATTATAGAGATTACCGTCCTCAGCTCGATGCGCTTCATTATTTGCTGACCGGTGAAAATCTTTATGATGATGTATATGAGGATAGAGGTTGGTATGCAAATAACTGGGATTGTATACATGTTGAGTTTACTCCTCTCAGACAAAAGATGGGATGTATCTCTTTTGATATAGGAGGGTATTATTTGATACGTGAACAGGATACATTGACTTTTATTCGTTGCGGTAAATATAAGGATCGTCCGGCACACGCAGATAATTTGCATATGGATGTCTGGCATAAAGGAGAAAACATATTGATGGACGGAGGTAGTTATAAGTATAATACGGATGCTTCGGATATCAATTACTTTATGGGGACACAATCTCACAATACAATCATGTTGGATAATAATAACCAGATGCTGAAAGGAGCAAGGTTTATATGGCTTTATTGGTCGCAAGCTTTAAAGGCCTCTATACAGGAGTTGGATGAATCTTATTGTTTTTTAGGAGTAGTAAGTTGTTTCAGACAGTTAGGGCAAGATATAACTCATTCAAGAAAGATAATAAAGAAGAAAAATGATCCGAAATGGGTCGTTGAGGATATTGTTTTAAATAAACCTCAAGGGAGCAAAATACATCAACTGTGGCATACACAGTCTTCGAGAATAGACTTTAAATCAGTAGGTCATAATAACATTTCGTCTAAGGGTATGTACTCTGAATATTATGGACAGAAAAAAGAAAATAAGGAAATTAAATTTATAAGTAATTCAGAATCTATAACAACAATTATTCAAGTGATTTAAAATGAAAGTTCTTTATTTTCATCAACATTTTACGGTTCCTACTCAGGCCGGAGGTACACGATCTTATGAATTGGCAAAACGTCTCGTAGAACGTGGACATTCTGTTTGTATGGTATGTGGTGAGACTGCAAAGTTAGATTTACCCCGAACTCAAATCAAAAATGTACATAGAGGGGTGGTGGATGGAATTGACGTGATACAAATAGCTTTACCCTATTCGAATAAGGATGGGATAGCTAAAAGAGCATTGACATTTATAAAGTTTGGCTGGAAAGGAGTACAAATCGCATTAAAGGAAGAGTACGATTTATTGTTTGCCACTTCAACACCATTGACGGCTGGTATTCCGGGAATTGTGATGAAACTGTTCCGAAAGAAAAAATTTATATTTGAGGTACGCGATTTATGGCCGGAACTTCCTAAAGCATTGGGCATAAAGAATCCGTTTCTTCTTTGGGGAATGAGTCTTTTAGAGTGGATGAGTTATCATTATTCGGATGCTTGTGTGGGACTCTCACCTGGAATTTGTGAAGGCATTCGGAAACGTAGTCAGTCTGACAAGCGCATAGCTATGATACCCAATGGGTGTGATTTAGATATATTCAAACCTGCTCCAAGAGAGCTTTTGAAACTAAAAGGTATAAAACCAACGGATAAAGTTGCTGTTTTTACTGGAGCACATGGAATTGCTAATGGGCTGGATGCAATATTGGACGCTGCAAATGAATTGAAAAATAGGGGTAGGAGTGATATTGTATTGGCATTTATCGGTGATGGAAAAATGAAATCCCATCTGATGAATCGGGTGAAAAGAGAAAAATTGGATAGTTGCCGATTTTATGATCCGATGCCTAAGAAAGAATTAAATACAATTGTAGCATCGGCAGATGTGGGGTTAATGGTATTGGCGAATGTTCCTGCGTTTTATTACGGAACTTCACCTAATAAGTTTTTTGATTATATTTCATCGGGATTAGCTGTTTTGAATAATTATCCCGGTTGGTTGGCCGATATGATTAAAAAAAATGATTTGGGTGTAGTGGTACCACCGAATAATGCACAAGCTTTTGCCAATGGTTTGATTAAGCTGGTAGATGATGATAATTATAGAATGAATGCCGGACAAAATGCAAGGAAGTTTGCAGAAGCTAATTTCTCCAGAATAAAATTAGCTGATGATTTTGTATCGTTTCTTGAAGAAATTTTTTCAACAGACTAATTTTAAAATTTTGGCTATATGTATCGTTCTTTTTTGAAACGTGTAATTGACTTTAGTCTTGTTTTTTGCACTTTGGTGATTTGTTGCCCTATACTTTTCATTATTGTTTTCTGGTTATATTTTGCTAATAAAGGTGCAGGAGTTTTCTTCTTACAAAATCGTCCCGGCAGAGATGGTAAAATCTTCAAAGTTATAAAATTCAAAACCATGACTGATGAGCGTGATTCAAAAGGTTGTCTTTTGCCTGATGCACAACGTTTGACGAAAGTTGGTAAGTTTGTCCGTTCTACTTCTATTGACGAATTACCCCAATTGATAAATGTGCTAAAAGGAGATATGGCTTTGATTGGTCCTCGTCCTTTATTACCTCAATATTTACTTCTATACAGTAAAGAGCAAGCTCGTCGTCATGAAGTTCGGCCCGGTATAACCGGCTGGGCACAAGTGAATGGTCGTAATGCTATTTCTTGGACAAAGAAGTTTGAATTGGATGTGTGGTATGTGGATCATTGTTCTTTCTTGTTGGACTTGAAGATCTTTTTTTTGACTATTAAAAAGGTTTTTGTACGTGAGGGTATCAGTTCTGATACTTCAGTAACAATGGAACCTTTTACTGGAAATAATTAAACGAATGTATTTATATGGTGCCAGTGGTCATGCCAAAGTGATCATTGATATTTTACGAGCCGGTCATGAATCGATTGAAGCGTTGTTTGATGATAATGTGGAGGTTACTTCTCTTCTTGGTCATCCCGTATTACGTCCGTCGGAAGTGCGAGGACCACTGATCGTCAGTATTGGTAATAATCGGATACGGAAGAGGATTGTGGATACTTTGTCTGTAGAGTTTGGATGTGCTATTCATCCTTTGTCCATTGTATCTGAGCTTGCTGATATTGGAGAGGGGAGTGTCGTGATGCAAGGGAGTATTATACAGGTGTGTGCTCAGGTAGGCAGGCATTGTATTATTAATACCGGTGCCTCTGTGGATCATGAATGTGTCATTGAGGATTATGTGCATATTTCTCCGCATTCCACTCTCTGTGGAAATGTATCGGTGGGGGAGGGTAGCTGGATTGGTGCTGGTACTACCATTATTCCCGGTGTGAAGATAGGAAAGTGGAGTGTGATCGGTGCCGGTTCCGTGGTGACTAAGGATATTCCCGATCATGTTTTGGCGGTGGGAAACAGATGTAAAATTATTAAGAGTATATAAAATTATATTATTGATGAACAAACGAATCTGGCTTTCGCTTGCTCACATGGGTGGCCGTGAGCAAGACTTTATAAAAGAGGCCTTTGATACGAACTGGGTTGTCCCTTTGGGACCTAACGTGGATGCTTTTGAGCAATCTTTGGTTGAATATTTGCATGAAGACCGTCGTGTGGTGGCCTTGAGTGCTGGAACGGCTGCACTTCACTTGGGCTTGATTCTTCTGGATGTGAAGCCCGGTGATGAAGTGATCTGCCAAAGCTTTACTTTTGCCGCCTCTGCCAATCCGATTTCTTATCTGGAGGCCAAACCTGTTTTTGTGGACAGTGAGAAGGATACCTGGAATATGGATCCGGTATTGCTCGAGGAGGCTATAAAGGACCGTTTGCGCAAGACGGGTAAGCTCCCGAAGGCTATTATTCCTGTCCACCTTTACGGTATGCCTGCCAAGATGGACGAGATCATGGAGATTGCGGGTCGTTATGGGATTCCGGTTCTGGAGGATGCTGCCGAGGCGTTGGGTGCGGAACTGAACGGACGGAAGTGTGGCACTTTTGGTGAATTGGCCGCGCTTTCTTTCAATGGGAATAAGATGATCACGACTTCCGGGGGAGGTGCTCTGATCTGTCGTACGGAAGAGGAGGCCCGACAGACAAAGTTCTACGCTACGCAGGCTCGTGATGCCGCTCCACATTATCAGCATACCCACATCGGTTACAACTATCGGATGAGTAATATTTGTGCGGGTATCGGTCGTGGGCAGATGTTTGTCCTCGATGAACATGTTGCCCGAAGACGGGCTATACATACTCTTTATACGGAGTTGCTTAAGGACGTTCCCGGTATAACGGTTCTTCAAAACCCTGATGGGAGGTTTGATTCAAATTTCTGGTTAACTTGTATCCTGGTTGATCCGAGTGTTGCCGGTAAGACTCGTGAGGACATTCGTTTGAAACTGGATGCTGAGAATATAGAGACTCGTCCTTTGTGGAAGCCGATGCATCTTCAGCCTGTATTTGTAGATGCTCCATTCTATGGAAACGGTACGAGTGAACACTTATTTGATATCGGCCTTTGTCTGCCTTCAGGACCGACATTGACGGATGAAGATATCAGGAGAGTAGTAGATACGATCAGACAAGATATGTAAAAGTATACCCGTTGGGGTATAAATAAATACTGTGCTCCCACTTTTATACCATATCGGGTATAAAAGTGGGAGTCTTTTATTATACTTGTGCCCCAACGGGTATAATATGGAAAATCAAACGATAGCAGAATACGTAAAACAAATGCGTAGGGAAACCGGACTAACACAGGTGGATCTGTCAGAGAAAGTCGGTGTAGATTAGGTTTTGTACATGCGTTGAAACTGTTGATAATATGATACTTATAACTTTCCCTGAGTGATCGGTTCCAGATGCCCTGTTTTCCTTTGTCATCTTCCTGTAAATGTCCACCTTTGCAAGGTTGATCAACGAAATGTGAATAAAATTAGTAGTAATAACATGAACAAAAGGAGATTAGGAATATGACTTTATTTTATAGAGCAGTACAATCGACCATGGCAACTAAGGCCGGTGACAAGAAGTGGCATTTGAATCTGGTGAAGATAGGTAAAACGGTGTCCACCCAGCAACTGGCAGAGATGATTGCGGAGAAGTCGTCATTGACCCCGGGTGATGTGCATAATGTGGTCCGGAACTTAATGACGGTAATGCGTAGCGAGTTATTGAACAGTAAGACGGTACGCTTGGAAGGGTTGGGTACTTTTACGATGAAGGCGCGTAGCCGGGGGAGGGGAGTAGACAAAGAGGAGGATGTCAATCCGAACCAGGTGGGGGCTCTTCTCTGTCACTTCACACCGGAATATACCCGGCCTGCCGCTATTGGCACTACCCGTGCATTGCTTCAGGGTGTTGAGTTTCAGAAGATAGGCAGTATCGGCACTTCGGGCGGTCATGATTCCGGTAATGGTGATGGAGACATTGTGGATGATCCGACTGCATAATAACTTTAATCAGATAAATACATGAAGAAGAATAGCTGGAATATCCTTTTAAAGGTGATTATAGCTGTGGCAAGCGCCATTGCAGGAGTGATAGGAGGGCAGGGATTGCTCTGATAGCTGACCGATCGTTTCGGTTGAAAAAATAAATGCCGGTATCTGTTCGGAAGAATGGGTACCGGCATTTATTATTATGGTTAGCAAAACCGATAATTAAGAATAATCTTGTATATTTGTGAGTGAAACGATTAATAGAAATGTGTTATGGCTAAACTTTACCCGATTGGGATACAGAACTTTGAGAAAATACGTAGGGAAGGCTATCTTTATATAGATAAGACTGCATTAGTCTGTAGATTGGTAAAAACGGGTTCATATTATTTCCTGAGCCGTCCCCGTCGCTTTGGCAAGAGTCTGCTGATATCTACTCTTGAAGCTTATTTTCAAGGGAAAAAGGACTTGTTTCGTGGTTTGGCTATGGAGGAGTTGGAAAAAGATTGGATAAAATATTCGATTTTACATCTGGATCTGAACACCGAAAAGTATGATACGCCCGAAAGCTTGGATCGAATATTGAACGATACGTTGGCTAAATGGGAAATGGTGTACGGGACTGCTCCTTCTGAAACTTCTATTCCTTTGCGTTTCAAGGGTATTGTACAGCGTGCCTGTGAACAGTCGGGGCAGCGGGTGGTGATTTTGATTGATGAATATGATAAACCGATGTTGCAGGCTATCGGTAATGAGGAGTTGGGAGAGAAGTATCGTGATACACTGAAAGGTTTTTATTCTGTGCTGAAAACGATGGACGGGTATATCCGCTTTGCCCTTTTGACGGGAGTTACCAAGTTTGGTAAGGTAAGTGTGTTTAGTGACCTGAATAATCTGAACGATATCTCTATGGACGAACCTTATGTGGAGTTGTGTGGAATTACAGAAAAGGAAATCCATCATTATCTGGAACCGGAAATTCGTCAGTTGGCGAAATATCAAAAGATGTCGTACGAAGATGCTTGCCGGGAGCTGAAGGAACGGTATGATGGTTATCATTTCACGGAAAATTCTATCGGTTTATATAATCCGTTCAGTATACTGAATACTTTTTATAAGATGAAGTTTGGCAGTTACTGGTTCGAAACAGGTACTCCGTCTTATTTGGTAAAACTTTTACTGCGTGATAAATATGACTTGCAACAGCTGGCACACGATGAGGCGACATCAGATATGCTGAATTGCATAGATTCTACTTCGAAGAATCCTCTGCCGGTGATTTATCAGAGTGGCTATCTGACGATAAAAGGGTATGATGAACGTTTTGATATCTACCGCCTGGGATTTCCCAATCGGGAAGTAGAGGAAGGATTTATCAGGTATTTACTTCCTTTTTATGCAAATATTGATAAAGGACAAACAGGGTTTCATATAACCAGGTTCGTTTCTGAAGTGGAACAGGGAGATTGTGATGCTTTCTTTCGTCGTCTGCAAAGTTTCTTCGCCGATACTCCTTATGAACTGGTACGTGACTTGGAGTTGCATTATCAGAATGTTCTTTTTATTGTTTATAAGTTACTTGGTTTTTATGTCCAGGCGGAGTATCATACTTCTAACGGGCGCATCGATATGGTTTTGAAGACAGACCGATACATTTATGTGATGGAGTTCAAATTTGACGGGAGTGCGGAAGAGGCTTTGAAACAGATAGAAGAAAAGGGATATGCCGTTCCGTTTGCCAATGATTCCCGCCAACTGATAAAGGCAGGAGTGAACTTTAGCTCGAAAATAAGGAATATTGATTGTTGGGTCGTGGATTGACTCTAAATTCCATATGATAATCTGAATACTACACATCTGTGTGATCTGTTAATCTGTGGTGAAAAAGAGTTCATTGAAGAATGTTTCCGATACGTTGAATCTCGTCTGTACTGAACTTACAGTTTTCCGTCACTTTCAGATTGTCTTCCAGTTGCTTGACGGAGCTCGCGCCGACGATAACAGAGGTTACCAGATCATCTTTCAAGACCCAGGCCAATGCCATTTCGGCTAAGGTCTGTCCCCGACTACCTGCCACTTCATTCAATGCTTTGATTTTATTGAATACTTGCTCGGTCAATTGCTCTTTCTTCAGGAAACCTCCGCGGGCTATTCTTGAGTCTTCCGGAATTCCATTTAGATACCGGTTGGTGAGCAGACCTTGAGCCAGAGGAGAAAAGGCGATAAAGCCCGTACCATTTTCTTTGGCTTGTTGCAGAATGCCTTGTTCTTCCGGTTCGCGGTTAAACAGGTTGTATCGTCCCTGATAGAGTAGACAATGCACGTCTCGTTCTTCCAGATATCGGTAGGCGAACTCTGCCTTTTCTTTGGGGTATTTGGATATACCGATGTAGAGGGCTTTACCTTGCCGGACAATATCGACGAGTGCCTGAAGAGTTTCTTCAAGTGGAGTTTCGGGGTCGTAACGATGGGTATAGAAAATATCGACATACTCCAGATTCATGCGTTTTAAACTCTGGTTGAGACTGCTCATCAGGTATTTTCGGGAGCCCCAGTTTCCGTAAGGACCTTCCCACATATCATGGCCGGCTTTGGTGGATATGAATAGTTCATCCCGATAGGGCATAAAGGATTTCTTCATGATGAGTCCGAACGTTTCTTCGGCTGAGCCGTAAGAGGGACCGTAGTTATTAGCCAGGTCGAAATGTGTGATACCTTTGTCGAATGCAAAGTGAGCCATCCGGAGGCTGTTGGCTAATGTGTCAACATCACCAAAATTATGCCAGAGGCCCAGAGAAACTTCCGGTAACAGTATACCGCTTTTACCGCAACGACGGTACTTCATCCCACCGGAGTATCTTGCTTTATCGGCTGAATAAATAGGATTGATCATATGCTGAGATCTTTTGAAGATTAACTATGATGCAAAGATAATCGATTTATGGAGCAACATAGGTTATCAAAATAATAATTGTATTATGAATGGATAAAATAATACTGGATGGTTTGATGGAATCCCGATAATTTTGCATTATTGAAAAGCGTATGAACTAAAAACAGTGGAGACAGAATATGAAAGACATGCAAACAAAAATAGTAATGATAGGGATTCTACTTTCTACAGGTATAATGTTGAGGGCTCAGGACAATGGAGGGTGTGAGGATTGTCCGGCTTTTAATGCAGGAGGAAAAGTGGAAGTCCGTGGTGTAAAAGAGAGGATTATCGGAGATTTGTCGCAACCGGTCGCGGTTCGTGTAAGGACGTTGATTCAACAGATGACATTGGCAGAGAAGGTAGCTCAGTTGGTGAGCGAAAGTGATAGCATTCCGCGGTTGAATCTTCCTGCTTATAATTATTGGAATGAATGTCTTCACGGAGTGTTAAAATGAATTTGGAAAAAAAAAAAGCCATTAATCTGGCTTCTACCTGGGATACGGTGTTAGTCAAACGGGTGGCTTCTGCTATTTCTACCGAGGCACGGTTGAAATATCTGGAGATAGGAAAAGGGCTCACTTACTGGTCGCCTACTATAAACATGGCGCGTGATCCACGCTGGGGAAGAAATGAAGAGACTTATGGTGAAGATCCGCATCTGACTTCGCGACTTGGAGTGGCTTTTGTTAAAGGCTTACAGGGG
>OGIB01001156.1_pt1 | contig 10414 bp, 7 predicted proteins | sample 1571691 | NCBI WGS metagenome assembly OGIB01 (sample SAMEA2582058, study PRJEB24529) | metagenome | biome: Human gut stool | place: China | collected 2011
ATTCCAATATCATTTCGTGTCCCACGAAGCCGGTAGCACCGCGGTAAACAATGCCGTACGTATCCTTGAGGCAGGCTGCCAGATAGTTGGCGCTGAGGATAGCTATCTTCGTGGCACGCGTCAGCCCTTCTGTTCCCATCATGCGGATATAGCCGTAAGTAATGGGGAGGATACCTGCGCTGCCGAAGGGAGCTCCGGACACCTGGTTTGCTGCATTGCCGAACAATTTGTGTCCCGGAAGGAACGGAACCAGATGCTCTGCCACGCAGATGGGACCTACGCCCGGTCCGCCGCCACCGTGAGGAGAGGCGAACGTTTTGTGCAGATTCAAGTGGCAGACGTCCGCACCGATAAAGCCGGGATTCGTCAAGCCCACTTGGGCATTCATATTGGCGCCGTCCATATATACCTGCGCACCGCAGGCATGTATGATGTGGCAGATTTCCACTATTTCCGTTTCAAAGATACCGTGTGTGGAAGGGTAGGTAATCATCAAGGCGGCGAGGTCATCCTTGTTTTCTTCCGCTTTGGCACGCAAGTCGGCCATATCCACATTGCCTTGTGCGTCGCAGGCGCAGGTCACGGTGGTGAAGCCAGCTTGGATGGCGGATGCCGGGTTGGTGCCGTGTGCGGATGCCGGTATCAGCACCTTGTTGCGGTGTCCTTGCCCGATGCTTTCCAGATAGGCGCGGATGACGCGGAGTCCGGCATATTCGCCTGCCGCACCGGAGTTTGGTTGCAGGCTGACGCCGGCAAAGCCGGTAATTATTTTCAGCTCTTCACTGAGGTTGCTTATCAGTTCGCGGTAACCTTCGGCCTGGTCTTCGGGCACCAGGGGATGCATGTTCATGAATTCCGGACGGCTGAGCGGCAGCATCTCTGCGGCGGCATTCAGTTTCATGGTGCACGAGCCGAGGGAAATCATGGAGTGTGCCAGTGAGATGTCCTTACGATCGAGGCGCTTGATGTAGCGCATCATCTCCGTTTCCGTATGGTATTTGTTGAATACTTCGTGTGTCAGATAGGCACTTTGGCGCTTCATCTCCGCGCTGATGCTACTTGCCATGGGTACGTCGCTTGTCTTTTCCCAATCCCTTCCGGCGGCAATGGCAAAGATGGAGAGCAGTACATTGACGGCAGCTATATCCGTAGTTTCGTCAATGCTCATGCCTACATCTCCATTCTTGAAATAACGCAGGTTCACTTCCTTGCTTAGAGCGATGGTACGTATCTGCTGTGCCGAAATGGTGTCGGGTAGTGCAAAGCGGAGCGTGTCGAAATATTGTGCATTGACCTGCTTGTACCCCAGTCTGTTGATGCTCTTTTCCAGGAATACGGCAATGCTGTGGATGCGTTCCGCAATGGTGCGGATACCTTCCGGACCATGATATACGGCATAAAAGCCTGCCATTGTAGCCAGCAGTGCCTGCGCGGTACAGATGTTGGAAGTCGCCTTTTCACGCTTGATGTGCTGCTCGCGGGTTTGCAGCGCCATGCGGTAGCACAGCTTGCCGTATTTGTCTTTCGACCAGCCGATGATGCGTCCCGGCATATTGCGCTTGTACTCGTCACGGGTGGCAAAGTAGGCTGCCGACGGCCCTCCATAGAACATCGGGGTACCGAGCCGTTGTGTGGTTCCGAAGACGATGTCGGCTCCCCATTCTCCCGGAGGGGTGAGCAGGGTGAGGCTCAGTATGTCGGCTGCAACGGCCACTTTGCAGTTGGCCGCATGGGCTTTTTCCACGAAGGCGCGATAATCTTCCACGTTGCCGGCGGCGTTGGGATATTGCAGTACGCAGGCGAAGATGTCCGGCGTGAATTCCATTTCATGGTATTTTCCTATACGCAGCTCGATACCTTGCGGAATGGCGCGAGTAGTCATTACCGCCAGTGTCTGCGGGAAGACGGCTTCGTCTACAAATACCACGTTGGCACCCGATTTCTGCATGTCGCGCGGACGCAGGGCGTACATCATCGTCACGGCTTCGGCTGCGGCAGTCGCTTCGTCCAGCAGGGAGCAGTTGGCAAGGGGCATGGCGGTCAGGTCACATACGGCAGTTTGGAAGTTCATCAGGGCTTCCAATCTTCCTTGCGAAACTTCTGTCTGGTAAGGAGTATAAGAAGTATACCAGACCGGATTCTCGAATACATTTCGCTGGATGACTGCCGGGGTGATCGTGTTGTACCATCCCATACCGATATAGGTTGTGTAAAGTTTGTTTTTGGCAGCCAGTCCTGCAATGTGCTGTCCGAATTCGTACTCCGTCATTGTCTTGGGCAGAGCCAGCGGTTCTTTCAGGCGGATGTTGGCAGGAATGGTTTTATCAATCAGCTCGTCCAGGCTTTTCACTCCTATTTTTTGGAGCATCTTCTCCTCGTCTTTTTCGCTGATGCCGATGTGGCGGTAGGCCAATAGGTCGTTTTTCATGGCTGTAATGATTTAAAAGTTTGCTGTATATTTACCGGAAGAACGGATTCTCCGCTTTTTCTATTCCTATGGTAGTCGGTGCTCCGTGTCCGGGATAGACAATCGTGTCGTTGGGCAGGATGAACAGACGGCTGCAAATATGCTCTATCAGTTCGTCGAAGTTGCCGCCGGCAAGGTCGGCACGGCCGATGCTGCCTTGAAACAGCACATCCCCCGAAAACATGCAGTGGTCTGCCGCGCAATAGTACACCAGGCTGCCCGGCGAGTGTCCCGGCACATGGATGGCTTCCAGTTTCGTATTGCCGAAGGTGATGATGTCTCCATCGTGCAGATAAGTGCCCAGGGGCACGGGGGCTTCCTGCAGTTGGAAGCCGAACATGCGGCTTTGTTTCGGCGCTTCGTCAATCCAGAACTCATCGGCCTGGTTGGCTTCGGCCTTCAGACCGAACTCTTTCAGCATGAAAGGATTGCCGAAGATATGGTCCAGATGCAGATGGGTATTCAGCAGATGTTTCACATTCAGCCCATTCTTGGTGATGAAGTTTTTCAAGGCCTGCTTTTCTTCTTCATAAAAACAGCCCGGGTCAATGACGACCGCTTCATTGGTTTCGTCCCAAAGCACATAACAGTTCTCCGGGAACATATTAAACTCAAATCTCTTTATTTTCATATTATGTATTTAGATTTATCCCCCTACATATACTACTTTCTTTGTCTCGAAGAACTCCTCTTCAAAGAACTCCTTCAGGTCCCACAGCGTAGTCTTGTTCTTGACGGGCATGGTTTCGTTTCCCAATTCGCCCCCCTTGAGGCAAATCAGTCCGTTGGGCAATGCATTCTGCTGTTTGGAGGAGATGTTCTTGCGGATAATCTTCAGTAGGTCTGTCAGTGGCATCACGGCACGGCTCACCACAAAGTCGAACTTCCCTTTTTCCTCTTCTGCGCGGGCATGGCGGAAGGTGACGTTTTTCAGCCCGATGCTGTTGGCTATTTCGGAGGCTACGCGTACTTTCTTTCCGATGCTGTCCACCAGATGGAATTGTACTTCGGGGAAAAGGATGGCAAGCGGGATTCCCGGAAAGCCTCCTCCCGTGCCGAGGTCCATAATTTGTGTCCCCGGTCTGAACCTGATTACCTTGGCTATGCCCAGAGAGTGCAGCACATGGTGTTCGTACAAGTTCTCTATATCTTTGCGTGAAATGACATTAATCTTAGAGTTCCAGTCCAGATAGAGGTCGTAGAGTGCGGCAAACTGCCGTTTCTGTTCTTCCGTCAGGTCCGGGAAATATTTGAGTATTAAATCCATTGTGAATTTTATGTTGATAGACAATTGATTACAGTTCCTATTCGCCGTCTGTTTTTATAGCGCTGCTTAATACAATGAATTTACCGTTCATCAGAGGGGCAATGTCCTCATAAGACAACGTGATTTTGGTTGCTCCCATTACGTATGGGGCAATTTCATATACATTATAATAGAAGGTGATTCCCGTTGGGTCCAGGTAGAAATTCTCGATAGGCTCCAGGTCACCGGTGGTGGCGTAGCCCATGTCCTCCAGCTCTTGGCGGGTGCTGACGTTGTTGTCTGCCATCAGCTGTTTCCAAAGCAAGTCGGTCAGCGCTTCCTTATAGTCGCCTTCAAAGAGGTCGTCCAGGCGGATGGGGCTTAGGGTCTTTAGGTCGAGGTTGAGGAAGGTGGACATATAGATGCCGTGTGCGCCGCCGGTGTATTCGTTGTAGTCGATGCGGTAAACGAGCAGATGCCCGGTGTACAGTTGCACATGGCTTTCGATGCCTTTATAGTAGGAGTACCATGCCCCTATCTCTCCGGCATTCTCCTTGTCCTGCTCGTCTTTGCGGTACATCGGTTCCAGGTCTTTGCGGTAGTCGCCCACGTACTTTTCGGTGTACTTCTTTACGGCTTCTTCGGGAGTCATGCCCATGTACTTCTCGCCGAAGCAGGCGGAGAGGAAATAGGTGTTCAGGCTGTCCTTCATCTTCCCGTCCGAAGATTGGGAAGCGTACGCAAGGTTGATGATAAGGTTGCATGCCGGCTTGGCGGTATCACCGAAGAGATGGGCGGTTTCGTTCACTTGTATGCTGTCGAACTCCAGCGCTCCGGCGTTTTTGTTCATGGTGTTACCACAGGAAAAGAAAAAGCCGCTTGCCGCAAGCAGAAGGACAAGTAGGCTGACAGTTTGTTTTTTCATATTGGATTTCGTTTATAAAACAACATTTCATTCAGGAAACTTTATCGACAAATATAGAACTTATTAGTGAACTCCACGCATAAAAAGGAAAAAAATAATCCCGGCAGGCGGTTAAAACTTCCTATCTCCGGCAATCCCCGCCCGTGCGCCTCACAAGACGGATATTCCCGTTCCGCAATGCGCGCCACAGCTTGCGTGCAGGCCGGAGGGGAAGGAGGAATTGAACAAACGCTCCGTTCCGGTTGTTTACTAAGTTCAGAGTAACAACCCCCTAAAGTTTATATAGAATGAACAATATATTGAAGAACGTATGTTCTGCGCAGAAACTGCACGGCGCGGAACATGCCGGTAGTATGGAACAACGTGAGATGGAAGAGCGGAACAGCCGGTACCGCTGCCTGAAGATGAAGGCCGCCGCCGCGTGGGCGCTTGCCGTATTGCTGTCGCTGCTTTCCGTCTTCGGCGGTGAGGTGCCCTATGTCAACGAAATACAGATGTCGTTGGCGGCCCTTGTGCTGCTGTTTCCGGGAAACGCTTTCTATGCGGCCGCCCGGAAGCAGCTTTGTGCGGGGCGCATCGGGCTGGATACGCTGATTGCCTTCGGCGCTTCCGTTGCTTTCCTTTTCAGTCTGTTCAACACGTTCTTTCCGGACTATTGGCTCAGGGTGGGGCTTCACCCGTATGTCTACTACGAAGTGGCGGTGCTGGTTGTAGCGGTGGGGCTCACCGGCAAGGTGTTCCGCTTCCTGCCCGAAGAGCGGCACGGTGCAGACCGCATAGCCCGGATTTTCTTTCCCGTCCTGGCGGGAACGGCGGTTGCCGTGTTTTTTATCTGGATATTCTGGGGCGGTATGACCGCTGTGCCGCATGCGTTCTATGCGGTTGTTTCCGTTTTTATCGTCGCCTGCCCGTGTGCGCTGGGGCTGGTCGCTCCGCTTGCCCTGACGCGTGGCATAGGCAGGGCTGCCGATATGCACATCCGGATAAAGGACTCTCTGGCGCTGGAGCGGCTGGACAAGGCCGATGTAGTGGTCTTTGACAAGACCGGCACGCTGACCGAGGGGCAGCCTACGGTCACCGCCTGGCTGTGGGCGCAGTATCAGGAAGAGGATTTCAAGCGGATATTGCTGGCCACGGAAATGAACTCGCCCGACCCGCTGGCAGCAGCCATTACCGCCGCCCTGCGCGAAGAACGCATAACTCCCGCACCGCTGGACGGCTGCGGGGTGCTGAAAGGCAAGGGGGTGAAGTCCCTCTGCAACGGTACGGAATATTGGGTGGGCAGCCATAAGCTGCTGAAAGACTATCGGGCTTATCTTTCCGATGTGCTGGGAGATATGCTGGTGGAGTATGAATCGGAGGGAAACAGCATCGTTTACTTCGGGCGTGAGGATGAGTTGCTTGCCATAATAGCCGTCAAGGACAGGCTGAAAGCGACCGCTTCCGGTGTAGTCAAAGAGCTGAGGGGGCAGGGGCTGGACATCTGTATGCTGACGGGCGACGGTGAGCGTACCGCTTCGGCCATAGCGGGGAAGCTGGGCATCATCCGTTACATGTCCGACGCCCAGCCGGAGGATAAGGAGGCCTTTATCCGCGAACTCCGCTTGCAGGGGAAGAAGGTGGTTATGGTGGGCGATGGCGTCAACGACGCACAGGCGCTGGCTGCCGCCGATGTAAGTATTGCCGCGGGTGCAAGTGCCGGTGATGGACTGGCGGACAAGGCTATGATAGTGATGAAATCCGCCGATTTGCAGTCGCTCCCCCGGCTGTTCGGCCTGTCCCGCCATACGCTCCGGCTGATGCGCCGTAACTTTTTCCGGACAATGGCCTTTCATCTGGCAGGCGTGCTGGTAGCTGCGGGCATTCTCTATCCGGTGTACGGAATACTGTTGACGCCCATGCTGGCTGTAACGGTCATAGCGCTCTCCTGCATTATGCCGGTGAAGGGGTAGGGGTTAGCTGTTTCTGTATTCCAGCGGACTCATTCCCAAGTGCCGCTTGAAATACTTGCCGAAGAACGAGGCGCTGGGGAAGTTCAGCGAATAGGCTATCTCCTGGATGGTCATGTCCGTGGATTTCAGCTTGGCTTTTATGTCGATGATGACGACATGCGCAATGAGGTCCAGCACATTCTTCCCGGTCACCTGCTTGATGGTGGTGCTGAGGTGTTGCAGCGATATGCCCAGTTTCGCGGCATAGAACTGCGCGCGGCGTTCGGTGGTGTAGTTCTCGATGACCAGTTGTATGAACTCACGGCAGATTTCCTCTTTCCGGCTTTTAATCCTGTTTTGGGAGTCGGGACGGCTGCTGTATAGCTCGTTGACACCATAAAGCAGGGTGTCCAGCACGTTCTGCGCCATTCGCGTCCTGGGCATGTACGGCCCGGTGGATATGCGGGCAAGCAATGCGAAGTAATCCCGGAAATAGGAAGCGACGGTTTCGTTGAGCGGTATCACGGGAGCTTCTATAATCTTGGAGTACGAGCTCATGGTGGACTGGATGATGTTGACTCCGTTGAGGCAATGTTCGGAAAATCCGGCAAAGCAGATGCGCACTTTCTCCTTCTGCCCGTGAAACTGGATGATGGTGCCCGGAAGCAGTATGATGAAGTCGCCTTGCTTGATTTCGGTATCCATAAGATTGATGGATACCGTGATGGAACCTTCGGTGCACAAGGCGAAGATACATGCTTTCAGCCGGCACGATTGCTTGTAGTTGTTCAGGATGTCTTCCGTGACATCTGTCCATGCAATCAGGTCTACGGGGAGGTCGACGTGTGGAAATTCCATAAGCGTTGTCGTTTTTGGTCTGTGCAAAGTTACACTTTTATTTTTCAATCTCCGCCTTTTTGAAACAACAATGTCCCGGCGCAATGTTTCATGGTGGTCAGGATTTGCTCTACCGTGCATCGGATGCGGGCAGTGGCCCAATCCTGCCGCATGGCTTGTTCAAGGCTCACCGGAGCGTTTATGATGGAATATATGCCGATAAATCCCATCTCCTTAAGCTCCCGGCACATCACTACGGACCCGCCTATGGCGATGACGGGGATTCCTTTCCGTGCGGCATGCCTCAGGACTCCTGCGGCTGTCTTTCCCGCTGCAGTCTGGGCATCTATCCGTCCCTCGCCCGTGATGACGAGGGACGCTCCTTCGAGAAGCGAGTCGAATGCAATGGCGTCGAGTACCATTTCAATCCCTGCGGTCAGCCTGGCATTTAAAAAGGCTTTGAAAGCGCCGCCTAATCCGCCGGCTGCACCGGCTCCGCTCAGGGGTACTATGTCGGTTTGGAACTGTTCGGCTATCACCCGGGCGAAGGAACGCATGCCGCGGTCCAGGGCTTCCGCGGTTTGGGGGTCTGCTCCTTTCTGGGGAGCAAAGACACGGGCCGCTCCGTCCGGTCCGCAAAAGGGGGTGTTGACATCGCAAGCCACGATAAATTCGGACTCCCGTGCTGCGGGCATCAGAGACGACATGTCTATCCGGGCAATGGATTCCAAATCCCTGCCGCAGCCTTTCAGCCTTTGTCCGCGGCTGTCGAGAAATCTCACTCCCAATGCGGAGAGCATGCCTGTGCCTGCATCGTTGGTGGCGCTGCCGCCTATTCCGACCAGGAATTTACGGCATCCCCTGTTCAGCGCGTCAGAAATCATCTCGCCGGTTCCGTACGTAGAAGTAATCCACGGGTTCAGTTCGTCGGGAAGCAGAAGCGGCAGTCCGCTGGCGGCAGACATTTCCATAACGGCGGTTTTCACGCCGCCTGACCTTACAATGCCGTAGGCTGCCTTTACCGGTCTGCCCAAGGGGTCTGTAACGGAGGCTGCGTACATATCTCCTCCCACTGCTTTGACAATGGCTTCTACGGTTCCCTCGCCCCCGTCCGCCACACCGGCTTTGACGACATTGCACTGCGGGAAAACATCCTTGATTCCTCTTTCCACGGCATCGGCCACTTCGGCCGAAGTCAGGGAGCCTTTGAACGAGTCCGGTGCTACAACGATTTTCTTCATGCTCTTCAATTTATATTATATATATAATGTGGCAACAAAATTATAAAATAGGAGGGAGGTAATGCATGCTTTCGTCCGAAAAATAATCTCCGTGCCTTGACGATGGTCAGATTATGAAAAAAGCCTGCCTCCGGGATGCTTGTATAATTCCGGGATTTCGTATCTTTGCATAGACCGGATGAAGCTCCGGGCATGTGCTCCAATCATACCACGTGCGGTTGGGCGGTAAAATAGTATGTTTGTCTTATGAAACTGGAAATATCTGATTGGAAAACCGTTCCCTACGCCGAGGCGTGGGACAGGCAGACGGCGTGTTTCGATGCGCTTGTGCATGCCAAGCAGGCAGGAGAGGAGTATGTGAACCGTATCGTACTCTGCGAGCATCCGCATGTATATACATTGGGACGCAGCGGTAAGGAAACCAATATGCTGCTGGGCGAAGAGCAGTTGCGTGCCATAGGCGCTTCGCTCTATCACATAGACCGGGGCGGCGACATCACTTATCACGGGCCGGGGCAGCTTGTGTGCTATCCTATCCTGAACCTGGAGGAGTTCTCTCTGGGCTTGAAAGAGTATGTGCATCTGCTGGAAGAAGCCGTAATCCGCGTATGCGCTTCCTACGGGATAACCGCCGGACGTGTGGAGAAAGCCACCGGCGTATGGCTGGACGGAGATTCGCCGCGTGCCCGTAAAATCTGCGCTATCGGTGTGCGCAGCAGCCATTATGTTACGATGCATGGCCTGGCGCTCAATGTCAATACGGATTTACGCTATTTCAGCTACATCCACCCATGCGGGTTCATAGACAAAGGGGTGACTTCGCTTCAAAAGGAGCTGGGACGGGAAGTGCCGGCAGACGAAGTGAAACAGCGGCTTTGCCTTGAACTGAAAGGCATGCTTGAAGGCAGGCGGTAAACCGAAGAATTTCCACCAAATGTTTTGCCAATACAAAAAACTGCCATATCTTTGCATCCATTAATCGGGAATGTCCGGAAATGTATCCGTTTCATTCGTTTGCGGCTTCCCGAAGGCTTATTGATCACATAACTGTTTCAACGTTCTCTTTCTGTGATAGTGGGGAGCTTTGGGATAATATGGATGCAGACTAAACTATTGACTATAATTGCATTACATGAATTGACCGGAAAGAGTGCTCTTGAACCGGTGTCCCCAAAGAACGTCCTTTTCACAAGGTGGTATTTTCCTCAAACTCTTACAATCCGTATTTTGTAATGCCCGGTCCGTCAGACAATAATCAAGCAGAATTGCAGCACGCCCCTGTGTGTCAGTCCCACAAGGATTGCCAGTTGCACTGGTATGCCGTCCGCGTAACATACAGCCGCGAATTGTCCTTGAAGGACTATCTCGACAAGGAAAATATAGAGAATTTCATCCCCATGCGCTACGAGTATGTCATAAGGAACGAACGCCGCGTCCGCAAGCTCGTTCCCGCCATACACAACCTGGTATTTCTCCGTTCCACCCGTTCCCGTATCGATGAAATAAAAAACAATCCGGTTCTGAACATACCGGTACGCTATATCATGAACCGTGAGACCCATCAGCCGGTTATTATTCCGGATGCGCAGATGCGCAGCTTCATACTGGTTGCAGGCACGTACGACGAGGCCGTCATCTACGTGGAGCCGGAAGAACTGAAACTGGTGAAAGGAACCAAAGTACGCATCACGGGCGGAGTTTTCGAAGGAGCCGTGGGCGAATTTGTCCGTCTGCGCCACGACCGCCGTGTAGGGAAAGAGTGTAGAT